>JGI24021J15306_10000268_pt1 | contig 34784 bp, 26 predicted proteins | sample Ectturendosymbi1_FD_15306 | JGI IMG/M metagenome (IMG submission 15306)
CGAACAGTAGGCATTTCACTGTTCCTTGGGAATGTTTGCTTCTTGTAACAGGGCAAATGAAAAATCAGTTTTTGACTGAAGAGATTAAATGTGGAGTATTTATCAACAACCTTCGAAACAAATGTGCACTTCAAAGACTGCGTAGCATACTTCAAGAGTTTTAAGTTTTTACAGTTGGCTCAAGAGCCTTAACTATTAGAACGCATCGTCCTGTGCACTGTACAGGAATAATAATGCATCGAGGTTGTGGTAATCTACGCTGCTTTTAGCTAATTAACTTTTCATGTACTGTACCATGGTGGACCGGCAACTGATACTATAGTTTCTTTGACACGTTNAGAGTAAGCTAAGCTGTAACCCATTGGCTAGGAACTGGCCAGCTACTGGTTGGCTTTTTGTGACATTNTTAACCCATCTTCTGAATAAAATCAATTGAATGAAACAAGGGTTTCTAATTTGAGAGTATAGGCTGCATAAAGATAAGAGAGTAAGCCACTGCTTTTATTTCCGTGATAGCGTTGCCTAGCAGGAACTGTTTTATTTGAAATGCATTTTTAACGCAACTGACCCTGTAGTACTGGCCCACTAGTAGTTGATTTGCACGAGCAAGGGTCACATGCATTCTAATTCATTTTGTGTCAGCTAATTGCCACTGAGACACAACTTCGAAAACTGCGTATGTGGCACGCACATAAGTGTACGGGAGTGCATATATTTGGGGATGCAAAAAAATTTTTGCCCAAATTTGATCGTGTTTTTCCCAAAGTACATGCAAACAGCAAGTCTTTTGATGTTAAGACCAAAACGTACCATTGTAAACAAATCAAGGTGTCTGCATGCCTAATTACCAATTATTGAGTTCAAAGCCGTACGCTCTCAACTAGCAGTCAATATTCTGCATAACCAAATGTTTCCAATATATCTAAATGTTTTTATTGTCACCTAAATTTGAATGGAGCTTTCTCATTTGCCTCAATTTAATTGAAGCTGTTTGACCATACCCAAATGCTCCGAATTCACTCAAATGTTTCCAAATTTACCCAAAACTTGAATGAAGGTTTTTAGTTGGCCCAAATTTGCTAAAAGCTGTTGCAATTACCACATGATTCCAATTCACTCAAGGGCAGTTTCCATTTTACTATCAGGGGCAAAAAGAATGGCAAAATAGTCTCATATCATTTTGCTGTTTTGGCCATTATTTTGCCGTTGATTTGGCCATTATTTTGCCTTAGTAGGGAAAATAGACGCTACATCACTTACATGTGAATGTAGCTGCATACTTTGCCCAAATGTTGAAAATTTTTGCCCAAATAATGGCCAATTTTTCAGCGNTGGGGATGCGACCGCATCCCCTGCATCCCCATGCCGTACGCTTATGGGCACGCATGNTTTTAATTGGAAATTTTATGAGTGATTGCAGCGCAGAATGTATTAAAACTTTNTCAAACAAGCGTAACAATGACCAGTTTCGCAGAGCAGAAACGTTGCTGCGTCCAGATTGTTCTTCCTTGAAGTGAATCACCATGGCTAGAGCCCANCGAAAATCAGCCTTAATATCCAATAACAGACAACACNTCGGCTTTGCCCCATGATGTATCACTCTGTGGCAAACCCTCCTCGCATTCACCAAATATTTGTAAAAAACAAACGGAGCACGACTGCTGTTGACTCCTGACAACGTACGTTAATATCCTTCCAGAAATTCTTGACACTAGGGCGACACCATGCGACAAGGACCGAATGACAGTTCGGGATCTTATTTCTCTTCGCTTCCAGTTCTTCCTACGTAGCTCAACCCACGTTTAAATGTAATTCTTTCCATAGCAACTACAGATCGAGAAGTGTGGAATGGGTTTTAAGCACTTGATCGTCGCCACTTGCAGATTTTGCACATGGTTTCGACAACAGCCAACATCAAGCCGCGTTGCTGAATAAGAATTGCATTTCGACAGTGTTTTTCGCTAAGCAGGCTGTAACTTAAATGTCTTCCTCGTCGCAAAACTGGAAGCAGTCATGTGCTTCAACCTTCTTATTCTACACTACTTTTCAGTATTTAGGTTGAGTTGTAGACTCTTCTTAATCTACTTGTTTTGCTGGTGAATTCACCTACTTTCAAATGAAGTCAATAAAGTCAACGACAGACCAAATTACTTTTTGAAAATCGTCCGTACAATGGAATATGGACAAGATGCATATCCAAAAAACATATTCGACAGCGCGAATAGAGATTGCTAATTTCTTCATACAGGAAGGATGGCTGAGCGTATCATGGTGTAACGCTATTAGACTTCTGCTCAAGCCAAGGCCGCTATAAGAACTACGCAACTGCTTTGTCAAAAAATAAATAAATCAGCTGATAAAAACAACACCATTGAAATATGGCCAATACGAATAAATTTGAAGTTTTACCGATGGGTTTGTGCCGGATTTGCAGTGAAAACTTCAAAAAATTACCTGAAATCCGAAAAATTTATAACAAACGTTTATAACATTCAAAAACAAGTATTATATAGAATATAGATAGAGCACTGTTATTGTTACTCAGGCCGATAAAGCGAGTCGGCGCAAGGACCTGGACACCGTCACAAAACAGTGAAGAACGATTCAATACGAAACGGAGGTCCTGAGTTCTTGCAATGTCTGTTCGGTTTCGTCAAAATTTTGGCCAGAAAACCTTGGCTGTTTCTTTTTTCAGCGACCATTGGCTCATTCTTTTTTCAGCGAACATAGGCACTGTTTGTTGCGGAAACGCATCACAGCGACTAAAGCTGGGTGCACACGGCATGCGTCCTGTGCGTTTATGGTCTGCGTTCGAGTAGAACCTGTTTCTACATTGACGCATCAGACTCAGTGCTCTGACTCACTTCTACTCGAACGCAGACCATACCAGACCCGTCAGAAAAGGACGTGACGTCACGAAATCAGACGCACAGGACGCATCCCGTGTGCATATAGCTTTAAGCTACTATATTTTGTGGCTATAGAAGACATGAAGCACTCGGCATGTACGCGGTAAAAAGGAACTTGGGCATGTACATGGTAAAAAAGGAACTTGGATGTCGAAAAAGTTGGCAAAAATAATGTTTTTTTATGTATATTTTTCATAAGGAAAGGACTTGCGATCTGATACCTGCCAAGCACTCGACGAAACCTCAGCAAGCGCCGTCAAAGCTCATTAATCATTGAGCTGTAGCGCTTGACCAAGCTGAAAAACAGACTCAGCTTGATCAAAGCTGAAATGCCAACGGCCATCCAATAATAGAAAAATAAATCAAAAAGACGCATTGGTTTTCCGAACATTCTTACCTGGTACAGAACATTTAAACATAAACACTGCTATTCGAACTAAGCTTTTTAGCACAGGACGTATAGATCCGAAGGAAGCACCAACAATTGCCATCAAGCATGCGTCAGTCGCACAACGACCCTCTTTGAGGTTTCACTTCAACATAGGGAAGAAACCTAGTCTTACCAAAATAAGGAAGGGAAGAAACCTAGTCTTTAGGGAGGAAACGTCCAAGAAAATTATGCTGTAGTTATGAAATCGATAATAATTTACAACGCGTTAGATAGCAACCTAAGCAACGTTTGCATATTTAGATTGGGTTGAGAAAATCCACAACCAAGTTTACAGAAACCTGTCTGAGAGAAGAGCCGTAACCGCGTTAAATTCTTTTCAAATCCTTCACTCGTATACTGCGGTTAAATGGAGCATGCTGAGAAGAGTTGACTTTGCAACATACCTTCAGTAAAACGGGAAGAAGTTTCCGTGGAACAGCATTTGTACCAAACGGGATGACCTGGGACTTTGCTGATCGCAGCGAGTCAAGCAACAAGTTGAAGTCCGGCCTGAGGAGAAATGAGCAACCGAGCTGAGCCGTTGATCACATCAACACTTTCGAAGCAAGCGCAACTTTCATTTCATTTCACAGAATAGCGAACAATCGCTTGGTGGGGCGATGCATGACACGTTGCCGGCAATTTCACACAATGCGGCAATGCAGACCCGGCGGGCCGTAAACGGAAGTTGGATCAGGTTTGGCTTCAAACGAAACCGGCAAATAAGAAATTTACTGTAAACAGTTCGTTGATTTTATATATATTTAACGTGTTTTTGACACAATAACCTTTTATTTATACACTCAAAAGCAAGGAAGTACAATTTTATTAATATTGTCAAAAAAAGTCAAGCTTCTTTGCCCATATTTTTGAAAAATCAAAACTTTTGGGGTGTGCTTGCATCCCCAGATCCTACACCACTGATCTCAAGTTTCACGGCTAAACAGGACATTTTACATAAAGTTGTGCAATGCTAAGAGCAAAAATGCGTTTACGCAGATGTAACAAACGAATGACGGATGTTGCTTCAATTGACTCAACACGTGCAAAAGCCAAATTGATCAGGGTATCCAGTTGGATAGTTTAGAGTCTTCTGTATGAACGCTACTAGGTCCTGTCGTCACTCACGATAGTGGTCAATCACTAACGCTGAAATGTCGTCAANTCATATAGTCANGGCCAGAAATGCTGGTCTATAAATTGAGAACAACTCAGATTGTTTTCACTGTCCAATTCAGGGCTGTGGAGCCGGAGCCTGGAATTTGGGTTCCGCCGGTTCCACAGCCGTAATTTAGGGGTCAAGCGAATTATACAAATAATGCAATGGTTTTCAGTGGACCAAAACATTTGAACCGGAGCCAAAAACTTTAAGATGTTGGAGCCGGAGCTGGAGCCAAAAACTTTAGATTTCTCGAGGTGGAGCCAAGGCCGGAGCCTGAAATTTGAGTTCCGACTCCATAGCCCAGTAGCAATGTGACTGCAGTTCTAACGCGTATTTCGCCGAAGCGAGAAATTGAAATGAAAAACTTGACGATGTGCAAATTTGCCGACAAAAATGCAAATTCGAATGAAAACAACTGCAACGCACGATAATTTTGTAAACTGCAGTGTTTATACTAATAGATTTTAGACAATATGTAAAAGGCGTTTCCACAAGCTTGCAAAATATTGTTCTCGCCACACGTGTTTCGACAACAGATTACAATATGTCTCCAGCGACTCACCACGCGAGGTCGCTGTTTTACTATGCGGTTCTGTATGTGGAATGTGCAATTGACGCCTGGAAACCATGGTTGTCTCGTTCATCAACCACGCAAAGATTTGTGTCTGTTGTCTTAACTAGTACTAGCACAGCCAAAATCAACAAGCGGCTCATGCAAAGACGGAGTCCAAGGGTGCTTGAGCCCTTCTCCAATCAGAAATACTGATGTTTACTTTTTCTACTCGGCAAGTTTTCCACCAACATTTTACTTTGTCCAAAACACGTTCGTGATAGTTTATGCAGTGTAACTTGTCTGCATATTCAGGATCGGATCGGATCAGGATTTCAAAATAGGCAGATCCGCTCTGGCACTGACTGTCCCGTGGGTCCAAGCAGAATGGAATAACTGGTCGGGCAACCAGTGCGAGGTGCTCAGTCAACCGAATCAGGCCACCAGGTCCAGGCTCAAGGGACATGCAAGGCGGATGCCTATACTGCGCGTATAGGACACACGCTAAAAGAGTAGGAAAGCGCAGTAGCTTCAACAGAGTGTAAGTCAATGTCTGGGCCGCCGCTTTGTGTAGCAATCACTGACTCTACAGCGTGCGCGAGGATGGGATTGGGGACCAACGCAAAACGTGTTGGATCGCTACAGAAATAAGCCAGGGCTCGTCCGCACTGTTCTGTACTTGAAACGTCACAAAACCTGGAGTTTCGCAAAGTGCTCGCGCTGAAGATAAGTGCGAAATGCAAGTGACTGCTCGCTGCTGACGAACCCGGCTCAAGTCACCTGAAAACAATCAGCAGCAAAAGCCAACTTGGCCAGAAACTTTCCCTATTATCACCGAGGCTCACCGAAACGTTTGCGATGCACTTGCGGGACTTTCAACATTTCAACAATTATTCTCAAGCTCATTAAAGTAACTTGTTGAACGTGTAAAAAATTTTACTACTTAAAAAACATACACATTTTTTGTGTCCGTGCAAAAAACGCTCGGGGTACGCACAGGAAAGGCAGGAAAAATTTCGAAAATCAGCCAGTAGCCCGTACAGGCGGTCTGTACAAGATCCATGTAGCATTGTGTTCGAAACTTGCAGATGTACGTGCAAAAGAAGTAAATAAAGTTGATACATGAAAATGTGTTATTTTCAATGTCATTTTGCAATGTCCATCAGGTTCCTGCAGCCAAAATTCCTTTTACAGGTTAACTATGAGCAACCGAGGTTGACCGTGCGTCATGCGCGTCGACTCGGCATGTCTTATCAGTGGACTCCCTCATGGGACCCGGTTAGGGAGCTTGCTCGTGCATCAAAATGTCCAATTTGTTCTTGCCGAAATAGCACCGGTGACCTCACGTACAGCTTTTGTTTTGCGCATACCATCTGACATACACACAACCAAGTGCTGTGCATTATCATCAGAATGCTGTCGTGCACTCAGCCGACACACGCAAAACAAAATAAACTGCTTGTTTTGCCAAGCAGATTTGAAACCGAATTGTAAAAGATGTGGGCAGACACGAAGTATTTCTTTCTATTAGCGGATGAGAAATCTGGTAATGGTCACGCTGAACAACTCCGCTTATCTGTATTTTTTTCTACTAAAACGAGATGTTTCTTGCCACTTACTTCCACCATTGGGAAAGCAGTAGCAGATTCCCTTTTGTACAAAGTTGTCACACTTCACTCAAACGTTTTGCGGGGCCAAGGACACGATAGAGCCAGTAACATGAGCGTTGCCTACTGAGGTGTGCAGGTAAAAGCAGGCCCGTAGTCACGGGGGGGCATTAACCCCCAAATTTTGTTGTGCCCAGAAAAATTTGTTTTAAACAAATAATGAAAACAAAAACCTTTGCCCCAAACAAATGCATTTGCCCCCCAAACCCTAAAACCTGGCTACGGTCCTGGGCAGAAGTGCGTATGTTGCATCCCTCAGCAATACATATGCACCGCCACAGCCATGTGCTTAGTTTGGTGGTCTCTGGCGAATTGCAACTACCTTCGATTCGAAATGCAATCGGTTGTTGCAAAGTATTTATGTTTTTCTTTTGCGATCTGCCCAGCGTTCCGCTATTCTGCGACAGTTCGTCCAAACGGAAACACTGCTGTCGAGTCGAAAAAGTGAACTTATGCCTCTGTGCGAAACTCGCTGGGCAGAAAGACACGATTCTATTACCGCGTTTGTGCATCTGTTGCCAGCAACGTACAAAACTTGGAATGAACTTCAGAATAGTCGAGCTATGCACGACAAAGTGACGGTGCAAGCGTCACAGCTGACCAACTCCATTTGCAAATCACGTTCTTGGTTTATCCGCACATCATTGGGACCTCTTTATGGCTTTATTATCATTGTCGAAATAGTTACAAGAAGTAATTCTGGATATTTTTAAAGCAAATAAACATCTGGACGAGTTGCTTTCACTTCTGCAGAAGGAAAGACTTGATTCAGGAAATTTTTCAAGCGTATTTTTACCAGAAGCACTGTTCTTCACAATAAACTTTTTCATGGTCATGACCTTTTTACGACATCGCTGTGGCGTAGGTTTACAGTTAATCTTGACCTTCCTTAGCCTACTACTGTGAAAGCATATCCAAGAAACATGATGGCCGCTTAGTCGAAAGAAACCACATTTTTCATGGTGACTACAGGTATTTTTCATGCAGCATATCACTAGCGCACCTTTTGGCTACTCCAATAGCAAGCAATTTTTACTTTTTCTTGCTTCAGTAAGTTCACCCACACTCCCTTATAAAATCCTGGCCGCGCCAATGGGCACATGGTATCGTGACAATCGGTGCAAAGCAATTGCGACCATTTCCGGTTCTATCTCCGTTTGTCGCATGACATGCATCAAACTTATATAAGAAAAGAACTTCGCCACTTCATGTTCTTACGCTCCAAATCGTGCAAAAACCATATCACTGGCACAACGTCCAGCTTGAGCGCACATCAGACTTTTTCAAGCACACCCATATAATAAAAGGGTTACTTGGTCTCAGCGAATATATTGCTGATCACGAGAGGTGCCATAAAGAAAGGCGGGTTTAACAAGTATCAGCCGCTGCGCGACTCGCAACAAGCTGAGCAGCACGGAAGTAACAGACGGAGAGCGCGGAGGTTGAATGTAATCGTGGTGTCTGCGTGACGCGCAGTTGCGCAGTTCCAGCCGGGTCTGTTCACTGACATAATTATACATCATCTCCGAAGATCACTGTCTCAATTATTAATGTCGCATGGAACCGCAGTCAAGCAACAAGCACGCCACAAACTTACGCGTCGTGATCTACGGTGAGCGGGATAGTGTGGAAGCAGTAGTGAGCGCAGTGTCGCTTCGCGCTGAAGATTGAGATGGCCGGAGAAGATTCGGGAAGACCAAGGCATTCTTCTTCTGTCGCTGTGATCCTAGACAAGCAGATCAGCTCGTAAGCCTAAGCGGAGCAGTGGCTACATATCCCATGACATCGTGGCAGCAGCAGAAGCCAAAGTCACCGCAAATTGTGTTTTACGCCGATTCAGTAAGACGTGGACGGCCACACAAAAACTCTTCTTTTTGTTACAGTTCTGATGTCAAACGGTTATAGATCAACAGTCATGTGGAACGTGACTGGCTACACTCCTGAAAATGCGCTTTAGTATACTAAAAAAGAAAATACCAAACAAGGGATCCACGCAGCAACAATAATTAACTGTCACACTCACGTGTCGCCGCATAGTGTTGCAGTTTTGTTTCAGAACGTTTTACACCAGGTTTTAGCGAACGTGGCGTTTACAAATATAAACTAACAAACATTTGCGGCATAAGTCTGCGAGTCACTCCTGGCTTTTAGTGGGGGCGGCGGGGTCGGTGGGGCGCTTTGCTCACTTCGTTTCAAAACTTGCGACAGAGCAGCGGCTACGAGGTTATGCTGCGTGAATATGTTGGACAAACATCAAGGAAAAAGAACATTAGCGGACACTATAACTTGTTGATTAACTTTCGAGGGATGTTTTATTTTCAGTTCGAAATACACTGGTAGGTTTCATTGTCTCGTTTACAGCAGAGATAGCGGTGCGAGTGATTTAAAGTTTTTTGAAACCACGCGTTGGACTTTTTTCGTCAGCACAACCACCAAACAGCGAGTATACTGCAGGAGTGTAATGAGGAGAGCAAAGGGGGGGCGCAATGCCCTGGCGCCGTAAAGTCCCAACAATGTCGCAAGTACTTTCTTCAATACAGTACATTTGCCCCGAACGACCTTAGGTTTGCTGAAAATGTTCGGCCGCCAAACTTATTTCTTGCCCCGGCCGCCATCTAACCTCGGTACGCCCCTGGTACACAGCAACTCCAGATCAGTGACAAAAGCTGACGCCGAACATTTTCAGCAAAGCTAAAGCTAGCGATCATTTCTCGTGACGTTGGAGCCACTGCGGCAAGGAGAGAGGTTTCACTGCCATTCTCGTTTTTTCCTTTGAATGATGACATGGTCTTGATCAGCGCGACTGCCGTTACAGATCGTGCTGCAAGCTAATCACAAGGGTATGCTCGCTCGTCTTTGACAAGCGACACAGGACGCGAAACATATGGCGACGGCGAAGACGACCGCTGAGGAACCGCATTCAACCCGAGTAATTATCGATTTTAGCCAATAGCACGTTTCGGCTTCTAACTTTTAAAAACTTCACCATCTTGAATCGAGACATTTTCTAGAATCCATGTGATACACCACTCACAAATTGCAGTTAAAGCAGAAACACGTAAGGAAGGCCATGGGGCGTAGTGGGTTTTCTGAAGCACCTGTCAAGGATGTTGGTTTGTTCGCAATCGATGTTTTCCGGAGCCTCGTCATCGCCGCTCTTCTCGTCATCGAGGTCTTTCTTGAAACCGCCCTTCCTCACGTAATCCAACAAATCGTTTTCTATTCTCGTAAGCTCTTTGCTGTAGCGGAAACAACGGATTTAAGACGACCGATCACGGCCGACTAAGCGAAAAAACTACACACAATGAAATGCACTGGACTTAGTCATTATACGGTGACCAAATAACGTAGAAAATTAATAGAGGTTTGCACAAAACTGCAACAACTTGCCCAAATGATCTAGTGCAATACATTATAAAGTTGTAAATCCGGACACGAATTGTCCACAGATCTCTTGCTCAAAGGAAAGCTCAAACCTGGCAACGGATTCTGTTCGCGGCAGCAACCGACTGGCATGAAATAATCTTAGTGATCGCGTCAACATGACCTTCGCTGCGTCCAATGAAAACCCAATCTGCCGCGAACAGAATCCGTTCAATCAAAATCCAATCAGAACCCGTCAAAATCAGAACCCAAGCGCAACCGTCGGAGCGGCGGCACGCAGCAACCGTGACACAAGAAAAATTACCTGATACTTCGGTTGAAGGCGGTTAGTTTATACCAGTGCTTCTCAAATTTTCTCAGCTTGCGGCCCACATTTTACTGTAAAATTTTTGCAGGGCCCACCATGAGATATTGCGGTAAAGCAATAACGATAAAATTGAAACATGAAAATGAACCAGAGCATGAGCAACGTTGCAATTTGCTGTTTATGGAAAACCTGAGCTTGCTCATTAAATTTCATATGATTTCCCGATCTGAGCAACAGAAAGTCGGATAATTTTCAAGAAACGTTTTAACTAAACACCGGAATATCGTATAATTTTCAAATGTTTCGCGGCCCTCCTAAACGAACTTCGCGGACCACCAGTAGACCGCGGCCCACTGGTTGAGAAGCGCTGACTTCTACCGTGTGCGCTTTTTTCGGTGCTGAAGTTTCGCATACGTAAAATGTGAAGCGAGCGACAACTGACAAAGATTGATAAAAAGATTTCACAAAGACAATGCAATAGCAATTGGCTTTGCGACATTGCACGAAATTTTACGAAACTCGATTAAACTGCGAAGTGTGAAGCAGTTCTCTTGATCAGCAAAGCAGCAATGCAATCACTGGTTTGCAATGATAAGTGTGTACTTTCGGGTAATTTTAAACTGTAAAGACTTCACGCAGTTTTTTCATGCGGTTGCGCAGATCCTGGATCGCTGCACAGCCTGTAAGTGCAGTTCGCAAAATTCACCTGTTTGGGTCCCCTGGCAAAATATTATGCCTGTAAATTCAAACCGCCGCGACAGTAGTTCCCAAACTTTTTTTGATCGCGCGCCACTTGTGGGTCCCGTACTGTCACCGACTCCCACCTTGTTCGAGAAAAGCTCAACAAACCAAATACTGCATCATTCGATCAAAAGTTTGGAAAACCAGAATTGACACAAATGCAACATGAACAAAATGGCTGTGAGAAGCTTAAATATCTATTATTAAAAACCAAAAGGGAAGTACACAAAAATTCAGGGATTTATTAACAGAACCCGACAGGAAAAAACATTTTTTGTGAAGAAAAACATAAAGTAGGCCTATTCATGCACCACCTTGAAGGCCTTCGCGTCCCACTAGTGGTTTGCGTACCACCAAGGCCTCCTAAATAAACTTTGGTACCAAGGTCTCCTTTCTCTAGGACGCCTTGGTTGGTACCAGTTTGGGAACCACTACTCTATAGTCACGTCATCTCGCATTCGCACCGCTCCACATTGCTCACGGTCCGTGCCCGCGTTCGAACTACTGCAGCAAGATAATGCTTGAAGCGCCAGCAACTGAAAATGGTTAATGCAACCGAGCATTACAGGGAGTTGCTAAAAACCGCGAAGCACATAGCTATTGTTGTTTACATAGCGCCAGTGCATATAGGTGAAAAGTAAACTGGAAAAAGATCCGCACTTCGTGGTGCCGTAGGTTAGCAGCCGTCAACTCGAGTAAAGATTTAAACCTGTCTACCGATATAACAGTCGGTTAAAGCAGAATATATTGCCGAAGTTGATGAAAAGTGCACGAAACTCACTTCTTTTCCCTATCATTTAATATTTTCGATACTGTGTAGTGAACTCCAGGAGCAGGAGCTGGGTGGAATTCTTCATGGTCCTCGTCCTGAATTGAAGCAAAACACACAGCGTAACAATGTCACACTTCGCCAAAGAAACCCATCACACGGCGTGCACCATATTGTTCATGTAATGTTCGAGTAGGAAGTACGAACATCCTCAAAAAGGAATTTTTCACTTTACACCACTCCTTGTTTCTAATATTGGCTACGTGAGTCGCACCATCTAAACACCTTGTGCTTTTTGAAGGCTTCAAACAATAACAATCTACANGAAGTCTGCTGCCACGCAACAACAACAGGTTTGACTAAGGTTGCGCCTTAGCTAGCAGCAGGACCTCATGCACCCACGTAACGCGCACGATTTTGTGCGGTTAATATCAGGGCATTTTTAGTTGAAAATTTGTTTCTACTCGATCAACTGCTTTTCTAACAAGTTCAAAATCAGAAAACATGATGCAGAACAAGCACACTTTTTCAAATTCACCCGAAATTTTGTACGCTAACCTTGCAAGAAAGTATTTCATCGCTAGAGTACATGTCTGTACCTTGTTTGTAAAATTTTTTGAAGGTTAAGCGTTATTTTGTGCTATCTTATTTGCAATTAATATCTGGATGCAAATGAACTGTTTACCTAAACTTAACCCTGTCACGTATAAAATGATTTTTCAAAAATAGTTCCCTTAAAAATCCTCACTTTGTTTAAAAAATGTTGTGTTCACCCATGATTTGCAATTACTTTTACATACTCTAGCTCTAGATTTTGATACGTAAGGATGAACAAGGGAGCAACGTCACACATTTGCTACCAGTCACACATTATCAAGTGGAAACAAAGGCGGCTTTTCACGGGCTTGTTTAGTGTTGCGTAATCAGTCTATTGAATAGTTCATTGTTAGGTTACAAGGTACGCTTACAGACATGTATAAAGCTATGTTTCGTGACAGGGGTCTGCGGATTTCATCAGATTCAAGAAGCAGCCCGTTTCCCGAAAACAGATCGAGAAATAACTGCTCCAGAGGTTGATTTTAGCTCAGAGCAAAATTCACGTCAGTAGATGGACCTGCGTCCTGTTTTTATCGGCAGGGCAGCGGCTAATCCAGTCACAACTCCGTGAAATGCGTCTTCCGGACGTGCATGAAAAGCGAAACCGAACCCAAGCTGATGACTAAACGAGACGAAACTACCAAAATCGTAACTAATAAAAAAAGTTCAATGAATGAAAAAGGCCTCAGGCAAGTTGACCACAAGCCCGATCTATGTGACAGATCTCCGGATAATGTGACTAATGCAGGATAATGCACTGACCTTATCTTTTTTTAAACTCAAACGATTGTGGAATCGATGTTTTGTTTTCTTTGCTAAAGCTTAAAACACCCTTTAGCATTATGTCAAAAACAAATATGATATCGACTGGTCAGGCACCGCGCACGCTCGAAGCATGTTCCTCATCGTCGGCATTTACTGCCATTAAATCGATTTAGATGTAAATCCAACATTGAAAGCAACATATAAAGACATAGAGTGACGGATTTAAACTAAACCAGGCTAGTTTGAAAGTAACTAAAGAAACGCGATTAACCTAATTGGGTCTGGTGTAAACAGCAAAACAAGAAATAGGCGAGGGCGGCTATTCGATGGGAGGGAAGCCGCGAAACAACAGTGAAAAGGAACTTAAACTTAAGCAAACGGACAATTTCTTTGCAGTCAGCAAAATTCTTGTCCAGGACAACCGATACCTCACTCTCCGTGATTAACTAACAAATGGTTCATTTGCAGCTAGAGTTGATCATGATGACTTGTCCACAGCAAACGGGTGCTTTAATCTGACTGCATAGGCAAGATTATGTTGATTCTGGAACATTGGCTGTCCCGATGACAACATCTCTTTTGGATTTCACGCCGTGGAAAATATATAGTGATGTTGACCAAATACAAAGCATGACGCAGCCGGAAGGGGTCTGGTTCAAATCGCGAACAGCCGCACAATAACCCAACGCAATCGCGCGCAGCGATGGTGAGACGTTCCGTTTTCCTAAACTGTACGGTAACTGAAAAGCGCATTACCAGAAAAAGCTGAATCCGTGTTTGAGAGTGACTGTATCAAGACTGTTTCAATTCGTCTTCACAGTATTGTTACACGCAGGCCCGTAACCAGCTTGGGACACCAGGATGGGCGAAGAGTTTTCTGAGAGGGGTCCAAATTTTTTGAACTATGTCCAATACTTTTAAAGTATGCCCAACACATTTTTCTAGGGGGAGCGAAGCCCCCCTCGGGTTGCGGGCCTGGTCATAAGGCGCAGAGCCAGCACAAACGCATGACGCGTGATGTCTTGGTGTTCTGAGCTGTGAATCAGTCGGTGGATCACAAGGGCTTGCTTCGAAAATCGCACCTTTTGCGCATGGCTTATAAAACCAAAAATGAACCAAAAAGCATTCTAAAGTTTGTACGGGAAGAGATATATGAAATCAAATCGCAATGGCAGCGTAAGGAAAAAATGTAAACCATGAATGTACGGAACTGGTGCAGAAAGAGTGTGGTTAACAGCGTTGATACACGACATTTGTGCTTATTGATCAAAGCTTTGTTGAGACGTTCTAAATTGCTATGAGAACGCTGACTGATAAAAAATATTGTGTCGTAAATCCATTTTAGCTGTTCTTGTTCGGTTGTGATTTAACTCCGCCGACAAGGACACAAACATCCGAGTAGAAATACAATGAAGTGACGGCCAGTAAAAGGCGGTCGTCAACACCGTACTCCCGCAACATCAACGAAGCTTTTTACAAGGGATCCGTTAGTATGCTTTGTCGATAAAATATGTGTGGACGTCTTTGGCATACTCCCAAGATTTCTCGAAAATTTGTTGGGGAGTGAAAAATTTGTCTGTACTGTCACGGCCCGGAAAAAAAACGCACTGGATATCTTCCAGCTTTGGTTCCATCATCTCGCGGTATCTTTTTTATAGGCTCTTGCTGGCACACGCTTTTCCAGGGAGGGAGATCCCGGACGTGCGTCACATAAATCAGTTAGTGGTTGAATCCTTTCCTCTGTCGTACATACCACGGGACTGGGAAATCCTGTCATTTCCTTATTTGTCGTTGCGGACGACCACACCAAACAGGGCAGACGCACGCAAGCAGCACGTCATCAGTTTGACAATGGCACACCAATGATTTGGTATAATTCGAGTTTATACCATAATAAGTTAAATTAACAAGCACATTTTTATATTGCCATTTTTCCTTTGAAGCCAAATTTTTTAACTTTTTAAGGTGGAACCAAAGCATGTCCACAGCAGCGGTTTTTCCGCACATGAAATTCTTGTGTGCTTTTATTAATAGTTGGAATCGTTGCATGCACCTGTTCGATAGCATTGTGGTGCGTTTCATTATATTATCATTGATGCAGTTCGATGCTTATTTTCTTTGGCTTAAATATCAATGAAATTTTTTACACCTTCAGACCTGTTTATAAGCATTTTGCAAGTTCCATTTTGTTTAAATCTCTGTTGCTATGTTTGTTACTATCCAAATCTGATGTAAGCGCAAACAGGCAGAAACAAAAAAACAATACATCTTTCAGTTATTACGGCAGTGCAATAGTTAAATTGATAGCATCTGGTATCACAAGGAAAACCCACTAACTCTTTTGATTGTTTAATGGGTTTTCATTTTGATACGGTGTTAATTGATGTCGTTCAGCAGCAGAAATTTTTGGAGAAATAAACGGAATTACAGTATATTTTGATCATCCCCACACCTAAAATTCCTGCAACCACCCCTAGATGTACGCATGCACAATGAGCAACTCGTGGGCGGTTTTTAGAAATCAAGAAAAGATGCTTATGCTTTCCCAAGATGGGCATTTGTGCATCTGCATAAGCATATCACGAAGTTGTGCAAGTGGTAAACTTCGTTTTACATCTCTGCGATAGGTATTTATTAAACCCGGCCAGCACTTTACATCAAAGTTTAAAAACATGTGGCTATTTAAGTGAAATAAAGCAATTAGCCCAACGCTATTTTTCTACCGCGATTTTCAAATCAACAATTTTACCGTTATCATTTACGCTGACCTGAACATATTTTAAAGTTGCGCCCAGCGCGAATGAACTGAACCATCTGAACTTTCAACGCACAAGGAAGGTTTGGATGCTCCGCTCTGGCAATCTGAGCTATTTTCAGGATTCAAATGAAACCTATGCAGCTTGTTTTATCCCGCTAAAGAATAACCATATGAAAGAAACAAGGTTTTCCTCAGTAGCTTTGATTTTAACCTGTTCGGCGAGTTTTGCTTTTACCTCAAACGATCGGCCATGAGCTGTGACCAACAATGTCGCAAGTTTACAAGGCAAGCCATAATTTTGACACAGAATTCCAGCCTTATTTTTCCTTTACACAATGCCATCAAAACTACACATGACAAACCGTGAAATCGCCGTGGGTTGCTGTAATTGCAGGGACCACTTCGCAGACGCACTGTGGCGTGTGTAGCAACAGCAGGCATAGATGCATTCGACAACAACACAAGATCGTTTTTTGCGACTATATCGACGGTGTAGAAAAAGCGCTCTACAGGGTATGAACAATTTGTACCCTATGGCAATGCAACTCATGACCCGTAAAGTTTGAATGATCGCCCCATCGGTTTCCCAGCTAGCGTTGGTTGTATGCAGTGCAATGCCCTGACAGAAAAATCATGTATAATGCCACAGAGCCCATACCTCACAGTGCAAGCGCAAAGAAATGCCTCGCGCAAGTACACACTGGGCATTGTGCTGAACTCCGTAGAGTGCAGGGTCGTCTACCAGTTGAGTCTGTCAAATAGCTATGAGTAGCATTCATTGCACACGACATGATCAAGGAAAAACTGCATCGAGTGAGAAATTTTATCATGCGAAGGGACCGAGGACCAGCACTGTCAGGTGAGTGCGAGCGTTCGTTGGCGAATGAAGATTGACATTGTCCGGGCATTTTGCTCGGGATTTGAAACATAACACCCCTTTGCGACGGTTTTCCTGCCCATATTCGCTCTCAGTATCAAAACGCGCAGCGAGAAGCCACAGAAGCGTAAATCGAGCTTTGAAGGGCCGTATACAACAACAAAATCCGAAACCGTAGCCACGGCCCACGTAAAACGTGTCGTACTTTAGGCACCCCTTCTACATAGACGATCAGCAAATTAGGCAAAAAACGCTTGATCAAGAAATGAATTAACGCCGGGTGCTTTTATACCTAGGAGTTCGTCAAGAACAAGAAATAACTGCTTTAATCTTGACATCTGCTTTATTAATTTCTTTTGATCCTCAGTGTAATGCATGACACGCGTAAGGCCTAACATCGGCATAATTATACATTGAAAGACTGCCTTTGGCAAGGAGTTCTGGGTCTGCCACTTCGTACAGCCGCTGTATCCACTTCACAAGTGTTTGTATGAGAATCTAAACAACGCATTATAGAACTCGACTGGTTTTAGGTCGAATTCTCGCACGAATAGGTATGAACAGCCCACACCTCTTGCAAGAGCAAGCAGGTGTGTCGGCAGCGACACCGATAGGGTTTTAAAGAATAGTTTGGATGGATTACGTTACAAAGACAAACTCTATTATTGTGATTTTCCTATTTTTCCAGGCAAACAGCGCGTAACCTACCAGTTTAAATGGCGGTGTTGAATAACTGGGATGCAAACAACGTGAGAGACATTAGTGGTTTAACTATTTTGCACGAATGAGAAGTATGTTTTCGGCGCCTGCTGGAATTTCAGTTCAAACGGAGTCTTTATTCACAGAAACAGGCATCGTAACTGTTTTACAGCAATAAACAAAGTAACCGTTCAGTTGTGACGATGGTGTTGTTTGCGCATCGCAATTCGCCAGAACATTACCCCCTGGCGCTGTGCAGCGTCTTCAATGAATTTCTCAGCTGTGGAGCTCGGCCGTGGAGCTCAGCTGTGGCGCTTGACGGCCCTAGCTTCGCAAAACACTTGCTCGTCGCAGGTGCCTTACTGTGTTTTTAATGCTCAGGCTGAGGCTGCTGTCGCGCACTTGAGCGCATTGGTTAGTTTTGACAAACTTACCGTGGACGACGTGCCGGTGAAACTGTCGCCAGCCGCGTGTTTCTGCCTCTTGGCCGCCCTTGGTGTTACTGGCAACGGGATATTTGCAGCCTCGCGTAGCTTCTGAAGATTACAAAGAAATCTTTGTTTTTATGGAAAAGCCCCGTAAAAAGCCAGGGAGCAGTTGCAACAAGCCCGTTGATGTTTGTTTATTTTCAAAAACAAAATTCATTAAAGCTCACCTTGGCAAGAGGTGACAAACTAATGGAGTCCTGTGAGCAGTTGAGGGTGTCGTTGTCGCTTTCTTGATATTCCACCGAAGCGTCGCATCCGGTATTTCGTAACTTCTGCACAAGCGAGTTGGTTTATTTGCCGGAGACTTACGACTTCTTACACAAGCAACGAACCTTTCTTCAAAGAATAACAAAAGACAGCAATGGCCAGATGGCGTCTTAAATCGCTGCCTTTCGGATAAAAGCGGTGTTCTTTAATATAAAAAAAAACGCCACTGGCTTTCGCTAAGCCTACATTAACGAAGCTGCAGTGTATCTGAAAGATGCCTATTTTTACGTAGACCGGATGAAAAAACATTTTGACTTGATGTCTGAAAACAATATTTAACTCGACAAAAAAGTTTTTTTTTAAATGTTGTGAGTACAACAGCGGTAAGACATAGTTCACAAATGTTAAATCTTGCCTTCACAAAGCACAACGTGCCCTCTTCTAAGCATGCAGAACCTGAAGCCCTAGCATAATCGACACTGAGGAAATTACAACCTTTAAAAATGCTAACAGGTTGAAGAGTTTAGAAAAACGTAACTATTTCGCTGGTTGTACGAGTAATGCACGTTCCAGGCCTGAAAGGTCAGCGCAAGGTCAACTAAAAATCCCCACGCAAATAAATGCCGCGCATGTCATATAAGCCGGTGCCAAAATTTGAATGATGCAAGAGCAAACAACGGGCTGCAACTGATAGCGACGCAAACAGTGACGTCTCCAGCTTGACTGTTTGCATCGAGTGCACTTGTTCGCTTCCACGTTCCGCGCATGTTTCCGAATCTTGTTGAACTTCGACGAGAGGAGCGTTTTTCAATGCTTTGAATAGCGTTCCATTAGTATACAACAAGCAGGTTCACCGAATACGAACGAAAAAGCGTCACTGCGTGACCCTGGCTTTGAAAATCTACCTACCACTCCTGTTAATAAACAACCAGGCAGTGATGCCACACCATTCCCAGATAGTCATGGAATAAGGTTTTCATTTTAGACTAAAAGGGGATTAAAAAGGAAATCTGTCTCCAACAGATTCCATTTTAATAAGATTTCAGGACTGAAGATGCGCAGTTTTACGTGAAATCGATGGCTGTTTAAAAAATTTGCGGATTGAAATAACTTCATCGCTCTTGTGGAGACTAGTTACTTGAATACAGATATGTGCAAGTCTGCATCAAAGACGTGAAAGCAAAGGCCATTCGGCTGAATCCTTGAAAACTTGCAGAAAAGCAAGGTTTTTAAATTGGCAAAAAAACGCATCCTTACTCAAGCTTTGTCGCGACCAATAAACAACGCCGCGCTAAGGAAGGCATTGAATCACGTTCGAAATTGTCTTAATCGCGGCGTTAGTGTAAACTGACACCATCCAGTCAAAGCGTAAGGATACCAGTCAAACATTCTAAGCAGTGAAGGAAGAAGTCATTCCCCGCGGATCGCCTAGCACGGTGGCCTGCCTGGAAACAGTTACACCGCTTCAACAACACTACCGCAAACAACTAAGGTAGTGAAACGGCGTCATACATCATTACATGACGAAACAGCCAGACACTACACCAAACAACGGTCGTTGTTGGTGAGTAAACATTGGAATTTGCAGGGGCATGTCGTTCGCGTCACAGGCGTTAAACAATGGTGTTTGTTGTCAAGTTTTGTCGCGCTTAAAAAATTTGCTAAACCAGAACCAAAAGGTGTTCTTCTTCAAAAATGCAACAACTTTTCCCGAAAGCTTCTTGCTCTGCGTGCTGTTCTCAGTTGCAACGCCATTCCCGACGGCAGACAGCGGAGTTGCCAGAAACATGCTATACATGAGGTCCCCAAACTTTTTGGGTACTGGGTAAAATTTGCGATCTCAGAGTCAGCGGGCCGGAGTATTTGTGCATTGAAAAAACTTGCACAGCTTTAATCACGTTTGTAGGGTACATTGCCATTTTTTCTTTGCTCGGTAACATGTTTGCAATATGAATTATGAAACTTTGTTCTTTGTTCCGATTCTAGCCTTATGGTCATCAATCTTGGGTAATGACTGAAACAATGCTGTCTCAAGTGAAAGTGGCGGAGATGACATTTTTGCGAAGAGTTCACGGTGTGGCACTTCGCGACGAAATGCGCAGCTGTGAAATTTGTAAAACTCTGAATGTCGAGCGTCTCCTCCGAATCGAGAGATCCAAGCTGCGTCGGTTGAGTAATCTGCCCAGAACAGGGTTGCGGAGTTGGTGTCGCATGGAGTCGGACTCCTCAGTTGGGAATTCCTGTTGAAATGGTACAATTTCCTTTCAAACTTTTATTGAAACAGATAATTGCTGCTTTGTGCCACGACTTCCATTGATTGCTTGTTGCGACAAAATTGTTGACAGCCAAACTTCATTCACGTTACGTCAAGGAGTGGGAAACTTTGGAAAGGTCGAAGTTGGGAGTCGGACATTCTTCCGACTCCACAACCCCGAAGAGAATCCTGCGAAAGGTTAACGAGGCAAATTCTGCTGTGCTGGCTACACCAACGGGAAAGCGGACCAGAGGTCGTCCACCAGGTGGAGTGATCAGTCTACATCTTGGACCCATCTTGGTGTTGTGGAGCCAGCAGAACTACTTGAGTTCGTTGTTGACCGTGATATATTTCGACCCTATCTAGGGCTGCTGCCGTCGCGGTCCTCCCCAGAGCAAACGCGGGTATGAAAATGAATTAATGAATTATACACACGCGAATGCAAGACTTGCACACACTGACATCTGCGCTTGCGAATAAATAGATACGCAAATAGCATACAGGACGAGCATTCGCCCTCGCGATATGTTGCGGAGTTGTTGGGTCCATGATTTCTCGAACAGCCGCATACAGCTGTGAACAGACCCGCACTGCATTCTGCCACGAACAGTTTCCGGCAACGCTTTTTGGGGCAATCACATTGACGACAGCCCGCGTATTCGACAATTATCGGTTATCTGACACCAGGCCAACCAATCAGAACCAGCGAAACTGTCGGTTTGGAACGCTGGCTCGAAGTTTGTCGAAGTGCGGCAATGATGTCAGATGTGGTGTGCTTGAACACCACAAAATATTTTCACAATCTTTCAGAGACGCTTGATTTTGTACTGGTGAAGAAGATTAATTTGGCACCCACGCATTAAACACGTTCCTTTTATATTGCCTAGTGGACAAATAAACAGCTTGATACTTTGAGAGACTTCTGATCAGCGACGAAGCGGAACACTTGCGGTATACTGGTTGCTTAACAAATGTCCTTGAAATGTGGCCAGGGTGCGTTCAGCGCTGGAAAACAGTGATTCTTAACGTGGTCTAGGTGGACCAACGATCTCTAGAGGTCCACAGAGAGCTCCACATATCGATAAAACCTTCACTGACCGATGTACAACACAGTTTCGACTAGTTTTACATGAGGTGTCAGCATAGCAAAGTGTTTCATCGGATATTTTTTTTAAAAAGATGGTCCCTGGGCCGAAACGGGTTGAGAATCACTGCTGTATAGGGAAAGTGGATCGATCGACATCATCTGAGTACTGTTTCCTCTGCTGCGCACTCACGAGCACACCGAAAGTTTTTGTTGGCAATCGTCAACATGGCTCGCAGACATTATTGACAGCCACAGATGAAACGACCCGTTATCGCCAAACTGGAGCTCACGTGCATTGCAGGGCTGGATAGCCCGAAGACTTTTTAATTTTCACACATAACAGGGCTGTCGTGTTTGGGGATCGACCGAGCTCAGCACTGCTTTTCTTGTTACGTTTGAACGCAGTGCTTTGCTTTTTGACGTTTAAATCGCCACGTAAACCTTTTTCTAAACTCAGGCTCGCACACTAGTACTCGGGCTTCAGCGAAATTCGTGGTTACGCGCAAACGAACAGATAAGCAAATAGTATAAGAGACGAGCATTCATCCTCTCGATCTCTTGCGGAGTTGTTGGGCCCATGATTTCTCAAACAGCCGCTTACAGCTGTAAACAGACCCGCACTGCACAAACGTAAAACGAAGAGCAAAATACGAAAAGCCAAGGCTACAAACAGTTTGGCTGTAACAGTTACCTCATCAACGAACAAATTCCATGTAAATCTACTGCAATCAACAGCAAAACTTGTTTTAACAACAAGTCCATTACCATCGTAAAAGATATACATAGAAATCATTTTCTGCAAATCACCTCAGATAGATGATTTTTTATCTCAGGTAGAACAGCTGACCACAACACCTGGCCTGAAAATGCCACAAAACATGATCTTTACAGCGATAAGAAAGCAAACTATCAAGGCTTCTCACGGGAGACCTCACGTTGATTACGGACGCCTCTGCCTCACGTTAAAGCGGATTTATTTTTCTGGGTTATCTACCAACACGTTGCTAAGATACAGATTCATGTTGCAATCTTGAAACCAACCATTGCATGCTGCAGTCTGAGTTGTACTCTTCACGACACTGGAATTGATGCATTGTGCGTCATTGGTCAATATAAGAAAACTTCAATGTGATATAACGCAAACCACGTTTTTTCTGATGAAAATTAAACGTTCAATTTCGATCCTCAACAAACAGCACCCCTTGTGACTTTTAGACAATTTCTCATAAATTTCATGACTACAGTAGGTCTTCACTCAGTCGTGGTGGCGAAGACGACAAAAAGCGCCGTGGTTTTGACAATTCAAATGCAATCCAAATTTTCACAACATGTAGCATTCCAAAACTTTTTACTCGCTCCATAAACCATGATGATCAATATATTTAATATTAAAAGATACTTGTTTGACCCATTTGATGAAGTTGATTTTGTGTTAGGCAGAGAAAACGTAATCGTGCCATTAAACAATTCGTGACCGCCATGATGCAGAGGGCAAAATAAAAAATTTTGGCACCATGCAAGAAGTCTCATGCAGTGAGCGAAAAAAAAAATCTTCCTCCTAATACGAACAAACATCGCGCACCAATGCATACCTCGACTTTTTCAGGGAGCCCTTTTTTCTTTGTCACGGACGTTGTCAACCGATTCGCGACAAACGCCGGCAGCAGATCCTCGTCTTCGCCGTGGGGAGAAGAGTCGCAGTGGAGCACATCGTCGACGAGTAGCAGCGGATCGGTGAGGTCCGCACACTCCACGGGCGGCGTCGCTTGCTTGCTCGGGATTGCAGCACGAACGGGCGAAGGCACCGCAGAGCGAGACCCGCGCATTCCGTTGGGTGCGGACGCGCACTTCCTTAATTTCGCGCTTTCTTTTTTCGCTTTTTTTGCCACAGACGACAAATCGTCGTCACGTGATCTCTTACGTGCACAAGACGCTTGCGAAATACTGCAGTCGTATTTAAGTTTCTTGTGGAAATAAGAATCTATCTGGTTCTTCTGCGGTGACGAACTTACTTTAAACGCCGCCTTCTTCGCCGGTTCGCTAAATTTTCGAGCTGAACGTTTGGCCGGCGTCGGACTACCGTGTATGTGGTTAATCACGTCGGACCAAACATTCCGATCTTTGTCCATCTTCAGACCACCCTCTGAAAGTGGCTTGTATACACTTTTGCTATTGCTGTTGGCTTTGTTTGAATCTTTCAATACCGACAAGGTACTTTCGGCCTTGTCACTGAAACAAACTTTGGTTTCTCCATTTGAAAGAAGCGGAGATGACCTTGCGACTGTATTCTGCTTGTCTTTCTCCGCCAACATGTCTACTGCTACACAGCCATTGACGGTTTCCTGCAAAGTCAGTTATTTTCTTGAAATTGCACATTAGCGGTTGTTGCGCATAGGACGTAAAAGTTTGCAATGACTTTAGAATTCCACGTTATGGCTTTGACAATTCCCGCCAGAGCATGCTTTTGTTGCGATGCGCTATAAATGGTTCAGGTCGGTTATGACTGGCGGTTGCAAATCGAAACAATGAAAGTGTTACGGCTGCATAACGCGACTGTCATCAAACCGAGCAATCCGTTAATCTCAACCTTAACAGACTTTTTGTTCCTGTAGTTCAACGATTGAACACATCTTACTTCGATTGGAGAAAAATCCTATTGCGAACATGCAAAAGCAGGTGAAAATATTACGTTGGCAACACTCGGGCATAAAAACATTTTACACCGCTGTTTTGAAAGACTTAGCGCGATTTGTTTACGTCACACAAAAGCTGAAACGCAGAAACAGCCGACTTTGGATTTACAATTAAGTTTACCGCAGCTGCATAACGCAATTTTATGTACAGCATTGCAGGGGCGTAACGAGATTAGATGGCGCCCAGAACAAGAAGCAAGTTTGGTGCCCCAATGTTCGAACCTGAGGTCTTTCGGAAGCAAATGTACTGTACTGAAGGAAGTACTTGTGACATTGTTGGGACTCTTCGGTGTCCACCGCAGTGTTTACGCGCCCCTACAGTGATTTCGCGCATGGGGAATTGTGTCCCCCTTGCCCCCCTCGTTACGCTCCTGATGTATTGCAAAAAATTTTGTTGAAACGCTTAAAAAGTATACCTCTATCAGCAACGTCTCTCCGACGGAGAAGCTTACTAACTGAACAAGAATCTTGTCTAATAAAAACGAAATTATTATATGCTCTGATATTCACGGTTTCGTTGTGCTTTCTTACTAATCTCAGAAACTTTTCTTCTTGAGGATATACGATGGAGTTAAAAATCAAGCCACTCCCAAGCAATGCAAGGGGCTTTATCCGGAAAGCGATTTTTTTCGTGTATGTCCAACTAAACTTGAAAACAAGGATATAAGAACGCTTAAAATTATTTTCAGTGCGAGAGCCATTGCAGGAATCACTGTTGCTTACACATTCAAGAAAGTTACAGAAAAGGTCCACGAAAGGTTTTGTACCAAGATGGAGGTTTATGGATTTTCTAGCTTCGGAACTGGGCCTTGCCGCTTTGGTTTCATTCGTTTTGATGTTTACAACAGTTAGAACGCCTGCGGCTACCTTTTGCATTCTGGGGCCTTATTACATAATGCGGAAGACATCCCGTAATTATTCGTTCAGTTTGGACTTCCACGGCCAGCAGCATCTTCCCGATGTTATGCTATTTCTCGTCATTGTAGCTGTGGTACCAGGATGATAAGCAAAACAGCGCACTTGACCAACAAAGCTGCACCTCGTCCGTAGTCCGATGGTGCAAGTTTGCCAAACATACTGCAGGATCGCTTTTGAAAGAAATGCCTTAGTGGCAAATGATCATTCGCACAATTTAATGTAACCACGAAATTTCACAAAGGAATTGCATACCAAAGAGTGAGTCCGGAATTTAGATGGACAATGCTTCCAGGTAATCACCCTACTGGAACCACCTTACCTAATAACGAGCAATGGCTGGGAAATATCGTGCAGACATCAGCAGCCGCATCCTGTATTTTTATCCGCGCTCAAGAAGGATCTATGACCCATTAAAACAACACGCTGTCCAACACCGCAACACAAAATCGAGCTGCTCGTAACTGCTGTCATGGTCATTTAAAGAACTTTAAATCCGTATCTTCTAACTCACCTTTTCACAATTATCGCTGTCTTCTGAATCAGAAATCACAATCACATCAACTCCGTCAACGCTTGGATCAAGCTGCTCAAAGAAATGAATAACATCCAAATCAATGTATTTTTAAATTCTACCTCATAAGTGTTATAACAATACAGTTGAATAATACTTAATCATATGACTAGCCTACAAGAAAAATGTAAGTAGATACACATCAAGTCACGATCGCTTTAAATCAGGATAAATTTTACAACTTCGACACCTGCTCTAGTCTTACTGTATTCATGAATCGTTTCACATTGTTTTGCTTTTCATGAAATCACTTTTAATACTCCGCAGATGCTGAGTTTTGAAGAAACCAAATGTTTTGTTTTCTTTTATCTGCGTGATCGATTTGCTGCTTGTCTGTTCAATTTCGCGAGCAGTCGTGCAAGCCCCACGACTGCAAAACAGACTTGGACAACCAGAATATTTTTAGCTTTTCTAAATTAGATTACAATTAAAATTGGAGCTAATTCAGCTGTCACAAATTAAAATGAGCAGATTTACGAAAACCAGAAATTGAACTAAAATTATAATTGCATTTACTCAAATCATGTGAAGCAAATTTAATCCCAGTTCAATCAGAAGTTAGATTAGAACTAAAATCAGAGCATTAAATCTTTTAGCAAATGAGATTAGAACTAGAATTACCGTAATTTCGCTCTAATTCATCGAATTAGAAAACCAAATTATCTAGCTGTCCAAGTCTGCTGCAAAAGTAGTAGACCACTCGGCTCTTGAACATGTTGTAACATAGTAAAGGTGCAGTAAAAACTAAGTTAATGTAGCCGGGGTCTGAACCACTTGCTCAATTACAGAGTTTACAAGAGCGTGGTGACATTCTCGACATCAAAAGATGTAACGCTGCATGACGCAAGCGGTTCTGATGTGGTCCACGCCTTCAAATCGATGACGACATATGGCTTAAAGTTTGAAAATCGATTTTGTGGTTTGGGTCTCACCTGCGCAGAAATCTGTTGGGTCGGTTTGTTACTGCAACAGGCAAGCACCACCAACCTTCAGTGCAGGTTAAAGTGCAAAGAAAATTACGAAAATTCTGCACCGGCCCCCACTTCACCGAATAATCTAGTGCGAGTGTGCTGCCATGCGTTTCACAAACAATGAGCAAAACTAAAACCTTCCCACTCAACCAAAAATTGACATGCGCAAACTATGGTATTTGTGTAGCGGCTTGTGTGATTTGCCACGAACAATATTTCGGTCAAACCAAAAACAAATTTTCCAAGAGATGGTCATCGCACCGCGGTAATTAGAACAGACCCAGTTGTGTAATCGATGAAAATAACAAAGATAAAGTGGCCTTGTCACGGCACTTTTCAGAGTTCCATAGAAAAGTAAATAAACCGCCGACACATGAGGTTTACACCGTTACTTTTGTTGAACAACCTAATCCCTTTCTTTGGATTTCTGTGAAGACAAGTGGAATCACAAACTCAACGCACAACTGAATATTCAAAACATGATCCTCCCACGTGCAAGATAATTTTTCTGTTTCCCTTCTGCTGAGCGTTGTTGTGTTTCATTTTCCGCGGCCAGTGTGCAGGAGTTTTCGTTCGCGTCAGTCACAGACAGCATTTCCATCGCGCTCGCAGACTCAGAGACTTAGTTGCCATAGCGACCAAAATACAAGTTGATTGAATCATAACTCATGTTATTTCAAGCTATTTCGTAAGCCTCGCCCTACAAGTAGTTACTTTTATCTGAAAGCGGTTTTTTCTTTGGTGTTAATAATCGTTAGCTGGCGTTGAGATTTAGTAAGTTCTTGATATTTGTGCTGTAAGTTTCGAAGCTTCAGTGTATGCATGTAGTTGAGCAAGACGTATTGTTTTATTTGTCGCTGTTGGGTCTGTGCGGTTTTTTCATTGCAGTCTTGGGGTTGTTTACTTTCTCTGACCTTGTTTTAGCCTTTCAACGTTTCACACCTGTTAGCATTGCTTGCAGATGATAGGACTGACGATGCGTCATGTTACGTGAAATCGATTTCCTATTAAAAATTTGCGATTGATTCCTTGCTTCATTTCAAGTAGTAAGACATAGGCATTGAATTAATAATCTCAACATTGAATTTTGAATCATAAACCACTTGCACTGAAGCCGCAAAATACTTTACATCTGTTTCACCTACCTTTCTCATTTGATTAGGTGGAAAACTCAGACAATTATTGCAAATATTCAATATGGCTTCCAATGATAAACCTATTTTGGTATTGTTGCGATCGGAAATCCCGAGCGACATATGCGCAAAGCTTCGCACCGTGGCAGCAAGCAATAATAGAGATCATGCGTCGCAATCTCTCTTACTATTGCTTGCTCGCCTTGCCTATATAATGGTGTTATTCTTCGCGCACATCCTGTCCGTGGGGAATCACACAATCAACGCAACACCACCGGAGAGGTTGCAACAGTATGTCATACATAACATTTTCACAGTTTAGTTTCTGCAAATCAAGAAATTCTGGATTTTTTCAGATAGCAAATTATATACAACAAACACTTGAGCTAAGGCTATAATAATTGGTGAATATAAACATACGAAACTACAGCCAGCTAAACCAGTTTTTTTTAAGGAAAATGTTACGTAGCCGGTATGGATCTGTAGGGACCCGATTTCTCTGATTCTAGGGACCCGATTTTGTCCAATTCTAAGGACCCGATGATAATTTCCTCTGATTCTAGGGACCTGATTTTCAATTCTAGGGACCCGACTCGGATCCCTGAAACACCTTAAAAAACCCTGAGCTAAACATAACTTGAAAAAAAGTATACTCAAAAAGCCTCTATTATTGATTATTATTTGCATATTTATGTTATGGAATGCAAGAATTCACCATTTGTAATGACAAGACTTTTTCCATTCACATTAAGATAAAATATAAAATAAAACTCCCAAAGAACATGTGATGATATTATTTTAATCCTGGTTGTATTTACTCAGTCTTGATTTCTGTGTGTAAGACTTCTATAATCAAGTTTCACCAACACCATACACAAAACTTGCTAGTTTACCAAAAATATCCTGTAAATCTGTGGTTCCCAAACTTTGTCTACTCGCACACCATTTTTGCACTTCATGCAAAATTCTCGTCACCACCTACATTTACAAAAGTCTAGAACTCACAAATAAACAATAAAAGGCAAGAACATTTAATGAATACCTCTGAAAGGTTTATCAGCCAGAGGTTGAAAACCTCAAACTGAAACAAAAGATTTGCAAATAAAACACAACACAATTTTAATGATGGACAAAGTTCTTGTTTCCATGGCTGTTGGTCAATGTGAGGAATCACTTTGTTGACAGAGCATTGGAAATCATGCTCAGACCCAGCAAGAATTACCTACAGCAGGGGTCTTCAAGCTATGGCCTCTATTTCATCCACCCCGCAAAGACATTTTGTCAATAATGAAAAATATATTCACAAAAAATTTGTTGGATTGGTGGAATGTAACATATCCTGAAACAATCACATTACGTAAGATGTCGGGCCCTTAAACTGTTGTGTAATAGCTTATGTGGCCCTTTGACAAGAAAGTTTGGAGCACCTAATCTACAGCAAAATGTCAATACACCAATGAATAGCATCTCTGAAATTTCACACTCTACTTCATTAGTGTGAATTAAAATAAGGTTTATGATACTTACTAGATGATCTTTTACATTTACTGTTATTTTGTTTGATTTCCGGTAAACCTAAGTAAGTTTTCTTGTATACCACAAGTGGTACGTGTACCATAGTTTGGGAACCACTGCTGCAAACCATGAAGTAGAAATTAATCCTGATTTCCAGCTGGAATTCAAGTACATCCCTATGTAAGCAGGAATACAATTGTAATTAAACGTCGACATAGCTTAAGTCCCTGAAAATAAGCTTGTGCATTATTTACAATCAGTGGTGCATCAAGCCTGGCAAAAGGGGGTATGTTGTAGAGGTATGCCTTTTGATAATAATTTTCAGAATAAAACCAGATTTTCTACAGGTGTCCTAAGACTCAGTCAAAATTGGCCAGTAGCCTACTTGTTATTTAGATAGTGGTAACAATCACATCGTCAGAACACACAATGAAAGATTTCCAGATTATCACTTGTTTGTGGTCACAGCACATTTATTACATCACAATCGCTTTTTGTTCCTACAAACATGGTGCTGAAAAGTTACTTAGCTTATCGAGCAATCACCTAACGTCAGCCGTACAGCAGCGAGAATTGTATATCCAAATGCACATACACTTATAAAATTGATTTTTACAATCAACTGCACAATTGCATCTGTGGAGCACTCTCTATCGAGATGAAGTTGCTAAAATATACTTGTGAAATCACTGCAGAGAAGAACTCTTGAATGTAATGAAAATATAGCTTCAATGGAAGTGAACCCGCATTACTTGATGTGACATCGAAGCAGGCTAAACCTTATTTACTCATAACCTAGCAAGTGCAAACATAGCAAGTCTATCATAACCTAGCAAGTGTAAACAGCAGACGGAACTTCAGCCTAAACTCCAAAATAAAACAACTCGTGATTTGGGACTGTGTCCTCATGCCATGAAGTGAAATATTACAAAATAGCTGTGCATGCATCTGGCAATGGCAGAGTAGCAGATCTGAACATGTGCAATCCATGCACATATCAATGTAGATTGTTTCAGGCTATTGCATACGTGCTATTTCGACAAGGCAGCAATATGGTTGTTTTGTAATAATCCTATGCAACATTAGAAGGGAAATGCTGTTGCCTGTTCCCAACCATCCACATTAGAGACCTGCAGTGGCAGCGCTCGATATTTGATCAGCGTTAAGGTACAATGTAAAGCGCAGATATCGTTAATGGATGTGTGACGACTAGGGCAACCAAAAGTTAATAAAGTTAAATTTTTTCTGTCTTTTTTGAAGTTGATGAAACATCCACAAACCAAGTTTCATGTTGATACCATGAGTGACTATAGTTATTAGGTGAAAAAGTCAAAATTCATCTTTAGGTCAAAATTTTCTTGCAGCAGATTTTTCTTTTTATCAATGTTTTATTAAGCGACTATAACAGACACAAGCTTTTGCAAGTTTAGTTGCAATTCTGACATAATAATGAATTTGTTGCGAATTCTGATGTAATATTGTTTTGCCCACTACTGGACAACTGAATATTAAGTGTCAGGCTATGCATGGTAAGTCAAGAAACGTGGTCTTACCAGCATTTGGTTGGGTAAATGTTCAATCCATTATGCATATAAAAACTTCAAAGGCAATAACGTGAGGCAGCACTTGATGTTGAAGTATAACAATACAGAATGTTCTTAGTGACTTCAGGATATTTAATGAGACTGGAAGTTTTTCTTGTGCTTTTGGATTGATTTTCATCTACTGTTTATTACCTCTAGTTTCACTGAGTCTTTCACAGATTATTTAGCCAATCAGTTTGATTTCTAATATGCATTGTATTCTTTATTTCAGTTGGAAATGCAGGAGATTTATAGGTCAAAATAAAGTCAAAATTTGTAAATTATAAAGTTGAAAATTTAGGTTTTTAGGTCAAAAAATTGGTTGCCCTAGTGATGACATGAATAGAGTAGAAAACAACAGTGTTACACATTAAAATGCAAATGCAATGGAACTATTTTGTCATTGCAATTTCATATTGGTCTCCCCCAAACATGTAATGCTTGAAAGTTGCTTTCACAACTGTTGAAACCAATTGTGGTGCCCCACTGGAGGGTATTGACAAGAGCAGAATGGGCCTGGCGTGAGAGCGATGGTGGCCGACATTACGCCTTCATTCTTGTTCTCAGACATGGGGTTGTTCCTTCACTTATGAAGTGGTTGTTGTTACCTTCTCAACATGGTTCAAATAAGGATTTCTAATGTGATTTCATTATTTGCTTCAAAAAATTGTGACAGTGGAAGGTGCATTTAGCTTCAACATCACAAGCTGGCATGTGAGCTTTGATACATTATATTAAGTTTCCAAATGCTGGTTACTACGAATAAACCATGAATCCAAAGATAAAATGAATCTAAATGCCACTGAACAACTGATATGCAGCTTCCAGAAATTAATTACATTTAAATCGTGTTCCTACATGCCTGTAGTTGTTTGTCATCAGGCAAGTATTCCCTTTTCATCAATTCACTCCCTTCAACTGCAAAATTACGTTCCAACTGTTGTGAAACTCACCTCACCAGAAGTAATCAGACTTGAAAAAACATCAATATTTCACGATACTGTGACATCTTGTGCAGTAACATTTTTACTATCATAGTGGTGTCATTGCTCACTGTAAAATATTGGTTTTCACGACTCCAATTACATCATTTTATTTAGCTCAGGAATGTAATGACCAACCTGTATATTTTGCTTTGGAGTCAGATTGAAATCAAATCTGTCACATTCTCTCTTGATGTTTCTCAGAGTTTGTTGCAATTGGAAATTTGAAATGCCCTGCACATTGCACAACAAGATGTTGCAAAGTTACATACTAAACTGACATATATAAAAAGCAGTTTAACAGTTAAATACATAGCGAACCAACATAAATTTTAATACAAATGTCACAGCAACTGTGGAGTCAGAGAAGTTCCATCTCAGTACACCACACAAGACCTACTTCAACAAAAAATACAAGCGTAATATTTGAACTTACATCTGAGGTATTGCCAGACAAAGATTGCTTTGACTTGAAGTAATTTGTAATGACATTGCTTCTATACAAAAAAGGTAAATATACATTGTGAACAGTCAAAAAACTAAAAGCATCAATCTTCTCAAAAATGCAAACCAGTAATGTACAACATACTGGCACATAGCAGTAGTACCAAAACTATATCTGCTATCTAATAATATTCTAAGCCACCACTTCCTAACCAGTGGGCTGCAAAGTTCCTTTCGGAAGGCCGCCACGCATTTTAAATGTGTTACAATTTTCTTGTATAAACTAATACATTGTTTGAAAATTCTGATTTTCTATTGATTTTCTCACATTTCAATTGTTTTCTCATATATATATCATTTTTGTCATTTTTCTACAACATCTCATAATGGGCAATATAAAAATTTGTCAGAAGTGGATTGCAAGCATGGCTCTACACCAGGCGTGCACAACTCAAGAAGCTCGAAGGGCCAAATTATCAACATAAATTTCCAGCGGGTCACAAACGTCTATTTCATTTTGATGTAGAGATTTCATTATAGTATGTAAGAAACTATAGAACAACAATTACTTATTCGAGGTCGATCTTTTGCAGCATTTTCTACAATTGAGAAAGCTCTCGCAGTTCGCAAAAAAGCTTTCATGGGCTGTGTGTTGTGCAGGCCTGCTCTACACCAATTTTCTAACATTTTGGTACATCGTCATTGTGTAACTGGCCTCGCCTCTCCTACTTACCAGCCATAGAATATTTAAACATTTTTTCAAGCTTTAACACTTTCGGTATGGACCCACGTGCATATACAAAATGAGCTTTTACAGAACAGACACAGGTCTACATACCAATATAGACCCCGGTTTTAGGTTTTGTTGGATATATACCAGCTGTAATATTTTAAGTTTGTGCATTTCCGTATGAAACTATGAAGATACAGAATGGATTTAATAAAAATTGAAGCACTTGTTTGGGCTTTAGTTGGAAGGAGTTTCATGAAACTGGCATAAATATTAACTCTCAAAATCTACCCAGTATCCAGCCTGTTTTCAAGGGGAAAACCCCCAGTTCTAGAAGTGTCAACAAAGCATATGCTAAGCAAGGCCATACAAACCTATTTCCATGTGAGAAAAGCACCAGTACCATCTTGCATACTCACAGCATTGCTACTATGCAATTCCAGCAGTTCATAAGTCAAATCTTGCTAAAATCATTTTGTAGAAAGTCTAGGAGTATTACTCACATGAAACCAACATTAAAGCAGGCACACGAAAATGTTGAATCAATTTATAAAGTGATAGACAACCATCCACAAATGAGTTAAAACACTCAACATTACTGATGTTATGCCAAAGCTTGAAAAAATTCCTACTTTCAATCTTAAGAACTTTTGGTGAGGCCAAATGGTGCCACAAATTGGTGAATGGTAAGCATTGTCTGGATTGATATTTAAGCAAACAAATACTGTCATTTGCTTACTTGTTCACATGTGAATTACTGGAAGGCGACAAAAGCCCAGGTGTAGCTAGATTAGATTTCATGCAGTTTGCTCATGAAGATGTTCACATAATCTATAACATTCCTAAATTAGCCAAAGTTGAAATACTTAACAGTGTTATTATTGCACCTGATAACTATCAACATCCAACACCTGCATGGACACAAACAAATTTTATTGCATGAGCTAAGCTCAAGTGAACATCAAAGAACATAACAAAACATCTTTCGCCAACTACTAAGTCATTACTTGTTTAAGGGCTGTTGTTGTAAAAAATGTTACCTTCCAATCAAGCTACATCAAACATCTGCAGAGAATTGCACTGTGACAATAATATGTATACAATGCAAATATTTAGAAAAAAGTCTATATATAATAGCAAATACAATTTTTTTCATGAGCTAACATTTCACAAACCCATTTCGGAAGGCAAAATTCCAAGCAAAAATTTATTAATGTAATTTACTTCTACCTTTCTTGGTCTTGTGCTATTATTATTTACATTGAAGTTGGGCACTATCGATCAGATATCATCAGACATAATAATAATTCACTGCAAACTTTCTAACAGCCATATAAAACCATGAATGCATGGCAAATGCTATCAATGCACAGTATTACCAACAGTAGGCATAAACAGAGGTGAAAGTAAGCCAGAACAGCCCGGAACGACGTTCCGGTAGAAGAATTATTGCCGGTATGGCATTCCGGTTAGAATTTCTAGTAGGTTGGTATTGTGACGCTGACGCAACAATGGTGGTACCTGAACTTTACTAGAAACAGCTTTCACATCTTATTTCCTGAGCAAGGTATTATATGAGTTCAAGGCAAATC
>JGI24021J15306_10000270_pt1 | contig 34706 bp, 25 predicted proteins | sample Ectturendosymbi1_FD_15306 | JGI IMG/M metagenome (IMG submission 15306)
CTGTGGCAGCAAGCAACAATAGAGTTCACATGCCATGATCACTCTTCGCGCACGCTATTGTTACGTTCAATCGTTGACATCGTTAGTATCACCAGAGCTTACACGCTACGATCACTCTATTATTGCTTGTTCGCGCCACATATATGCATGGTGTTGTTCTTCNCGCACATCCCGTTCGTGGTGAATCACACAATCAAAGCAACACCACCGGAGAGGTTGCAACAGTACCTACAAATATTGCATATACTGTTTTATTCAACGTTTCAACTTAGTCGTAAGCCATCATAATTCCTGATGCTGAGACTAAGCTGAGTTGAGTTTATTTGGCGATAATTAGTATTCCAGCAACAAAAAACAATTAGAGCAAGGACGCCAGGGCATTGAAGGAACTGGAAGGTTATCGGGTCAATGCCCCAAATGCCAATATCGGGTCAATGCCCCAATTTCAACGCTGAAACGTTGAATAAAACAATGTATTCGATATTTGTGGATGTTGTTCGCAGTAGGAATTTACAGCAACTCCTTGCATTGCTTACCAATGTATCACCAGAATCGTCAGCCGGGCTTATATTTTACGATCCGCTTCTCCGTTCTGTCCGTTGACTGATCGTAAACGAAGTTCAGAATTACGAGATACTCACCTGGTTGCTGGTACTGCTTCGCAAACGTTGAAAGTGGTGGAACGGTTTTCGGCTCCGTCTGTTTATTGAGCTTGTTTTTCTTGCAGATCCAAACCTTCCATCGCACACCGCGACTTCAAAAGCAAGAACGTTTTGATCAAGAACGATTTGACAGCTTGCATCGCCGACTTCGGACTCGCCATCAAGTTCACTCCCGGAGAATGCCCCGGAGAAAGCCACGGGCAGGTGTGTGAGAGAGGTGTGAAAGGAAGCTGAAGGTGTTTCGTGTTAGCCCAACTGCGCTAGAGCTTGCCTTCGCTTTTTTCTCGGTCAAAATAGGTCGGAAACCAGTGGTTCCCACGCGTTTTTAGGAGTGCTTGCAAAACCCTTACCACGTCACCAAAAGCATGCGTTACGTCATCGTAAAACTGCAAGCTGGTGTCGCCTTCGTAGTAAGACCTTTTCACTGGACTGTGTCTCGTCATCTCGTTTGTTTCCCTGGAGTTTCTGGCTCTTCATGGTCACACTCGCGGGCCATCCGGTTGGCCAACACTTCCCACACGCGAAAGACTTTAAAAACTCATTTTAAAAGAAATTAATCATATATGTCATNAGNAGTTAAGCTTTTCTTTCAATTGCAAATGTACTGGTGATTGTAGCNGAAGTTACCGAAATATTTGCAGACTCTACAATATGTCGTTTACATCTTTGTCTTTGGCCGTTGTTTTCATTATAAGGCTATTCAGAACTTCTACTTTTGGTGTACCAAAATTTTTTGGTCCTTTCTTCGAATTACGTCACTCGTGCGTCATTAGCACCGTTGCTGGTGACCGGTGACTTACGTAATATATTGTTCGTGTCCGAAGGTCTGCTTGCAGCATTGCAGGGTTGAAATGCCTGTGCCAGAAACCACGGTTGTGCGGCACGCGCCATATTTTAACCGAACCGTTCACTTTGATCTTGCATTGAGTTTCTGTGGTTCGAGCGGTTGAGTCATTCTTAACCTGAAAGCGAAACGCACGGTTTTACCGTCTCTGCATAATATGACGATAGAATCAAGGCCTCCTGGAGTGCGATCGAGTTTACCAGACGTGAGTAATTCGTCGCAGTCGTTTTGGCGACCAGCGTGTCTCCGAACCTGACCCGCGCGCAATATCGACGACCTTTCACAGGTTGGTACGCGACGCTACATGTCGCCCGAAATACTGGAAGGAGCAATCAACTTCGACAAAGACGCCTTCCTGCGCGTCGACATTTACGCTCTGGCGCTGGTGCTATGGGAGATGCTTACAAGGTGTACGGACGCCCCAGGCAAGTTCCTTTGTTTTTCGCAAGCGGGTTGTTAACTTCTTTGCTGCCTGGAGTGCTGCTTGGTCAAGTGGTGCCCGGTGTCCGATGGCATTTCTTAACTTTTGTGAAATACTTGTATGGGGGTGAACATTGACATTGTTTTCATCCAAAACAGCGTTCAGGACACAGTTGGTCAATGTGCGGCTGATGCGGCCATTTGATAGATCGGTATTTTGAATGACTGAGATTTAGGTCGACACCCCTGCGTTTATTTTATTCCAACAACCAGCGCTCGACAGATGCATTCTCGGCAAACCAAACAAGCATGCGAGCCGGGCGGAGCGGACTTGGTAGCTTGGAGTATGTTTATTCAGCTTGCGTCATGCGCTTCACGTTCCCGCCGTCCCGATTTAGTTGCGATCAACAGACGATTCCTATTTTGTTGACAATCGCTGCGTTGGCATTAATTTCAAAAAGCTGGGAGTGTAAGCGCTTCATAACCTTCGCTTTCCAGCGTCCACCAGCGCTCATCTTCGTCCAGGTAAGTTGACAGCTAGGGTATGGAGTCGGAACTCAAATTTCAGGCTTCGGCTCCAGTTTTCTTTCTCCAGCTTCAAAACAATTTGGTGCATTGAAAACTCAAAACCACTGTAATATTTGTACAGCTCGCTTGCCCCACAAACTGTGTCTGTGGAACTGGAACCCAAATTCCGAGCTCAGGCTTACAGGCTCCTCCATCTACAGTAAAAGTTTTTGTTCCGGCTTCAATCATCCAAATTGCTCCGGCTCTACAGCCCTAGTTGACAGTCAGTCTTCTCATGGAAACTCACTGTTCGATCCGAGAGACGCTCGCTTAGCGCAAGAGAAGCCAGCGACGCCCTTTGTGAGAATCGTTTCGCAGATTTCCTGCAAGTAACTAATACATCTTTTCTGTTGCGTTCCCCATACACGGAACAAACTGTTTCTGGGAGATTTTGATGAAGGCATTGCGACCGATTGCAACAAATTTCAAACTTATCTGTCGAGCAGTTCACGGTGTTCAGATTAGTTTGGCAAACGTTGAGCCTTCACAAACCTCAGAGACTCCGTTTGGCCGTGCGCTGGCAATGTGCATGACAATTCGTGTTGCGCGACCTGAACGGTGGAAACCGAAGGTTAGGAAACGTACTTCTCCATTAATTGCTCAATGGCTTTAACAGCAAAAGCTTGTTGAACGCAACACCATTACTTGCCAAATATACAACTTTGCGTCGGGAAACAATTTTGAATCGCGTATCATAAAAGTAGTNTTTCCTACTTCCCTGCATGTTGCGCGAAGTTTAGGCAAAGACCTGTGCAGTTTAACTCGACCCNTGCTCAACATGTCCTCTGTAATGTGTTGAGAATTAACATAAACATTTAATGCAGCATCGTGCAACCAACGACCTGTAGTTTTTGGATACTCGACGTGCGACTACAAAACAAAAGCGAGGTTGAAATAACAAAAGACAAAAAGCGAGGTTGAATAACAAAAAAACAAGGTTGAATAACAAAAGACACAACAGCATGTCGGTGACCTTTTGACTGTACACTGATGATTTATCAAACGAATAAAAAAATCACCGCAGTTTGGCCACGATACATATATCCATCTCCCAGAGGTTTGGTCTTCCTCAAAGGAGGGAGAGTGAGAATATACACAACATCATTTCGAATAGTTTGCTTGCCTGCTGCAACCACGAATATTTGTTTTATAAATTTTATTTTGGGCCGTACTACACTTGATCGTGGCTCTGAAGAGCCGAGAAGCGGCTCGAAGGGAAGGACGGCAAAAACTAAGCCAAAGCGCTCAAAGCTGCATCTCACGCATCAGGCAACGCATCCTGCATCTGTTTGTGGCCGCGGTTCAAAATATTTGCCGAAAGCTTCCGCTGCAGCCAGCCCGGTTGCACGCACAGGCGCCGCCGATGTTGCTGTCGCTATGACGCACGACTTTTTGAACGTAGCAAGGCTCAGTAGTCAGTCTTTGCTGCTGCTTGCCGTGACGCATTGCCGGCGCGTGCGGTTGGAAAGTTTGTTCTGTGTTCGGCAGGCGGTGCTCATCCGAACTACAGATTGCCTTACGAGTTGGAACTTGGACACAGCCCCTCCATGGAAGAAATGCAAGATTACGTGGTGGAGCAAAAGAAGAGACCCGTTTTAGAAGATGCCTGGCGCCAGCATAAGGTACTGTTCGTTTGATTCCTTGAACTGGACTAGGCACAAACAATGGATATTACAGGAAAGAATACATTTTTGATTTGTTGTTAAAATTAAGCTGGTATGGTGTCAAAAGAACCATCACTTGCCTACCAACGAAGTGTTTCAACAATCGGTCGCCTGCGCAAGTCGCAGCCATTTTTGGGCATCAGGAAATCTTTTTTGTTCCCCGTTAGCACTAGACGTCATTATCCGAGGATACCTAGTGCCCTAAGTATTTACTGCTCTCAGTGTGTTTTTTATTAGTTAAGCATGGCCGGAATGAATCTGTGTGTGGACTTGCTTCCGTTGTGTGTTGCCCCTGGTACCCGCGCAACTACAGTGCAGTTCATCCAGTGGTTGTCCTAAAGCGCTTTGCAGCTTCTGCATTTAGCCACCTCCGCCGAATGTCAGGCAACACCCGACATGTGCCGCGCAGTGTTTTTTTTTCTCCGAGACATTGTCACTGAAAAATTTCGGTCATTTGTCCCAGTATTAGTTTTGAAACTCGCCGTAACAGTGTCCAGTAGCCCATATCAGTGGTTCTTAACATTTTTCCCACCACGCCTCCCTAGTAACTGTCCATTGTTTCAAGCCTTCCTGACCTTAAATAAGCTGCAAAAGCAAATGTATTTATTGGTAAATTTAATTAAGAATCAAACTTTCCATGTTGCAGGGCGCGTAATGGCTCGCGCTCCTCTGGAAATTTATTGACGCCCGCTGGTGGGGCGCGCTCTCGGTTAAGAACCACTGGTCTATATTTTCAGAAATTGTGACCGAATTGACTTAATTTTTTTCGGTCAAAAAATTTTGGTCCGTGACTGAAAAAAACATGCCACGCCCTTAGTTTGAGCGGGTGTGGTTCAGTATACCACATCAGGTTAACTGCATTCAGCGGTTATGTGTTAACAATATCAATAAGGTGATGAAACTCAATTTCTACGCAACCCCGGTTTTCACAAGCGTTTGTTGCATGGGCATCAGTACCATTGGTCGGCTTGTGTGAGACAATTTGCAATCTTGTGACATTTACGTATGTTTTCAGCATGCTGCTGATCAAGAGTTTTGAATCGCCTGCGGTCAAAATTCGAAGTGAAACCCCTTCGTGACTTCGTTGCAAGAGCGTTGTAAAATTATACAGAGCATTTTAACCACGGCGTCAGTTAAAGTACAACAACAGCATAGCAGTGTTTCCCGATGAACTTCTCTATCTACGCTTCATGGAAACCCTCGATTCCTCTCGTTTTTCATTCGCCTCACATTCGTTTTGTTGTTACAAAAACGGCAATCCTCGCAATGGACTTCAAACGTATTGATGTGAGAGCAACGTTTCTGCACCTACTGAGACGAAAACTCACTCCCCAGGCAGGAAACGTTGCTCTTCGAAGTTTTGCTGATTCTCGCGCATGCGCAGGCCTCCTGCTGCACGCGCTCATCGTGGCGTAGGAAAAGCAAACAAGTTCTTCTGTTTTTTTCCAGCAGATGACCGTGGGCATCGGAAGGGAATAGCAGGGAGGACAAGACCCCCTGGATTTTGAAACTTCATATTTTCCTGTTGCCGGTTGAGTACAAAAATCATTTTCTCTCAGCTTCGACTTGGCAAAATGAAATTTCACCACTGTAGGCCCCCCTGGAAAAATCCTTCGGCCACCCCATGAAAAAATCCACAATACCTCCCTCCCCCACGTGAACAATCCCTCCCGACGCCCATGCAGAGAACTGTTTTCGTAGCGTGCCAAAAGCGCCTCCACTGTTCCCAGGTGTTCGGCACCGTGTGCGAAATGATCGAAGACAGCTGGGATGACGACTCCGAGGCACGTTTGTCTGCGGCGAGCGTGGAAGGGAGACTCGACGGACTCTGCCGGAAGTTGGCGTTGCTGCCCGATTGGGACGTGCCCAAACTGGACGACATAATCACCAACGCTATACTTGTTGTCAGTCCGACCATAGATACCGAGCTGCAGGTGAGAGCGCTGCTTTAAAACCAATCCCGTTTTCCAAAATGTTGGACGCATGCAAAGGTTCAAAGAGGCGCATGCAAAGGTTCAAAGGGCCTCATGCAAAGGTTCAGAGCCGCCTGCGGCTCTTTGAGCTTTCCGAAAATGTATATATTTGTTTTTTGATTTTTTATTTTAATTGAAAAGCGTAGAAATAGTATAAAGCGGTACTGTGGTAGCTAGCGTGCCGTACAGTATTGCTTTTGCAAGTTGTTCCAAAAATAATTATGATATCACAGAAGCGTAGATGGCAAATGAATTCGTGTTTTAAGATTTTTATGTTGCGGCTCTTTGTAACTTGGGTTTTACGACATGCGTTTCATACACAGAGCAGGTTTGGCACCCCTGTCATGTAGTGTTTAGATTGTACTATGTTAGACTTTTCCCAGTACTAATGTAATGCTTATCTTGTGCTAGCTAAGTATTCGTACTTGCAGTGCATCCCTGTGCTGCCATTAAGTGCCATCGCTAAGAAGGCCATCCCAAATCCAAATGGCTACAAAGTTGGCCCGATTCAAGTTAACTTTGAGCAATAAGTGTGCATTTCAAGACAACATGCTAATGATTGTTGTGTGATCATGGGTATTGACAGCCATTCACATCTATTTGGGGTCGTTGGTGTGCAGTTTCATTTTTAGATAGAGCTGTTCAGCATTATTTGCTTGCTAGTTTCTAAATGAATGTAGTGCTATCATTGATGAAGAGAAATCAGTAAGCTGCTCATAAAAAATCCGGTTTGGACTTGCTACGTTTGTTTTGTTGTTCACTCAGGCAGTGCCCAGAATCAACCCCCATGCTCCTTCACTAAGTCAAGCATAATGTACTTCCTGCTTAGAAAAATGGTAGAATTAATTTAAGGAATTATGATTCAGGTGTGGTGGTGGTGGTGGATCTTACAGAAAAATTATGAGCCTACTTTAATCCAATCACAAGTCACTGATGAGGATCAATTTTAGACAGGATATGTCACATGAATACGTGAAAGTCTCCATTAAAGTCATTTACCCATTTAAGGCTCATTACTGACACCATATTTTGTGCGTTTGGAATAATCTGTACGAGTGTTTTGGGACCCAATTATTGCGTGCCAGTACCCAAATTGTGGCCATTGCGCCACTTCAGCTACGTTACCCCCTGGTTCAAACCTCTAGTTGCGCCACTGATAGCTGTGGATGTATATTTTTGTGAAGAAAAGCAGAATGCAGGNNTATTCGCGTACCACCGTGAAGGCCTTCGCGTAGCACTAGCGGCACACGTACCACAGGTTTGGAACCACTGCTCTGGTACCACAATAAATCTTGCATGACCCCAAGCAGCGAGACAGTTTCCACTCCCGCGGACGGAACACCGGCACAAACCCCGACCTTGCATTTGTAAACCTGACCGGGCCGTTACCACATCGCACCATGCTGGAACTTTTTCTAAAGTTCCATCATAGAGCATCGTTGATACAGCCAATAAACCCTACAGGGCCCCTTACCGCCAAATCGGCGTTGAGATGGAACTTGCGAAAAGCGGGTTGGGAGCAGTTTGCCAACCTGACCGAGTTAGCAGCTGACTCCCTCCCAGACCCCTCCAACGTGGACACAGCATACTCCGCCTTCTGCCAACTGATGCACTCTTCCGCACGGAAGTCTCTCTCGTGGATGCCATCGGCAGTACATTCTCACTCGGGACAGTGAATGCGACCAGCGCTACAATGCATTCCTGCAATACAATAAAATCTCACCAAACCAGCAGGAAGTAACGCTCTGACGTTGAGACATATGCGTCACATTGAAATGACATTGTGACACGGTACCTAAAGCAAAACGGATTAAGGCACGAAGCCACTTTGCGTTATGAAATCTTCATTTCACCACCACGTACTGGCAAAACAAAGGTGTGACTTGCTGCATTGAAAATAGTTGCATAAGTAGAATTCGCCTAATTCGTCACTTCAAGAGGATTAGAAAAAAGTGATGATTGAGGCCAGGCCTGCACAACTCGGAAAGCTCCAAGGGTCAAATTATCAACATAAATTTGACACGGGCCGTAAACGTCTATTTCTTTCGATGTGGAGATTTCGTTGTAGTATGGAAGAAATTCTGGAACAATTACTTATTTGAGGTCGAGTTTTGGCAACATTTTCTACAATTGAGAAAGCTCTCGCGTGCCGCATGTTGCGCATGCCTGATTTAGGCGAAGTGACGAATTATGCAAACAGGTGAAAACTCTCATAGAAGCTCGTGTGCTTTTATCGTAGTAACTCGTTTACATAAGTACTTTTATTTGCAGTAAAATACAAGTTTATGACGTTATGGTTGAATACAACAAATAATTTCTCTGCTCTATCTGGACTCCTCCATTTAACCAAACACCTTTGAAATCTTTAAACTTCAAAGACTCGGCGTTCTCTCAACGGGGAGTCGGGTCGCGCTTCGCACCTCGTGTATAAATTAGGAAAGCAAATTGCGAGGTGCAACAATTCTCAGATAAAGATCCTCAATTTGTTTCAATTCGCAAACGTACTAGCTGCTTAGACATCAAAAGCGAAACTGCAAATGACGTATTAGCCGAACAAAACGCTTCTGAGGGATGGAAAGAGGTGACGAATTGAGCAAACTGACGAATTAGAGCAGAGGTTCCCAACCTGGGGTACATTTGCCCATCCGAAGGGATACATTTTAGGTTAGCAATAGAAGAGAAAAATATATTTGCATTTATTTCCAAATATTTACACATATATCACTGACTATTCTTTTCAAAAATCGTTATATGCTGCTTGTTGTTAAATATGTCTATGAATAGTCATGATAAGATGTATTGTCATAGGAAATCTTAGGGGTACATGTGCATCTGTCGAAATGCTGAAGGGGTACATACATATCTGTTCAAATGTTGATGGGGTACATGCTCACCTGTCGGAATGCTGAAGGGGTACATGGTAAGAGAAAGGTTAGGAACCCCTGAATTAGACGAACAGAAATGCACACAAAAGATAGGGATTCTGCCAGGACCGACGAAAAAGTAACGAATTAACGATGACGAATTAGATCAATTCTACTGTATTTTAGAATGGCAACAAAAACGCCGGTATCTTAATTACAAAGAATAAATGGATATCGTTCCTTTTTGAAGAAAGGGCAGTATCCGGACAACACCACTGCTTCTTTGTTACTGTGAGATACCACGAACGCAAATTGACGCTGGTGTGTGTTTACGTGTTGCACTTTACAATGTTAGCGTTGCATCCTGCATCAGTGGCGCAGCCAGCCCAAAAATTTGGGGGGGGGCAAAATGTTTGATTTTAGGCGAACAAAACTATTTTATTTGGAAAAACGCCTCTCAAAGCACAAAATGACTGTTTTCCAAAATTTCTTTTGGGGGCATGGCCCCTTTCGCCCCTTCTGGCTACGCGTATGTCCTGTATCGTAGCTAGGAACCAACCACTTTTTTATTTATCACACACGCTGACATGTTGCATACGTAAAAATACATCTCAGAAAACGCGCAACTGATTTTTCGGCAAAACTTCAAACATTGTTAGAGAATCTTGTGGCGGTTCATCCATTGTCTGTATTTCTTCAGAACCAGATCAACAAACAGCAAAGTGAACTGCACTCACTCGAAGTCGACTGTGCCGTTTCGGATGAGGACAGTGTGCCTGAGGCGCAAGTGGCGCCTGATGGGCCTGCAAGTGCCCTGCTTGGCCCAGAGGCTTAGTCGCTTCTCCCGGCCGCCACAGAATTTTGACTCTTCACAACGAATGCTGGTTTCGCCTGTCGAGGCCAGAAAGGGCCATTTCATCGTTCACGAGCTGTTGTTGTTCGCTACTGCTCTCGTTTCGACACAAACACAGAAAACAACTGCAGAAGCGTCACCGGTTGGAAGTGCGTGGTTCCACATCTGTCCATGCCACGTGAAGCTCATTTTGTTCTCGCCAGAGAACTGCTCAACGGAGACTTGTTTTCAGTGCTTGTTCTGAGTGCCGCCGCATTCATATAGACACCGGTGTTGCTTGTGTTTGTGGGGACCGTGTGATCGTGCTTGTTGTGTATTTCATGCGCGCTTGCCGCTTCGTCGTTTTTTCTACTTCTGTACATGTTCGCCTTTTTCTAATAAATACATTTCTGTCCATTGTTCAGTAGAAGCCAGAGCTCTGGCTGATCCAGGACGCACTTCCTCCCACATCACTACTGTGCTTTGTAGTAAAGGTACCTGTCCTTGGTTTTCACTGGAGTTGGTAATTAAATGCTATTTATTTGTAACTTATTTTCATGTAATTGTAGTTGTATATGAGACATTTTTATGGTTGTAATTTGCAGAAAATTGACCAAACTACCAGTGTATTTTGCAGGGTTGAGGAGTCGGAGGTAAAATATCCGACTCTGGCTTTCCAAAATTTCCGACTCCTTAACATAAAAGGGAATGAAACTTGGCCGTTAAAATAAATGGAAATCGTGGTGCAACAGCAAGAAAAGTTTCAAAAGAATTCGTACCATTTCAACTGGAATTGCCAATTCAAGCGTGATATAAAAAATGATCCAATTGGACATCCCGGAGTCGGACAAAAAATCCGACTCCCAGTGCTACGAATCCGACTCCACCCAAAAACCTCGACTCCGCAACCGTGGTATGTTGCTTCAAACAACATCACGGATTCAGCGCAAATGTATTAACAAAACCGTAGTTACGCTTGTCACGTGACATGCTACAGCTGGTCTGCTTGCAAGGTAGCTGCACACATCTTGTCAGACGCACAGCACGTTTGCATGATAGAACGAATATACACAGTAACTACAGGACGGACTGATCGACAATCTCGGTTAAGTACCGTGCTCTTACTTGACGCATTGCTTTGACAGTTAATGCACGAGTCAGTGAGGATGCTGACGATAATGGGAAAACCACAAATGCTTGTGTGGAGCGAGAAAGCGTTCTCTACAGCAGTGCTTTTCAAACCGGGGTTCCGCGAAACCTCAGGTTCCCGTGAGTGACAGCCAGGGGTTCCGCCGAAATTGCCTGGGACAAAAATCGCAACCGCAGTTCTATGCGGTTGTAGCAATACCGCTGTTTAACAGGTTAATTACAAAAAGTAGGATAGACACTTGGATCAATGCATAGGGTTCCACGAGCAACGCAAACATTTACGGAAGGTTCCTTTGCAGCAAAAAGGTTGAAAACCACTGCCCTACCGAGTTCCGTTACCACCACCGAAACAATAACTTGGATTGGTTAAAAAGACCCAACAAGTGGCTGAAAGTGTCCTTGCTGCATGGTAGGTAGGTGAAGGCATAAGATGTGCTGTGCGCAATGCACGAACTTTTTGCACTCAATGACTCAGTACATGCTTTACAGGCGTATTTTCAACTGTTCCAAGTTGAAAGCAGTGGTTAATTTTTCGTGGAGTGTTTTTAACTAAGTTTAGTGTAAGTAGGTAGTGTAGTGTTGGGTACGGTAAAGTAAGTTTTACTGTGTTTATGTAAGGGATATGTAGAACTAGATACCCTGGTTTATTTATCAAACAATTTTTCCGACGAAAGCGTTATTAATAGGAATTACAACCAAAACCTTAAGTGTGCTTCGTGGCACCACAGGATTGTTGTATTGTGTGTGACTCCTCTGTCACTTCCAACATGTAGACGATGTGTGCAAGCCACAACATTCAAAAATTGACATACACGACGAGCAAAACACCAATCGTCAAATCTTGCATTGAATTCAGTGAAAATAAATGACTGTCAGCCTCATGCTAAATGCCTCGCAAAACATTTGAAACCTTGATCAAAACAATTCTGTATGCCAATGCGCACCTCCATCCGATTGAATTTTTTTTCTGTTAACCGTTTACCTCAAAATCTGATTTATAGAATGTCTTCCCACTGCCGGATCCTTGTATGACGGTAAGCGAATGAAGTTGTAGCTAGGGCGCTGTTAAAGTGACAGTAACATCTACTTTGTAATGCACTTTGACAAACCATTTCTGTGCTCTTGTGTCATTCGACTGTACTTGTGATATGGACCACGAGTCTGAGGCAAATACGTAAAATAAAATATCCGGAAGAAATTGTAGAATATTAACATGGGCGGATTAAGGTTGTATAGGGCCTCTGGCTGAAACTTAGAAAGAGACCCTTTCTAAGTAGACAGTACACTCCTTTTACTGACTTAGGGATTGGGGGCGTATAGCCCAGTCAGCCCCCCCTTAATCCGCTACTGCATATGAACAAACCGACTTCTGAAATCAGTCGAATCGCTTCCACTATTGTCCGGATTTTTTAAAACGTTTATCGGTATTGCGGCATACTGCACCAACTTTAAGATAAATTCAAATTTGCAACTAAAGCGAAATCTGTTTTAATCAGCCATTTTTCCCAAGGCCTGAAGCAGCGCATGTTGGCATCTAACACGCTTTTTGTCGCTGCCCTTCCAGGCCCGTCGCCAGGATTTGGCAGCGGGGGGGGGCACATTTTTAAAACACAGTATTGGATGCATGTAGCAACCGGGGGCCAAACGTGAAATGAGGACGGGCACCACTGGCCCCCCCGCTGGCGACGGCCCTGTGCCCTTCTTACGTATCTTCATTAAACTTAAGAAACCGCTTCGAAGCGTCTCCGAAGCAACCATATCCCAATTTAACGTTCTCCAGTGTGTCCTCAGCGGCGCAGCCGTCTAAATTCGCAGGCCTGTGGCCAGGTTTGGTGGGGGTAATACTTGTAGAGGCATTTGTTCTTAAACAATTTTTTCTAGGCACTGCAAAATTTCTGGGGCCACTGCCCCCAAATTCCCCCATGGCTTAATGACTTGTCTTCGATGGTTTGGTGACATTAACTTGTTTCACCCACTGGTTCGAACCCAGCGTTCACTGAGCGATTGGATGGAAGGGTATGTTTCGTAACGATCTCGCGCAGCCTCGTTTGCTGCACACTTGACCCGAAGCTTTCTTGTTTTCTTCCAACTTTGGTCTGTGCGTTGAAAGGCTTCCGTTGATTCAGTTTGGACTGAGGACCCCAGTTTACTGAAGACAAAATTGCACTTGGCGTTCGTCCAGACGTAGCTCACACCTGCCACTCCACAGCTTCTCGCTCGCTTTGACTCTTTTTCGTCCCAGACACTTGACCAAAAAGCGGAAAAAGTACTTCGCCCGCTCCTTATTTGTCTGGGAGTTGTAAAATATACCTTAGAAGCATCGCACAACAGCGGCTGGTCGAGGACACAAAGAACAGGAAACACGATTTAGAACTTGTATTGTCACGAACGCGTAAAATACAATAATTGCACAATGTGTCGTTCTTTACAGATTACTCGCCGAGCGGATCAATAGCGTACCCAGCCCAAAATTTTTTGGGGGGCCAAATACTTCACTTTAGGCGAGCAACAGTATTTTGTTTGGGACATTGCCTCTCAACGCACAAAACGACAAGATGTGCTAGAAATTTAGGGGGACAGGTCCCCATGGTTTCCCCTTGGCTACACCTATGGAGTGGATAGCGATAATAAACTTGCGCACTGCGCTCGCAACGCCTGACACAAGCCAGAAAGCAACTTGGCTGTTCGGACACAAATTTCCGGCGTCTTCCTAGTTTTAAAAGTTGGGCTTGTACTTCTTCATTTCCACCATGATCAAATGCATGTTGACAAGCTCAGACCTTGCGGGTATCGACTTGAATGGCTGCTGAGTGAAAAGCTTCTGGAAGCGGTGATAATACTGGATCAGCTGCGTGAAAGCCGTCTGCAGAAAGTCACAGCACGCCTGACGTTCAACACTTTCACAATCGCACAAAAAAAACACCTTGTTTTGGTGAAGTTTGTAATGCGAGCGGAAATATTTTTTGAAAACCTGAGTTTTTCATGTTTTTGAGCATTCCAGAAATTAGGAATGTATTCTCAATCATTTCAGGATTTGTCCAGAGTACATGGACCCCGCGGCTTACTGGGTAGGAGTTTAATGTGACGGAGGCACCCAGTTTTCAGCGTACACATACAAGGTATTTCATCACCAGGGTAGATGCTGGAAGATCAAACACACCTTGTGTGAAAAACGTTCATTTCCATTGTGGAGGTCGGCGTGCCTTAAGCATTTAACAATTGCTTACTAATGCTTGGAACTTGCAGTTGCCCACTTTTACTACTTTTATTTATACAGTGTTGTGCAAATTAATTGACTAAAGTTAGTGCTTCAGGCGTACTGCTTTTGCAAACATTTTACGATCAATTTACCAGAACAACTTCATCGGTTATGATAAGAGGGCGCCGACAGCAAAACTAGTCACTCAACCTGAACGATCGAACTTCCGACTTTGAAGTTCGTGAACGATGTCGTCACTTCCCGGCTGATCAAGTCGACACTCGTGCGCCATCCGGCGGCGAAACCTTGCACCAGGGGGGCCACTTTCTGTTCGAATCTTTTCAACTTGTCTGTTTGGCCCAGTTCGATGACGTTCTACATAAAGACACAAGTACGTGCGTCACAAAAACCAACTTGCGTCGCTTCGCAAGCGTTTACTTCGGCTTACGTCGTCTGAACGGACGTGACGTCACTGGGGCGAGTGAACGCGAGAAGACTGCGTAAAAAGCTACTCGTGTCAACAGATCCAGGGGCGTACCGAGGGGGGCAAGGAGGGCCCCGAAAAGTCCCAACAATGTCACAAATATTTTCTTCAATACAGTACATTTGCTTCCAAAAGACCTCAGGTTTGAACATGGGGGCGTCGAACTTGCTTCTTGCCCCGGGCGCCATCTAACCTCGTTACGCCCCTGCACCCATCTGACAAGTTTGATTGCAACAAGGAACAACTTGGTTGCAGCTCAGAAAAATCCTCCTTGATTGTGGAGGACGAAGTTACATCATCGCAAAAGCTGCTGCTGCGAGGTTGAGTCTTCACTCTGATCCCGCTCTGGGTTTTCAACAGAAATGAAATTTTCCAACCGCGCAGGAAGCAGTCTGTTGTTGGCTGAACGCATTTACCGGAATTTGCTATTTCATGGAAATTCAGCATTTCACAAAAACATTTTACTATCTTATTGAAGCAGTTTATTAGACAAAGATGATTTCGAGCGAATCTGTAACTGTAACTCATCCCACTGCCGTTATTTTTATACAGCACAGCATCACAGATCGCGCCGGCTTCCTAGAAATTGAGGTCGTGCTGTTGCTCTTGTCACGTCACATACACACGCTTCACAGGTCACAAGAGGTTGTCTCCAAGCAACAAGTCACGTCTCCCGACCGCAATTTGTAGCTGATCGGGGATTTCCCGCTAACGGCAAGCTAACGCTTTCTGCAACACCTTCGAACGTCCATAGCATCGCCAGCCAGAAATTTCTTCCTAGTTCCGGAGATAATAACGATAAAAATCTCCACATATCAACTGCACGGCACCGTTGGAAGACTGCTGACCTCTCGAGCATTGATTTTTGGATTTAACAGCGGCAAACAGACATTTTTCACCCGGTAAAAGCGGGTAGCAGTGCGTAAAATCCTAATGTGTACCTTTTTTTCAAAGACACTTAAACGGAGTTAAGAAATTATACTGCAACACCGACAAGATTACACCGCAATAACACTGACGTTTAACGCGTAGCTTCCTGTGGTCGCTCCCAGTCGAATGCGTTCCACTCCAGGACGAATTAGACGCGTTTTTTTGAAACAAAACAAATTCGTTAACACGTCAGTACAGAAGCAAATTACACGCAGGGTTCTTCAGGCGAAAGAAATCGATGGCTAACTGAGACAGCAGCAGGCAGCGTTAATGACAGAATCCTAAAGTCGAGACAGGTGGCGTGCTTTATAGCAGTTATTTACGCTGGCGTGCTTTTCTCTACAGCAATTATTCCTGTTCCTAACTACTTTGTCATACCGTTTTTTTACGTTTGCACAACCTGACGACGCTGCAGCAGCATACGAACCTCGCATTCCTTCACGAAAGCCATCATGCCCCCGAAGTGGGGGGAGAGGATTTCTTCCACATACTCCTGGGTTCTGCTGTTCAGCAGTTGTTGGAAGCTGTCGGATTCTTTGGATTCTTCCGCCGTTCGTTCCTGCGCGAAAATAGATGCGCGTGTTTTCGCTTGCGATCTTCACAAGCCAGCCTCATTTCAAATTTACATCCGCAAAGGCCAAATCCACGACAATTTAAAACGGTCAAACACCTTGTACACTATAGGCGATGGTTATACGCTAGGCAGGTGAGTGCAGCCGGTCAGACAATATGATGTCCACTTACGATCTAGCAAGCCGGCATTTTGACTACTCACCATTAAAACAGACAGCAGCATGTCGTAGTTGTTGATGAGGAAGACGAGTTGGTCTTTGCGGTCGCGGAAGCAAGAGGCGAGTCGTAAAATGAAGTTCTGCACCTGAGTGTCGGAAAATTCGTTCGGTCAAACGTCGATAAACACAGAAATCGTAACCGGAGAACCAGTCACGTAACTCTTGTGAAAGCATGAAACTGGAACAGAACTGCTGGAAGCAGTGTTCCCTCTAAGAAAATTTGACACTGAGCAAATATTTGTTCAAGTGCGCGTGGAATTACGCAACCAGTGAAGCGTTTTAAGTGTTGAAAGGGCTATGCGATATATTTACGACACCAAATTTTGAATGCTTCAAGTGTGCCAGAATGAGATTACACTGCGCAAATGGTCTGGTGGTACAGGGCGCCGCACAGTTCCGCACCTTAGAGGGAACATTGGCTGGGACTAAAATTCATATTTCTCTGAAGCAGAAAACCTCGACCGTTGAAAAAAAATTTCACTATCACGTGCTTTTTTCGCACAGACGTTACACGCTGATATAAGAAGTGCTTGAAGACACGCGTCGATGACAGGTTGCAAAAAATCAGTTGCTCTGGTCGCGCGTGGTTGTAACGTTTCGCCGAACAATCAGAATAATCGCAGCCTGCTTCGACGAACAGAAATCCTCTAAATATCCGATTGATTGAACTTGAACGAAAATTCGCCATTTCGACAAACCAGGGTTGCGGAGCCGGAGTCGGAGGTTTTTGGGTGGAGTCGGAATTTTTGTCCGACCCCGGATGTCCACTTGGATCATTTTTTACATCACACTCCTGAATTGGGACTTGCTGTTGAAATGGTACAATTTCTTATGAAACTTTTGTTGAAACAGAGGTTTCTTGCTGTGCACCACAATTTCCATTGATTTTAACAGTCAAGTTTCATTCCCTTTATTTTAAGGAGTCGGGAGTCGGAAATTTTACCTCCGACTCCACAACCCTACGACAAACTAATCGTGGAAAGGTCGCTCCCGTGGCATTGCAACATGCTATGACTTCCAGCATGGACGCGGTCTTTACGCGCTATTCCAAACCAAGGGGCTGCAGACTCCAAATACCTTTCGGCGGAGAATCGAAACATTGCTGGTTTAGTTACACATATACGAGCACACGACAAAAATTTCGCCGCCACCTGCATTAGGTCAAGCTGCTCATCTTACCTCCCCCTGCAGGTCAGCCAGCACTTGCTCGACTTGGGGGCTGGGGAGGTTTTCGTTGATGCGAACAATGGCGGCGCTGAACTCGGCATACCGGCGAGTAATCTGAAAACACAAACAAACACTGGTCAGTAGTCATCATTCGCATGCAGTTCATCCTGATCTTCACAAGTTCGTTTTTTGGGAGACATCGTCTGAAGCGCGCAATTCTCTCTTCAAAATTATCGCAGTGGAACTCACAACTTTCAGGTTTCTAAATTGATCAACATTTTCGACCGAAAAGTAACGAATTCGGCTTGAAGCATGAGGATTAAAACAAATAATAATGGAAACAGTAAAACGATCTTCACCGATACAAACATTAGTGCTAGATGTCGAAGCGAGTGACGAGTTTTTTTTTCGCACAAGACTGGTTAGTTTCGTCTTTGCATTGCCAGCAGCGCTGTCTTATCCGAAGCAGTGGTTTTCTGAGTGGAATTGCACGATTTCCAAGAAAAGAAGACGTTCTGCTTTTCTGTCAAAAATACGTCGTGCATGGACGTCGGAAGGTGGGCAGGGGTAAACGCTCCCTGGATTTTAAAATTTGATATTTTGCTATTACATTTTTCAGTAGAAAAATGTTTTACTCTTAGTTTCGGAGTTGGTAAAATCCAATTTCGCCACTGCTGCCCCCTCCCGGAAAAAAATCCTTCCGACGCTCATGAGTCCACACAAGCTTTGCGAGAAATAACACGACTGCGCTGTTTCCGTAGAGTTTTGAGCTGTGTTGCGCAATTTCATCTCCAAGCGCCCATCGTAGCCCATGACCAGATTTATTGGCGGATATCTTTAGGTAAGGACTGAATGAGCTTCCTTAGTTACGCGTTACATATCACGTCTGCCACCAAACAAAGAACGCTAACAAAGCAACGCGCCGTCGAATCACAAGAAGTGTGGGTGCACGACATAGACCCATGGCCGTAACCATCTACTGCTACCCGGCAGCAAACAACGATCTAGCTTCAACAAAACAATGCATAAGTTTTAATTCCCAGGACTTCCCCAAATGCGTTTTCCTACGCAACTTTGAACATAAATTTCCAGACTTTCTCTAGACTTTTCCGAATGACCTACCCAGGTCAAATACAGGCACTGTAATATTTACCACGATATAAGTAAAATTATATCGATATAAGTAAAATTATATCAATCTCAAATAAAATATCATGAAAATGCATGTCAAAAGATCAAGTCTTTGAAAAGTTTATTTTTCCGTACTAACAGGCCACAAAAAATATTTGGCCAGAGTTTTCCAGGCTGGAAAATGACCAATTTTTTCCATACTTTTCCAGACCCCGTAAAAACCCTGCGCACGGATGTTTGTCAACAAATGATATCTTTATCTGACTGCATTTATCAACAAATTTGAAACGCAGCCACTCGCTTACGCACGTAATGCGGTCGCACGTCGATCGTCGCCAGGTGATTGACGTCACAATCCATGACGCTGTGAATGTGCATGCGCACCACGTGTTCGAACCGAGGCCACAAGATCGCGTTCACTGTGTCCCAGTACTTGTCGAGCACGTTCACTTCACGGTCGTGCATCAGCACCTGTGAATATAAGCAGCAAATGCAGAGGGTAGCAAGATGCGGTGGAAGCCATTGGGACCGGAGGTTGTTCGAACGACGGAGGCATTTGCTTCAGCAGATACATCCGAGTTGAGTTGAGTTTATTGGGGGGATCAAGAGGAGCTCACCTTGAACTTATGAACAAGATGTATGCAAATGAAGAGCGCGATGCTGTCGTAGCATTCGGAACACACGGTGTCGACGTGTTTCTGTCAGAGGAAATAAAAAATAGCATCGGTTGTACACTTACTCTGTTTTCTTATCACTAGCTCAATCCATGACAGAACGGTTTGGACTGAGTGAGTGAAAAGAAATAATAATGAAAGAAGACAAACACGGCCAGCAATCGCTGGTCGAGTCGGGAAGAATCTCCTGGTATGGCTTGGAAAAAATATTCAGCGACAAAAAACTTTTGGATTTGATTTGCGACAAAAAATTTTTGTATCAGCAGCAACTTGTAACAGAAGAAGGAATTTTATTCACTGTGTGGCTTTGCGTCAATCAAGCAGGACTAAAACGGAAAATTAACTGACTAGATCTCACTTAGTACTGGAACAGCTGACTTGGACCAGGTGTTGGAATCGACTAACTTGGAACAGAAAATTGTAGGCTACATTTGCAGGACAAGTTCAACCAATAAGCAAGTTCGATAACACGACAAGCAAAGTAACGTGCACAAGATAAATGTGCATACGCGAAAAACAGAAACACAAAATGACGCAAGCCGGCAAAACGCAGCTTCCACGCTAAGAGGCTTCTGTTTGAAAACAGGCAGTTCAAAGTTCAACAGCGATTGACGACACAGCACTCACCACATACAGAGCAAGGGTTTTGCCGAGAATATGATTGAAAAGATCTTTGGCGGAGGACGGCGAGAACATAAAGAAATCGCATATGAAGAGGTACTCCCGGCAGCTTGTGTCGAGCAGCGCGTACTGTTCGCTTCGGAAGAGGCTCTCGAAGGAATACTGAGGCGGAAAAAACGATACAGCGAATTACTATGCCTTCTGGCTAAAATGTGATGATTGAGCATAACTATGAAAAGCTCGAGGCCTTCTGTTAGCTTTTGAGGAATCAGCCATTTAGGCTCTGCTTTCATCTTTCTGCGATGATTCAAACTTGCAAATATCTGTGTTCAAGTAACTAGCCTACACAAAGGTGAAGGGTTTGAATCCATCAGCAAATTTTTTAAATAGGAAATCTATTCACGTAACACTACGCATCTTCAGTGCTACAGTCTTATTAAAAAAAGATTTAAGTATGCCTTCCGGACAGAACGTGATGATTGAACACAACAAGACAGGGCAGACCGGTTGTGGCACCGAAAGCAGCGTTCGATCAGAAAACGTGGCGCTCAGATTCACAGATCAAGCAGGGGAGAAAGAAATGCTTTTTTGCTACTCGAAAAACCCTGTACACGCTGCTTCGATTCGACCAGTTGATGACATTAGGCACAAAAATTTGGAAACGTTTAACGGAGTCGACATTAGGCAGCTTTAAGTCAAAACATGGCAGGTATTCTGCGCAAGGAGGTGATATTTTTTAGTTTCATTTCGAAACGTTGCGTTCACTGGAAAAACGGTTTCACAGGATTTCCTTTGAATCGAAAACGCTGAGCATTGATTTACATCACGTATAGTTTCNCGTCCAAAGGATTTCAGATATTCTGTAAATCCAGGTAAAATCAAATTATTTAATTGTACNTACCACAATTTTTTGAAATCAGTATGTTTAACTCCAATTCCTTAAACCTTTCAACTAATATTTCGGAATATTTGATAAAACCACCATCATTAACACGCTTTCCACACTATCAAAGCAACCAGCAGAAAAGTGATCATAATAGACTTAGTAAAATTACATTATCAGTAAAAATTACGTGGAGTCTAAGAACACTGTCCTTCCCGAAAACGTATTTTTATTACTTCACCATCTTACAAAGGAACGCCAATGTTCGGTTTTAAAACAACACTGCAGCCATTTCACGTTAATTTTCTGGCGCTTTCGTTTGTTCTGAAAAGTCGTGTCGCATCAATCTAATAATTAAAAACACCAGTTGGTAAAATTTACTTCAAAATTACCTCAAAAACAATTCATGAATCGGAAAATCACGTTGCCGTAATTTCCAATTATCCCAACTAGGGTCAGCGAAGATGCAACACTGTTGACATTTACCCACATATAAGCTGTTTTATGTTTCAGTACATGCATCAACAAGCTTGTTTTCGTCTAGTGGCGCAAGATTCTCTTCGATGTTGTGCACTTTTTCTCAACAGGATTTTAGCCTGGTTGCTACAAAGTACCAACTCTACCCATATCTACAGCACGCAGCGTGGCACATGCCACATGAGAAGCGCGTCCAACAACAGAGATGTCCGTGCATGAAATGCTCACCTTGATTTCGCTTTTCTGAGCAGCGTGCGGTACGATTACGGGGGCTTCAAGGCCATCTTTCAATATCTCATCCCTCTTGCCGATGGTGAACACAGTCGATCGGTTCCGCATGGCTGGGCGTGATGAAGAAAAAAAGCTTTTCTTGGCGCCATCTTCCACAGCCATGAGGTCAGCCTTGCCAGCTATGTCATCGAACTGAACGAAAATGAAGGCCATCAATATTTCAAAAACAAGCATACAACGCGGACACGGTCAGCATAAGCAAGGGTCTGGGTTTTTTTCGGGCATAGACAGAAACGTTTTGGAAACGACCGAAAAAAAATTAAGTCATTTCGGTCAGATTGTTTGAAAATATAGGTTAAAAAACACTTTTACAGTGATTTTTAATACAACTGTGAGACAAATGACCGAAATGTTTCAGCTAAACATGACCGAAATGTTTCAGCGAAAAAAAAATAGACAAGGGTATGTCTCGGCAATCCTCAAATCGAGGTGAAAAAGCTAGGAATAATCTTCGTCTGTGACACCAAGTTGTTGCGATTTGCTCGCAGCTTTTATTCTCTGTTTACAGGCTGTTCCCATGTCAATTACGTTGAATCGGATGCTCAACGCCAGACGCAAAGCACATCATCATGTTGTTCTTGTACGCCATCAAGCGGCAATTTAGTCGAGCAAAATGCTCACAAATTCTCTGCTGAACCAATAAAGTCACCTGTTGTCGCTGCGGAGCAGTAACTCCAGAGGATCACAAAGAAGGATAAGAATTTGTTTGAAGTAAAATGTATGCGGTACTTGATGGACGAGAAACGAAAACTATCAGTGCTCAATATTGGAAAGTCATGAAAGAATCTTCAATAACGCATTTGCTGTTGTCACAATGCGGTTACATGAGTGCTTGTGGGGAAACACAGACGAGCAGTCTTTCGTATTCCAAAGAACTAAATTCTATTAACGCACTACTGGTGGACGAGCAACATTTCCAAGCTCAGACGTGATTGCCACCAAATTTTCAAAGTAACACCATAAATTACAACACCAGAATAAATGGACAGTTTAGTTGACCTTGCTTTTGAAGTCGACTACGACATAGTGCGTTATTGTTGAGTCACCACTTGGCACAGAACGTCAACCCAGCAGGTTAAAAGAAGAAACAGTAGACGAGATGTTTTCTCCGTAGACTTCCAAACGCAACACACTTGCTGGTGTCTTCGATTAGTTTGATTTATACATTACATAACTTGCGCAATTCATATGGTTTGAAGCAGAAAACCGATGACCAGTCTTAGTAAATATTTCCAGGTATCTTTCAACTGACTATTATGTATAACCAACTCAGTAACGGCCTCAGAGTTCAGTAGCTGGGAGCCAAGTATATCCAATGATGGAGTCTACTGCCACTGAATGTAATTAATTGCAGTTTTTGTAAATTAATCGCAATTTAATTGTAACTGCGGCTATTAACAAATCGAGTAACCGCAATTGAAGTTCCTGCAATTTAAGCGATATTAGCTGTGTCACAAACTGATTGTTTTGCTTTGTCATTTGCAACATGCTTGTCTCAGCACTGCATACAGGCTAAGTTTGGGGGGGACTAAGACCAGGCTTTTCTGTCGAAGAACAAATTGCCGGAGGATTGCTTTCGTACGAAGAGCAAGTGTCTTGCGCAAGTTATTTTTCTAGCTGCTGACATCAGGAAAATGTAGTGAGGACTTCACGTATCTTTCCTATGTCGCTGAACTGAGTTCTTCTTGAACCTGCCGTCTGTATGGATCGTTTCATACTTAAACAATAGCCAATTCTTGGGATGCATCTGTACATTGGCGCTTGCACTGTGGCCACAGAGAAGGCTTTCACACAAAAAGAAAACACAGACTGTGTTTATGAGGAACTACTGCCGGTCTGGTATCATCATCAGTCCCTGGTAAAGCTCTTTGTCGCTCAGTAATAGTGGTTGCGTTTCTTGTCCACACTGCTGCACTTTTTCCTGCTGGAAATTGCTCCCATTTAACTCGGGCATACTACTCTATCACTTCTTTTAGACCGGTTGTGTTTTTATTGTCAAATCCCCGGTTTTACTGCTGCTGTATAGCTTATGGAGTCAACGTGCTACCTGTACTAGAGGCAGAGCTGTGAAGCCGGACCTCGAGCAACTTCGGATGACTTGAGCCGGAGCCAAAACATTCTGAAGGGTGGAGCCGGAGCCTGAAATTTGAGTTCGCGTTCAATAGAGATAGTTTGTGGAGCAAGCCAATTGTACAAATAATACAATGGCTTTTAATTTTCAATGGACCAAATGGTTCAGGAGCCGGAGCCAAAAGTTTTAGATGCCTGGAGCTGGAGCCCAAAATTTGAGTTCGGGCTCCACAGCCCTGACGAGAGATAGGGTCGTTAATTTACTTTTAAGGAATTCGCCAGTCTGTTATTATTTTACTTTTAAGCCTCAATTGTGTTTAATTCGGAGTTAGAAGAGTCGATTCGGTGCATTTCACCACACGAGGTTATTTCTTCCTACTTGTCGACACCTAGCACTTGCACATCTTGGGGAACTGATGATGACCAACGGTCAAAATTAATTTTTCTCGTAACTACAAGCCGTGCCTAATCATTACGCGGAAACGCTCTGCCTGTGAAGACAAAAGCAGCAGCTACCGGAAACTCGTTTAAAAACATTTAACATTAAGGAAGTATGAACGATCGGTTGATTCAATGTTCTACCTATTGCAATGCAAATGCAAGTGGTAATTCAAGTAATTGTAACCGCGATTTCATTGAACTTTATGGTATTTAATTATGAATGTAATTGAAAAATTGTACCGACGTGCAATTTGCAGTTGAAAAACAGCAAGTCGCTTCATTCATCCTTGATGTTTACCTGAAGCTTTGACAGACGGTTCAAGTAGGTCTTAAAATACGAAAAATAGACTTTGCTCAGAGTATCTGTGTATTCCTCCTTTACTTCCTTCGCGACGTGCCGCTCGTTCGCGAGAAGGAACTCGTAGAAAAACCTGCGAAGCGCAAGAAAGCGTTCAGGTCCAGTGTTATGATCCAAGCGGAAGCATACGAAAAAATAAAAGTTATTTGTGAGTGGCGAAGGAAGTCAACTTTCAAGTTTGTTATCACCTGTCATGTGCAGCTCGGTAGCACTTCGGCACGCGTCTGCGATGATAAAAGCTGACGCACTTGTGTTCCATGGTTGATGGACTAACGAACCAGTTGCTTTAATGCAGAGGTTCTTGAGCTTTTTCAGCCGCACCCCCTTTGGCGTTAGTCATTGATACTCGCGCCTCGCCTAACCCCTCACAATCAAACACGAAAAGCAGAACAACGACTAATTTGCCGTTAAACAGGTTCTCAACAATATGCCGCTGCCACAATCGCCCCCCTCCCCCCTTGCGAACCGTTCACGCCCCCTGTTTAAGGACCAATGCTTTAATGAATCAGAAGCAAGTCGTCAAAGAAATCACGTTTTGTGTTGTTTCTGACCAATGCTTTGAAGCGCTAGGATCGAAGGATAGACACCAAATTAACGGTTGGCAACTTAGTCTTTTATTTTGCTTGAGTAAGTTTTCATGGCATTCTCAACGCATGGAGAAGTTGGAAAATAAACGCAATGTGGCGCCGGTCCTGTTTTGCACCGAAGCAACAATATACTGCACACCGCACACAACTCTATACATACCGGCAGTTCAGCATAGCGTCCTGGCCAAGCTGGTAGTTGCTCAAGGGCTTCCTAAATGAATAAATCTTCTGAAGCATGAACTCCCGAATCTTCCCCGTCGCCTGAAAGTTTGCACATGCAACATGATGGTTTCCATGAGTTGCAACAATAAGCGTCGGTTTGCATCGAATTTTGCAGCTTGAAAGCTCAACAGGAGATTCAAAGCACCAACAAAACACGGCGTAACACATCTTCCTGATATCTCTGCATTTTATGATGACCACGCAATGCACATAAAGCAGGGTGGCTTTTTTTAAACTTGCGATTTAAAGAGGTAGAGCACCGAGGAAAGATCAACAATGAAAGGAGAACACAAAATATACCTCGTGCACTAGATATCGCCGAGTTACTACATGATTTTACACTAAACTGGTAAAACAGATCAGTGCACGAGTCATATAAAATAACCTTGTATTTCAACTTTTCGACTACATCCTGGACATCTCTACAGGCGGCAGTATCGTTGTAGGAATGCTGCTTGACGAAGTTGATCTTGTGGTTAAGTTCGTGAAGCTGTTCCAAAAACGCCCTTTCAGTAACTGGTGTGTCCAGGATGTGGCTGATCAGCGAAAATAAGAGTACATTTTAATATTTGCTCAGTCGCAAGCGGCACGCCGTGTCTGTTGATAGAAACAATCTGGAAACGAATACAATTCAAGACGCAGCACTAAATCCCATAGCAGGATTGTTTGTGGACCACTGCTGCAAAGCTATCAGGTGGTCAGCAATACAACCACGTACGAAAATACAAGCCGTGTTAATTTCTTTTACGAACAGCGAGTGGAAATTTATCCCATAAGCAACAATGAAGATGGGCAGCAATTTATCGCTGTTAACGTGGTTTCTGCGAACTTATTTAGGCGTACATTTTATTTCTTGCACAGGAAGGCGGAAAAACATATTTTAAAACGGATTTACTCACGTAAGCATGGCTTCCGGAACTACCATTTCGTCAACCAACTGGCTTAGCTCGCTTTTGACAGCTTGGCGATTCTTCAGCTTCACGTTCATCGCGACCGACTGCTCTTGGAGACACTGGATTTCGGCGCTGATGCTGCTCAGGGCGTGTTGGAAGCCGTGCAGCATACCCTCCATCCGCTGTTCAAACACATTCACGTACAATAAAAGAATAAACAAAAAGGGAATTGATTTTTAAGATGCTGATGAAGACGTAAATCTTAGATAGGGTTCCTACACAATTTTGAATATAAATTTCCAGATTTTGCTTTTCCGAATGACATACCCAGGTCCCAAATACAGGCGTATAATAGTTAACATGATGAAAGTAAAATTATCAATGGTATCAAAAGTTATCAGAATAAAATATAGTCAGAATGTATGTCAAAAAAATAGTCTGGAAAATTATTTCGTTTTTCCATACCAACAGAACAAAAATTTTTTTCCATACTTTTCCATTCTGGAAAATTACCAAATTTTATTCCATACCGTTCCAAACTCCTTAGGAATCCTGCTTAGATTTCCTCCAAGTTTTAAGCTGTTTAGCAAACGCAATCTTAAACAAACGATGAAAAACAACGCATGCAATTATACTTCTTCGTGTTATAATAAGCGAATGTTTTTCATGAAATTCTTTTAGAGCACACAACAGACTCATCGATCAATTCACCTCTAAGACTTGATCGCAGTCTCTAATTTGTAAGTGAAGACGAGCAATGCTTTTGCTTTCTGAAATGTCTGAAAAGACAAAAAGAAACAGTGAACAAATCCTGCAACTTGGTTACGTTAAAAGTGCATGACGTAACTATTTGTTGTCATCTTAGCGCCTAGAGCAAATTCTTCACGGAAACAACAGCAGCATTGGCTGCTTGCGATTCTGATGTTTTTGTGAGCTACATTGTAATTTGAGAAGAACAGTGTGCACGTAAGTCTGCAGATAAATGACACGGACGCGTTCATACAACCATTCCAAAAGCTTTTAACACGAAACGTATCATAAATGTCGACTAACAGTCTTCAATCGATCCATTTTCCACTTTCGCGAGATCGTTCTCTATTTGTTTTGCGTACTCCCGCAAATCTACTCCCTGAAATATATAAAAACGCGATTTTGTGAATGTATACACATAGTTAAAAAGTTCGGGAAAAATCTATAAGCGAGTAATCAAAAATGCTGTTCAATATTAGGCTATGGCATGCATGCATCAGTCTGTAAATTTTCCACAGATGGCAAGCATGCTAGCAGGTAGTATGACAATAAGTGATTCTGTATCACACCTTTTCAAGAGCTTCTTTGACTAGTTCATCTTCAAGATTTTCTTGAATATGCTCTGAAATGCATAATATCAATTCACTAAATGCAGTCTGCAGGCAGCATAGTTTTTACATATAAAAGTTTTACTATCTAACACACTGTCATGTCTATTGTTTACTCTATTCACAGTGAAACAAACCAGGTCCATAGCCATAAGGGGCATACAGGGACAGTGCCCCCCTGGCCCTAATATTTTTGTTCCCACAAATTGCGTTGCGCCCAGAAAATTTTGTTTTATACATATAAAAAAAATCTTGCCCCATAAAAATGTATTTTGCCCCCCTAAACTTTTAAACCTGGCTGCAGGCCTGGAATAAACTACAGTATCATTACAAAACGATGCAGTTGACCAGATAAATTAGTTCATATGACACTTTGATTCTGAGATACCAAAATCCAAAAGCTTTTTGTAATGTGCTTTTGTGAATGTAGAAGTAAATGGGTGCTTTCATTATCCACCCACTTGACGCTGTACGTCAAAAAGAATACACACAGTCATGGCTAAAGATTTTGAAGAATATGCATGCTGGAGCATAAACTTGCTTCTCTGGAGGATGTGAAAATCAACTTGCATGACCTGGATTTAATTATATACAAAAAGCAAGTATTTTCTTGGCCATTTTTCAATTTTCTTCTAGAAACTGCTATCACTAATATGCCTGTTCATAATATTTGAGCAAAAAGAGCATAAGTTGGTCCACAGCTGAAAACCAACACCCAGTGATAAAAAACAGGGTTTTGACACAAAGGCTTTTGATGACCTGTACAAAGATTTTCACAGTAACTACAAAATCAATAAAGCACCTTATGGGAAAATAATATACCATCGAAAACAATTTTGTTGTTACTTTACCTCCACCTCTCCAAGTACTAAATACGCTTTTTTGCTAAGCACATATCATTACATTTGCAATACAGCAAAATTTCTCATGAAGTAATAAATCGCATGCATGTTGGAAAATTGCACAAAAAGTTTGGCAAAAAATCTAAGCTTGGAGAATTTCAACATGTTGTAAAACCTTCCACAATCAGTCCAACTGAAAAAAATGACCCTGGGAGAAAGGAGTATAATATGACCTGCATAGCATTTAGAGGTATTTCAAGATGCTGCAACGTGCAGCGATTAGCAAAGTGCTATTATGGCAGTCTATTGTGGTTTTATCACTGGGCGATGGTGCACAAGCAGCTAGATATTTCTGCTCACATTTGTTAGCTATCAGGCTGCACAATGCCTGGGATTTGTTACGTATATACATATTATGAAACCTACAAATAAGGACAACACAATGCAGTGAGAAAGTCTGTATTATCCCTGAAAATCTATATAATTATATGGTAATAATACATCCATGCATTGAAAAACAATTTTTAAATTTGTTATTGTAAAGAAGTCCACAATGATATATGAGCCAAGTAATAAACAGACTGAGACACTGCACCTTTTGTAAGATATTGTGAACGGTTCAATCACGAATTAACACTTTGACGGCCGGTCTATGAATATATCGTACCTGGATTTCAGCCTAAAGCCAGCAGTTTTCGGTTGCCTTACCAATGCCATAGCTCCTCCGCCAATTGCGCTAGAGATCTGTTCAAGGGCTCAAACCGATTGGCCAGTCTTCTAGTCTGCACTCGAAAAAAACTTTTGGTTGCGGGTTGCAGATTTTTTGTGAGTGACGTCATAACTGAAGTAGTATTTGGGTCATTTTGGCTCATGTTACCTGGCCTAGGGCCCAACCGCTAGGCCAAAGTATTTCGCTGAAGTTTTCATTGGAAACTAAGCTCGAGTCTGAGTTTTTGCAGCCTTTGATCAACTTTCTAGCATTTCTGGTTCAAAAGTTAAATTATTAAAATAAACAAATTGATTAATTATCTAATTATGGGAATAATCAAATATTTTGTTTACTTCAGATCATAACTTTTGAACCCGAAAGCTCAGCAGGTCATCCAAAATACCAAAAGACTCAGATTGTAGCCTAGTTTCCAATAAAAACTTCAGTGAAATACTACCATCTAACAGTTTGGGCCCATGGCCACGTGAAGTGGGCCAAAGTGGCTTAAAAGTCCTCCACTTATGATGTCACTCACAAAAAATATGCAACCCCCAACCAAAAAAATTTTCTTTCATTGCAAACTACAAGACTTGCCGAGTCTTAGGCATAATATTTTTTATTTGATTCGTGCTTTTCAGAATAAGTTGGAAATTTTCAATCATGACATTCAAAGCAAGGTTAATTCGAAGGCTTTCATTACATTAATATAAGCTAAATTTAGTTTGCTAAGATCAAAGTGAGCCATTCAATGTACGGCCCTCATTAATATGACATTCAATGTGCGGCCCTGGTTAAGACAGTGACATAATTTTTGGCTCAGTAAGCCATTTAGGTTGGACATGGCAGCTCTAAGGTGTGCAACTACACAGCACTACCAGACCGTTTATTCTGTGAAATCTCATTCTCGTGCACTAGCAACATTCCAAAACATTAGCAAAGGAGGAAAATAGGATAAGCAATTTGAATTAAATATGTATGTTGTTCATATTTTGATAAGATTTTATACTTACAGTATTCTAATAATTCACAAAGTTTGTAATTCATTCAGAATTCTGCTAACTGAAATATTTATTCTCACTAAAACAAACATTTGCTCAGTTAAAAATTTTCTTAGAGGAAACACCAGAGCTAATTAAATTCCGGAAGAATGCAGCAGTAAAAGAAATATTTTGTGATTGCAAGCCTGAGAACTTTTGCTCAAAAGATGGGACCTCAAACAATTTTCCCACTCTTCGCAAATTAGCAGTATAAATTCTCACAATGTTTGTGTCTACCTGCTCCGTGGGTCTGCGTTTTCAAAAATATGAACTTCGTAAAGAATAAGCTGTGCATCTGTATGACAAATGCAAACCTTTCCACACCTTTAACTCGCTGTCACTACTTTGCAAACAAAATTCAAAGAACTGGCAAGAAGTACAAAATGCCATTTCTCACACCACCAGAACAATAAATAACTCTGACAACATTTGTTAATAACCATATCTATTTAGTCAATTTTATATGTATGTATACATGTGTATGTGTAACCGCATTGCAAACCCATTTCCTCTTGTTTGTTAGAAAAAACAAATCATGTTACATTTGTATGATTTCATGGGACTGACCAGACCTCAAAAAATTTTCACTTTTGTAACTGGACCCATGCTTGAAATAATTGAATAGTCCTGCTCTATTGTCACTTCTCTCACCTATGTGCATGACTTGCAGAGGTGAGCATGGACAGGATTGGATATCCTGCAGGATACTTGCAATTTTTTCAGATCAGGATCGGATTTGGATATTGATTTTTGGAAAATATTCGAACAGGATATTTGTTTGATTTCTATAATGAAATTTCCCTGAGAATGATTCAAGATGTCACAAATTATGGTGGTCGTGTCGTGTTTTCTTTGCTATGGTTTTTATATTCACAAAAAATAAAAATGATTTTGTTACTATGTGCTGCGCTCATCACAATCAATGATAATTCGTGTTACTTTATCGTAATTTTTTTTCCAGCAAAGTGGAAGTAGTAAGCAGCTCTTATATTGCTGGTATGCTGCTTTGTTTGTTGTGTTGAGTGGCATATGTGTGCGTTGTGTAGGTTAATAGTCTACTTCATGGGTGGTCAACTTGTCTTCGACTAGGCTCCACTAGAAAATTTCTTGATAACTCGTGAACAATTAGTCGGTAATAAAGTCACAAATATAATATGCATAAGTTGAGTATCACGTGTGCAAATACAATGTACCATCGCCTTAGTAAGTGACGCATAGACAGAAGGCTAAGTGTCTGTTATCATGATTGCCATGCTAACAGTCTAAATCATGATTGCCACGCAATATATAATAGAAAAACATATTACAATACCTTTGCGGCATCTGTCGAGCTAACCTAAGGTCAGACATTGCTAGAGGCACCAAAGAATATACGTGACCAACCAACTGATGGATAATTTTTATGTACTTCCTGGAATATTGATTGAAAAATGTTCTTTTTAGGTATCTTGTCAAATCAATGCAAAATCAGGCGTGATTGACTAAGTGATACTCGGCGATCAACCGGTCTGTGCGATTGACCTGTTGGCCACTCCTGGTCTATTTCAGCATTTAAGCTACATTTCTTTTGGCTAAAATTGTTAACATTCCACCCAAGTTTTATAATATCAACCTTTGCTAAAAGACAGTTTGAGTTTGCAGTTTTTGTAAGTTACATATGTTTACTATATTTTATACTGTGATCTACTCTCAGAGTTACAAAATCTATTTTCTTTATTTTACTAATTGATTGAATGCTGGAGTTCATTTGCAATTAGCTGAACCAGATTGGTTGAATTGGTCACATGACAAGGAATATATCACTGGATTAGTCGATCGTCTTTGCCATATAACCTAAAACCCTAACCCAAAAGGTAAACCTATGTCTGGTTTTCACAACTTATTAAAAAAGTACTGTAGCTTACATCAAAAGTTCTTCCACAAAAAGAATCATCTCTATTAGCTGAGCCGAAACAACAATGCTGAGAACCCTAATGACAACCACTCGCACAGCAGGAATTCCTACTTGACCAGGTTCATTGTAGCAACTGCTAGTGCCACGAACTCAGTGTTATAAATCGACATTACAGTTCAAATGGGAAAATAACCATAGCAGAGCTAACCTCTGGTGGCAAAATACACACTAATTTTCTGTTTTTCCGATTAAAACACGTGATGTTATTTTGATGGATTGGGTCACAAAACGACAGGGTGTTTTTGTTTGGAAGTGGCTATAGGTCTGTTGTGATCGGAAATCCCGAGCGGCATATACGCAAAGCTTTGCACCGTGGCAGCAAGCAACAATAGAGATCACCTGACGAGATCACTCTCGTTGTCACCGTTAGCAAGCACAATAAACTGTTTACCAGGTTCACAAGCATTATTACGTCACTCACCAAGATCACTCCATCGGGATCACTCTATTATTGCTTGTCTGCGCCACATACATATATTTTTGTTCTTCGCGCACATCCCGTTCGTGGTGAATCATACAATCAACACACCACCACCGGAGAGGTTGCAACAGGTCCAGCGATGGTGTTTTTGTTTGGAAATGGCTATAAGTCCGGCGATGACATGGTTAGAATAAAATGCTAAGTTAGTCACATTAGCAGCACTGTCATGGTAGTCATGTAGACGTGTCTTACTGCGTGAATGGTTTTTGCGTTGACTTTGGCCATGATCAGGCACCTTTCGTTTTGGTAATAGTGGTTGCACTTTTTTAATGGTACCAGTTTTAATTTATTTTTTTCAGAAGTTTCCAAACTTTTGTAGTCAGATTTGTGGTTTAGGTTTAAGTGTTAGGTTTACTACATTTCTACCAAGTGTAGTGCAGTCTACTGCACACTTGCAATGGATTAGTATTGTGTTACAGGCAACGGATGAATAAGTTTTCAAAAATGAAGGTCCACTGGCGGGCCTGTTTATTGCGTGTTTAGCCAGTGTCGCATGCAGATGGATATCGGATACTAAATTTCAAAAATTTTCAGATAAGGACTGGATATGCAAAAATTTTTTGGATATGGATCAGGAGTTAAAAAATCAATATCCGCTCACCTCTGATGACTTGTTGATTCATCTGTGTGTCCCTCAAATCTTCACGCGTTGCTTGCCCACCATTATCTGTGTTTTTGTGTTTTTTTCTGTATTGATTTGTTTTGGTGCGGATACTTTAGTTACAAATTTTCTCATTGTTTGGTTTTTTTCAATGTTTTCTTAATAAATGTTCATGTGACTAATGATGGTAAACACCTTGCAATTAAATCCCCGCTTTATTTTGTTAAACTGCTCTTTCCATGTTATCTTGTCTTGTTATCAAAACAAAATCTGCTATTTCTCTTCACAGTCCTCACATATAAATATATAAAATATCAATAGAAAAAGGTTACAAGTATCCAGTTGGTGCCATGGCATATATGTATGCCCGTAGAAGACGTATTGAAAACTTATAATTTACATAAAAAACTCGTATTATTTTCTGTTTTAAGAGTTTTTTATACAATACACCACATGGTTCAAAACTAGTTTGCACATTGTAGGGTGATACATGTCAATTAGTCATTACAATGAAATGCATACAACACTCACATTTCATCGTTAGTTTTTTGCATGCAGCATGACAGGTTTATGGTGAGATATTCATTAGCAACCTTGTTAGTGCTTTCATTATCAGGTAGTTTCCCAAAAAGCTACTTACTGGTTACCAGGCACTTAAGCAGTTGGCCGCCATCACAAAAAGTCAGCCACAATGAATTATTACAAACATGCCTTGCTCTCATAATCTGCTTTTTTCTCTTCACAATCAAGATATGAAGATACAATCTACGTACTTATTCCTAAGAGAAAAAAATTACAACTGGTACACAGAACAAAATTTTTTCTAGAAGCGTTAATCTCGATGGTGCAGTAATTAACAACTCAAGTAGATCTATGGTGGATGGAAAGGTAGTAAAAGTGTACAAGCAAAATTGCAAGTTACACCATTCTTGTTTTACTTTTTAAAAGATCATCTGGTGTTCCAATAAAAATTGTTATGCAATCCAAATTACCCAGGTTACAGCTATTGTAAGTATGCTAGTCACACAATACATATTGAACTCACCATCAACATTTTCCAGAATGCAATCATCAGAAGTCACATCTAGATTATCCAAATTAATAGCAAAGTCCATGGTCAGTCATCACATAAGCAACTAACTTATTTTAACTAGGCCTTTTGGTATTTACTATAGGTTGTGCTGAACTTGAAGACTAGATACCCTACTCTACTGCATACCATTGCCTAATGCCACAGGCACGAAAGTAAATCAACTAAATGCACAATAAGCTTAGCATAACATCCATTACCGGTTACCAAAAAATTAGTAGGCCTAGAGGTGGATCGGCATCAGCATACTGCAAGTCATACAAATTTTCAAAACAATTCAAAGCAAAAAGCTATAGCCAGATAAACTAAAGATTAATGCACCTTAGTTAGAGATGTCACGGGCTCACATTTTTATAACCCGTACCAACCCACACCGATCACAATAAACCCGTACCCGACCCATACCCGTAACCCCTCGGTCAACTCAGCCGCCAGTTGCT
>JGI24021J15306_10000271_pt1 | contig 34703 bp, 14 predicted proteins | sample Ectturendosymbi1_FD_15306 | JGI IMG/M metagenome (IMG submission 15306)
CGTTTAAACAATTTAAGGCATTACGAAGTTTTACTTATAAAAAGCACATGAAAACAATGATATGAAATCACGAAAAATGAAAACCAATGATATAAATAGGAATCGAAAATGTTTCAAACCACCCCACTACTACATAGCTAAACGTTCATGCTATCAACCCTTTATATCAACCATGATACTCCACTGACCTATTTACTGAACAATTGAGCCCCAAAATACTTTCGCAATCAACGAATCTTAACTTAGCAGCTACCGTGTTTCCCCGATAATAAGACAGGTCTTATATTAATTTTCACTCCGAAATGTACACTAGGGCTTATTTTCGGGGGATGTCTTAATTTGATATACCAAAAAATGAAGTTGCAGGATTTCTAAATAAACAGAAATTACGAAAAACTATCTTCACTTGCTTATAATTAGCATGTTTTTTATTCATAAACTCGTTGACAACAATTTATTCAAAAACAATCATATCATCATCCTCTGGAATGTCTTTAAGGTCATCGGTTTCCAAAATTCCAGCGGAGTTTTCGCCTAACTCAGTTTCCCACCAGTCAACCAGGGCTTATTTTAAGGGTAGGGCTTATATTAAAATCATCCTCAACAATCACGCTAGGCCTTATTATCGGGTAGGTCTTATTATCGCGGAAACACGGTAAAGCTAGTTACGGCGAGTATCTGCGCTGCCATCAAAACTTTCGGAAAACCACTTATGATGCAATAATCCGGTTTTAATAAGACGAAGGCAAATGAAATGCGTATGATGCAATAATTCAGTCTATGACAGAATTGAAAGAACTTGAAAAATGAAAAGAAAAAAGTTCGTTTTGACAGATTTCAATCACCTTGGCGCGATCCATTTTTGTCCCTTCGCGACCCATGTTTGGGACGCGACCCATACTTTGGGAACCCCTGACTTAATACGTAAAACAAACGTCGGTTTTCCGAAACATGGCAATATTCATGAACCGCTGCGGAAAATTTGAAACGGGTTGCACCTAAAACTGAAACTATTTCGCGCTTTCACCAATTTATTGTTGTGGTCGGTACATCTGGATACATTAAACAATTACCGACATTACATTTGTGAATAGAAAGCACAGATTAGAAAGAGCAAAGCTTCTTGTGCACAAATTTTATTGAAAACTGACCCCATGCAGACTCGTTCGTTCAGGCTTGTTATACTGCTGACCTTGTGCTTGTTAAGAATGGGTAATAATGCTTTTGGGAATACAATTTACTTAGCGTGACTTTGCAGCCTGCAAAAGATTTGCCTTGACCTAAAGTAGCTTACGTTCCTGATAATCTCGTACGCTCTCTGAAACAACACATGCACAGGTTTACGCATTTCGGATGGCATCATCAGGCCCTGAGCGCAAAAACCAACAGCCAATTTTTTGACTCGAGGTTTTATGGGCAACTAGGCTATAATGCGAGTCTTTGGAGGGTTTGATTGGCTTTCTGACATTTCTAGTTCAAAAGCTATGGCCAAAAGCAAGAAATTAAATAATTAGTCATCTAGGGAATTGAATCTACTCCAATTATGCGTAAATCTGCTCCCATTATGACGTCATCAACAACAAACCAAAAATGCAAAACTTTTCAATTTTTTAAAATCGAAAGTACAAGACTTTCCGCATCTTTAGAGGGTTTCAACAGCTCTGTCGTTCAATCGGCTGGGGAGCTATTGCCTTCAACCAAAGTGGCCAAGGTTACCTTTTGCGGGTATTGATTTTTTACCAAAAATTGGGTTTTTGGGCATAACTTTTGGATCCACAAACCCTAGAAAGCCAATCAAGGGCTCTAAAGACTCGGATTATAGCTTAGTTTCCAATGAAAACTTGAGTCAGAAAATTGAATTGTTGGGTTGACGCGCATTGGCCAGTGGCCTCGGCCAAAAATGTGAAAACTAACCACGATTATGACGTCACGCACAAAAAACACAATCCAAAACTTTCCAATGTCTTTAAAATCTAAACTACAAGATTTCCCACATCTTTAGAGAGTTTGAACAGCTCGTCTATAGCTCAATCCGCTGGCGTTTTATGTTTGTGGAAATTTCAGCACGAAAAGTGGCGTACGCGAGACTTAATGTGCTTGGAGAAGGTACCGAAAGACTTCGATGAAGTTCTATTGAGAAATACTGACGACTAAACTTAGACAAAAGTTTAAACAGATTAGATTACAAAACACTTGAAATACTGTCTTAACTTCCCGTAATGCATTGTTCCAAAAAAAAGTTTGAAATTGAACTTCGTTCTGTTTTGTTATAAAGTTTGTCTACAATCCCCTAGTGAAAAACATTTGAAATTCTTAAGCAGTTTGCCTGAACAATATTGATTGATCTTGCATTCAGTGGTGTAGGAGTTGGGGGTGCAAGTGCTCCCCCAAAAGTTTTGATTTGTGGAAAATCCGGGCAAAATTCCTGAAAATTTGGGCAAAATCCTTGAACAGCTGGGAACTGATGCTTTTGACACCTCCGTTCTGTTTGTGTGATCAATGAGACTGGCTGATTACAAACGTCGTAGTGTCTATTTTGCCGCCAGCAGCAAAATATCTGCTGGGACTATTTCGCCATTCGAACTGTAGCTGGCTTTGTCCACATATAAAGATGAGTTCATGAAACTAGCAGCATGGTGACTGTAGTGGGTTAGTGTCTGTGCTTTCTCAATGCCTCTATGCTTTCTGCGCGAGTGGTTGTCGGTTCGGCTCTCAATATCATTGATTTGGCTTTGCTCATAGAAATAACACCTTTGATGAGAGCACTTTTTAAAATATGGTTCGGTTTAGCTTTTGCGTTTAGGTTCATGGTTTAGGTTTTTAGTTTAAGTTTTGGTTTAAGATCACGTGCGAAAGAACATGGGCTAATGTATGCACATTGTCCTTGTCACATGACCAATTCAACCAATAGGATTCGCCTAGTGGCAAAATAGTTTCAGTAACGCCTTTCCTCTGATGGCAGAATAGACACTGCCGAAAAACGTCTGAACTTTACCAAAGTGTGACCTCCAAAAAAGTCTTCATGTTTCTTGTGAGAGTTATCCGCACAAAATTTTTCTATCAAATTTGGGGAAATTCGGGCAAAAATGTTTCACAACCCAAAATTTTGCCTGCTCCTACACCTAAGCTTGCTTTGTTATACATTCGAGCATGTCGTGCTGTACCGTTTGCGACTTCAGTATCGTTTCAAAGGCTTCGCAATTTGAGGCAGAAATTTCTTTAGTGCTGTTAAAAATATCTAGAAAATTTTCTCACGTAACGATATCTTTTGACCAGTCACGCAAGAAAAATTAAAAAAATTTACTCCCTTATAATGTATAATGTGATGTCATCTATTGACCGCTCCTAGGTTATCACATTGGCCTGCACAAAACTGTACAGTAGGTTAATAGCATGCTTAGTTGCAACAGCTTTGTTTAAATGTATGCTTCTTTTGGTTGCTAATGTGTATGTACCTATAGGTGGGATTTAAACTAAAGTATCCGCTGTTGAAATACGTTGTCGTGCCTGTCAGCTCTTTTGTGACTTCTTTTTCAATAGTAAATTAGTTTTAAACTCCGGTTTCTTTGTTTCAAGTACCTTTAGAATGAAGAAAAAGAAGTGAACAAATTTCTGATTTCACAGTAAAGGCTGAATGCACATGGAAATAGAGGCTTCTTCGTTTATGTTTCCTTAGTAGATTGTTTGCTTCTGATTACGAGAAAGCAAATTGGCCTGTTAGCCTATACTTGATCAATTAGTTTGCATAAACATACAGTAGGTCACATGGATATTGCATTCTGCTTTATTTTGTGGCAGTTAGTTGCAAGTAAAATGCAACCGCTGAAGGGCTGTGTTTTCAACTCCTCTTTTATTTTGGTTATTTCCTTACAGTGTATGAAATGTAAAGCCTATGAATATGTTCTCAAGCACGGGTTTTTCAGCTTGCTTAGCAGTGTAGACGCTTGCTGCGTTTAGATTGTTTTGGCTTGACGACTCTGCTTGTGCAGGCCTTCAATGTAAATGAACTTCAATAAAAGGCAGTGATATCTTTTTGGTACTTCAATGCAAGTTCATTTACGCGAGATCACACCAGGAGACCTGAATGCGTTGAAATTGTGTCGATGACATATCACAAAAAAGACTGATGTACAACGGCTCATCATGCACGATACATATACTCGCACACAAGTTCACAATTACTTCCTTAAAGAAAGAAGAGCAAGTCGTCATATATACCTTCTCACGTCATTCTGCATACTCCGTTATGAAATTGACATAGTAGAATTTGAACGATTCACACGACGGCATCTTTAAAGGGTTTTATATGATTCAAATGGGAAAAAAATCTTCAGACAGGTTCACCCGCAATACAAAACATTTAACTGGATGTACGAGAAATCTGTTCCCTCAAAATCCACCATCTACCCAAAAAATTGAGAAGGGGCTTTTTATGAGGGTCACCAAAGGGTTTCAATTCAAATTCAATTGTGCAATACGGTTAAACAGAAAAACGACATGATGTGAATGGTTAAAATTCATTTTTAAGTTGTGCAAATCACATTCAGCGGCATAAAATCTTCTAACCCAAGCAAAGACATTTTTGATGTACAAGAAGAAAGTTCACCCATTGCAAAACTTCGCAATACCTTGCAATGTTATTTCACATAGAATAAACAAGGAAACAAGCGTCTGTGACATTTTTCACACTCTAGGTGGGCCTTTTAAATATTGATACCACAGAAAGTGACTTACCTAAACAATTGACAAACCCTAAGTACAATATTTGTTTTTATCAAAGTACCTCATACACCAACAGCTGTAGATACATAAAAGATTACTACTCGAGAAACCAAGCCACAAAACGTTGCAGTATGTTACTGTTTAAGAAACAATCAAAGTATTTAAGTATCAAGTTAAATGTCCAGTCTTTTCCCAAGTTTCACTCTCATTTTCGCATTTAGCCTCGCCATGAATGTCTGATCTTCTTCTTTTGTTTATTTGTTTAATTCCACAATATACTGATTTTATTCGGAAGAACAAGTACTGAAGCAACTCCACAAGAGTCACAAAGCTAATCCCAATCCATAAACCCAGTTGACCTCCTGCAGAAATAAAAAGTTATAATTCATAGATTAACTCAACCAAAATGCAGTAAATTGAAGCAACAAATAAGATGCAATCTTAAGCACAAGGCGAGAGGAACATTAATTTTTTATTTTAATTAATGGACTAAATAAAAAATAGACTAATGACATATACACCAAAGTCAGACAAACTATTTAAAGGAATAAACAAAGCGATAATTTAAACAATCAAGCAATAAGAAAGGGAAACAGTGAAAGAAATAAAATACAGACGAGCAAAACCCGATGTGCAAGCAATCAACCGTATGGTAACAAAGGGAACTGGCAGGTCGCACATCAAGAAATGCAATTATACCCATCCACAACAATCAAATGTCCTCCTGACATACGCAACCTATTTTTATGCATCCATACAAAACAAGCTTGAAATTCAAGCATTAAGCAATCAAACGAAGAGTGCACTGATCATTGACAGATAAAAAATCCGGAAAACTTTTTCTCTCACGAACCTAGGAAACAAAAATCGTTACATTTGTGAAAAATACCTATGATGTCCACTTGAACGCAAGTCAAATGTGGGTTAGCTTATAGAGTGCAAATTTTGAAGCAAAAGACTTGCACTGTAAAAAAACAATGATAAACACAATTTTGCACAATGTTTTCCAGGATTTAATTAAACTCTATCCAGTTATCTTAGAAACCGTCAGAAACTTTTTCATACAAAGTGCAACGGTTAGGCCGAGTAAGTTCAGAAATAGGTTCGTTCTTTCCTGGACCTACGTTATTTCCACAAAAAAGTGTGGCAGAACCGCAACCAGAGAGGAAAATCGCGGTGAAGAATTTTGTAAAGCGAGTCCAGACAAGAGTTTGGGACACTGGGTTGCCAAACCATCAATAAACCTCACTTCGCATCCCCTATTTTTCCAAGGAAAAGCGTTGCCAGTGAGTTGGGGCTATAGATTCTGCTGCAAAAGTTGCCAGAGTGGAAAAATGTTTCCCACTTGCCAATGAATTCCCCTATCTAAATTAGTTTCCTTGCATGGATGATTTGAAGAGCTCAATCTGCCTTTAACGACTATATTTGATACATAAGTGGAGCTTTGCCTGAGGTCACCACTGCGAAGTTGCTTACAAGCCTGGTTGTAAGTTGTTTGCATACTTTGGTAGAAAACGTTCCATACTTCTGCATTAGTAAAACCGACGCATGCTTTGAACTGTTGTTTTACAGTTGATGTCCAGTATCCATTGTTTCTGGCTTGTCAAGTGTAATATTCATGACTGTTGTAAACAGAAGGGAAAGTTTTCCTTAAACCTTTTCATTGAACTTACCGTCATGGCGTAGCAGTGGCTTTGTTCTTAATCACAAAATTCTCTCAGTGCTCACAACACACTTTGCAAACTTCGAAAAATGTGTATGAGGAAAACCCACAAATGCAATTTTTAAAAGTCTTAGTAGCATGATCTAAATTTGGTTCGAGTTATTTTTGCGACTATAAGCATCACGATTCCAAGCGCACAAAGGCTGATTTTACGCAAAAGCGTTTTCGCTTCAACCACCTACAATATTGGTCACACTGACAGGTTGACATGGTAAAAGTTTGAGTTGAATACAACATTCTTAATAGATACTAGGTGCTTTAAATAAGGAAAGAAGTCAAAATATTTTGAATACCTTCTATTTTCTTAAAATGCAGTAGTTTTCTGATTTGCGTTCAAATGTCTATATCAAATTTAAATTTTGTCATTACGATCTATGGCAGTCAGAAAACTGAAATTGCTACTTACATATATAAAAAGCAATTGGCTGCAGTAAGAGGTGGGGATGCGTTCTAGAAGATTTGACAATTACCTGAGGTCTCAGCAATTTTTGATTAAAGCAAAGATAAACACCTTTTTCACAAAATTCCTTGAAAACGATTTGCACGCACTTTTCCAGTTATTTTTTTATTATTTTTTCATCATTGCACTACACATCTAAATTACAAAAGAATACTCTCTGTCAAAGTACGTTGTTTGACATACTTGCATGTTATGTACAAGGCGCAAAGCTACATTGATCGAAGTACTGTTCTTAACAAAATAGCCGTAGTGTGCCAGACGGTAGTCCTATCTTGTTGCTAAGTACGTTTTATAACATATCCACTCTATACTCTTTTACTGTGGTTTTCAATCGTTGCAGGCGGTTTCGTATGCAAGAATAATTTTAAGACGTGGCTGCCAGGAAAGGGCAAGCAGGGTTGCTTACACCATGTTGGTATTTCATCTGGCAGCCATTAGGCAATGGATTTGCCTCAAGCAACGCCAGAGAATGCAAACTAAGGCAACTTAATAAAAACGTTTGTGTGCTTATTCTTCTTGTTTTTTTGATTAGGTACTTACTTCACAATATATTTTAATGAATAAATGAACAAACATTAAAAAATACAGCCAAATCCGCTTGGCCCTGTGGCTGTTGGCTAAAAAAACGCCTGGCAATAAAGGTGAAATGTTGAAAAAAGTATCAAGTCAGCTCTTTTGCAAGTATTGTTCAAGGTCTAGGGTGCAATCGAGAGTAATTAAATTTAAAGATGGGAATGATCAAACATCTTTTCAAAAAACATTTCACCACTTGCAAAATTTACGACATTTTGTTATCAGTGATGCCACGAAGAGGACGTCTGAAGTTCTTACCAATGTCACTCGCTAAAGAAGACTCATCGATCAACTTTGATTGATATTCTTTAATGTAACCGATTTCCTCGAATGAGATGTCGATTCCCAGAACATTTTGATTAATGTACTCAATTTTTGGAACGACGTGCCAGTCCTTCTAACAACAGCATGGAAAAACAGCTGCTTCAACAAGATCAATACTGATAATTATTGTTTAATTATGGCTTTTTGTTGAAAATGTAAACACGCAATCATGCAAGTAAGAGACAAGTCAAACTATTGTCAATGCAGTGATGCCTAAGAGGAAGTAGGCCAAACATCAAGCTTCGCTTTTTTGTCATTTAAATCACACAGTGTTACAACTACATCAGGTATATCTTTCCCACGGAGTTGGAACACAACCAAGATTTCTCCAAAATCGTGGTTTGAAATGCAAATTAAGCATATAGCTATTTTGTTCTTGTGCAATATGTGTTTCTATTTGAACATGAGCGTTTTATTATCGTCCACACATGAAAATGTACCCAATTGCTGAAATGTTGTTTATGCAATCATGCACTCTGACGTACGATATAACTTTGTACAATGAAAAAAATTTTTACAACATGAAAATAAAGCCATAATTTTTTGGAACTTCCTATAAGAAAGATGTGCGATTGTCCTAAACGAAGCCATCATTTTAGTTAGTACATATAGGAATGAGTATTTACATTGCAATTTTTCTCTTTTATAATAAAGTATACATTAAGTAATAGACTCTAGCAAAGACATGATCTAAGTAATCCTGGCAGTGAAAATAGCGATTATACATCAGGTTTTGTGTCTTGTCCGTTATAAATATCTGTTTCATGAATATAGTTACCATGCAAGCAAAGAGATTTCAAAAGTAAGTCAATGTGTTAGTTGTTTTTGAAACTTGCATACCATAAATGATCAATATGCAGCACTTGGCTGAACAGCTGCAAGCGCCATTTTTCAAATCTTGTCTATGGAGCAAAATTACATTTAGGGTTCTTAATTCGCAACCTAGTCAAACTGTTGACACTTATTTTTAATGATAGGAAAGACACGCAGCAAGGTTCCCAAATATTAATTGCATTGAGACGCAATGAAGAGAAAAATAAAGTAACGTTATGCTGAAACAGGAAAATATCGCGTCAGGATTTTGCAAAACTTACTGCGTAATGTTTCTCAGTTGGTCTGTTTGGAAAGTGCGAGTATGACATTCGAATTGGATATTCAGTGAAGGAACAAGGTATTGTACATCCGCAAGCGTCCGGTGTAAGCTGTTGCCATTAAATAATGAATAAAACATTTCTTATCTGCACTTTTGGCGAGCTTTTCAGAGGCAACATCGCAAAAGGAAGGCATGCACGTGTTACACATTCAGGGGTGAATATTAGAATTGAGGGCCCCGAAAAAAACTTTCAGAAAGGGGCCCCAAAGCAACCCTTTTTTCCATTTGCACATAATTTTTTGCTTTATTTTTTGTGGGTGATATTACTTATAGTAAAAAATGGAAAAACTAACTGGGAAACTCTCAAACAAACGGGATGGCGAATACATCTCTGAAAAAGGGGTGCCCCTACTCAACCGCCTCGTTCGCCACCTCTAATATTCACGCCTGTATACAATCAAGGTAGGTAATATTTGATCAAGAAATATGCAATCTTGCCAAGATCACCTTACCGTAATTTGAGCTTGATGCAAACGTATTGAGCTGCAACTGGCCATTTTCTCCATGGAGCACTCAGGAGCGACACCTGCTGCCCAGTATTGGTCAAACGTTCGGCATCCGCAAAACGCGATCAGGTCTTGAGTGTGGCACTCTACAGTAAACACAACATTTTTGTTGCTTATCGAAAGAAATCCGTTCACAGCGAGGACTACGATCTTATCAGAGCATATATTTCGGGCACTGCGATCGTATCAGAATTTATATTTCGCCTACTAGGTGGGCATCATCAGCTCTTATTCAGAGAGGATCAGCATTATTGGTGTATTGAATAATGTTTTGATTTATTAGTCAGCAGTCTGATATGAGTTTGTGTGCACATTTTATTTTCTATACTAGACAGTTGTGTGTAGGTCATCACGTTAATTCTTACTGATTGAATATTTCACGACGAAAAAGACACGCTAGCACTTTTTCGCACTTGTTTATTCCTAATGGCCGTCAAAATTCATAAAACCATTGTAAACCAAACTTACATAGTTCTGCGTAGTTACGAATTTCCGTAACTGCACAAAAGCTTTAGTAATGCGAACATTTGCTCAGAAAATGATTAGAACTGGTCTTGACGCAGCGCCATCGTTTCAGACATCAAGATAGCACATGCTCTTAGCGCACGTCCACTTGCGTAGTAGGTCTTTTTGCATTACGGAACTGCCATACTCGCTATATGACACTCATTTCGCCTTTTCAAAGTACTGCACGAACTACAAGAGTGTTTCAGTTTCGGCTGTGAAAAGAGTAGAAGAAAAACGACTTCTGCCACTGCAAAACGCAAAAATAACTCTCTACTTTTCGCCTGCTTGAACATGCCAAACGTGAGAATCTAGAAATGCAGCTAGCACTTTTTTTCCGAAAGCAAACAAAAAATTGAAGTTCGGAAAACTCAATATTTCAGTGCACACTGCTCCCAAGCCAGTACGTTGATCTGACCAACCTGCTGAAACGCCATGTTATTGTTGGAACAATGTCATACCAACCCGTCATGCATGCTGCCATGGAGTACTTGCTAAAATAATTTAACGTCTTCTCGCGCTTGGGATCACAACGCCCCCATGGCTTGTACATAAGTTGTGTATCTCTTCTAGACATTTTGGCATAGCCCTTCGTTCCGACCGGTACGGCAATTCCATACTGCTTTAAATTTGTTGGTTGATGCTTGTCGTGAACCTGTAAAATCGACAGATAAATGGGACATGAAGACAACAAGTTTATTGACTTAAAACGGGCAATATTTTTAAACNGGAGACTTTTATTACAAAATTGGAGTTTCGTGAATAAAAGTATTNAACAAAGAGTCAATATTTTGTGGCGATATTCAACATGCGACCGACTTATAGAATTTAACCTTCACGTAATTACAAGGTCGAATCTTCTCATTAACTATTACTAACCCCAGATTCACCACCTCCACGTTAANTTCACTAAAAAGTATGAACNCAGTAGAAAAATAAAGTAAGAGTACGCCNAACACAAAACTCTCCAACTTTGAATCACCATCATATATCTGTAAGCTGCTTCTAGAAGGATATGCTGAGGAAAGAAACGCAAAAACAACAACTTGCATCTTTTAAAATGTTGCGTTTGTTCTCTGAACCTGTTTGATCATAATCATTAGTGATTTTGTAATAACACAGAATGGTTTCCTTTAACCAAAAGCTAGTTCTGCAACGATTTGCTGCGAGGAAAGAAACCTTAAATCTGCTTCTCAACCCAAAGGAACTAAGGTTATTTTGCTGAATTTTCTTAATGTTTGCAAAAATCTCGTTGAACAAAGAAAATTTCATGTTTTTCTCTTATTCTGTTACAGATAATATGGAGGGCATCTTGCCTAGGCGGCTGTAGATATGGGTGTACAGTTTTTGGTATTAGTTTATCACACAGCTTGCGACCAACAATCCTGTCCAATCCTTTTACTCAACCTTTTCAAAAGCATTTCACCAAATGTGATCATTTTCAGTTTCGTTGAAGTTTACACTTTTTTATGTTGAGAAAATTAATTTTTGCACCATGCGTGGCTATCCTTCGGTCATTCGGATGTGCTACGGTTTCTGTGGTTTTGCACTGAAGGCGTAAAAAATGAGGCCCACAAATGCGTGCTTTAAGCTGAAATTAGTCACTAATCAAGCGTAATTCTCCGATGATAGTTACTGAATACCTTAAATGTGTGATGGTACAATCATACGTTAACATTGCGATGTAACCACTATTTTAAATGTTGTCCATGACACTAAAATTGAAATTAACTGTTTTATTCTTTTGATAATTTATTAAAGAACAATTGTCAAAGGATTTTTCTGTATTTTACATTAATTAATGTAACTATATTAGATGTGGCTCTAATACGTTTATATTTTACATTAATTACTGTAAAGTAAAAAAAAACTGCTCATAGTAGAAAGCGAAGTAAAAGCGAAACGGATATAATTTCAACTTAAAAAAATTGTTGTAAGGTGCTTAAATTAAACCTGTTCATATTCCAATGACATCATACTTGAAATGATTTTATTGATTCAGATTGATAAAATTTGCAGGTCCTTACTCAGCACCTCTGTAAATGTAAAAATACGGAAGTTTCTCTCTAGATTGTTCTTCCCTGTAATGATGTGGAAAAAATGTGTCGCCATCGGTCTGCGTGACAAATGAGCTGACGAAATATTAAAAAAATGGAAGAACTTCAACATTTCGTACCGTTTCAAGCAATCAAATGTCGCAAACTTCCATTACTGCAGAAAAAGGTGAAAACTTGCAGGTTTACAGCAGAACTCACTCAGACGTTGCCGTTTTGGGTGAATTGTGCATCAAATAGCCTTTTTACAGAAGAAACGCAATGCACAAAATTTAATTTTACTACAAACCAAGTGGTCATCATTGATGATAAAATCTTTTTTATTGAATACAGCAAATGACAAACAGTCAACAAAAAAATTACATAAACCCAAAGACGCACACCAAATGTTAGTCAAACCTGGAACAGAACTCCTGCCTCTGAACGACCGAAAACGGGTTCTTCGGTGTAGTTATAGTTGTTTGCGTTGATAAGGACAAAAAGGCCACCGTCCGTCCCCGCAACTTGTTGTGTTCTGGTTGCGTTTACGTCAGCATTGAAAGTGTGACAGAGACCGAACTGCGTGACCACAGGCGTGAAGCTAGCCGCGGAGCAGCTGGTAGATTGAAAGCTGTATTGGAAAAAAATTGAAAGTCGATGGTGATCAGATAGGTTTTTCTCCGATTAGACATTCATAAATATTTAATTAAAGTCTAAAATAGCATCAAATCAACGCTCTGCGATTCTCCTCCTCCCAAGCAGTGTGGCGNATCGGCTACTTTGTCTTTTCTTTAAACTCGTGAGGCTATGCATTGTTAATTCATTGTTTCAAGTGGAAGCTTCAAAATACTTCTTCAAGAGCCAGCTTAAACCTGAAGGAATGAGAATAGCTGATGTTTAAAGTAGACGATGTCAGCACATAATGAAATTAGGAAGCCATGCAACTGCGTATCTTTTAAAGAAAATCAACCGACAAATTTTTTCCTTGAACTCATCATTCGTGTTCAAAGAACTGGATTTCACAACACCACAATTCTTTCTTAACAAGACTTTTGAAATTGCACATGCAGTGAATATACGCATCTACATCACGCTGTCCATTGTTAGAATGTAAAGCATTTAGGTATATGAGCTATCACGAAAGCATGACAGGATGCATCCTGTTAATCGTAGCGTTATGTATTAATATGAGCAAGCACAAGCGTCTTTTAGCCCTTCAGCACTAAAAAATAAAGCACGTGAACAGAAGCCACCAACAAATATCGAAAACAGCATCTAAAGTAGAAAAAATTTAAAGGTGGGAATCGCTAAGCAAGTCTCTAAACCGAGGTAAACAGTTTTTTCAAATAAAGAATAATGATGATTTCTAAGCAATGCATTAGCATCACCAGAAGCAGCAGTTACCAAGATAACTGAAAAACCTAAGATAATGAAAGAAAACGTTATGCTGCTGACATCTTTTCTTGTAATGCGTTTCAGACAAAAAATGATTCTTACTGTGTTTCTTGTTATTCTAAAGCTTTGCTTAGAAAGCATCACCATTTCCCTCTCAAAATTTAACCTCCTAATTACCGCGATTTTTTACTCGCAACATTGTATGCAGGCATAAGTTGACATAGTCACCAGCAAGTAGAGGATAATGCTGCAATGATTTAATGCAGTATCAGGCAATTCATTGGATAAAAACCGCCTATTAAAATTTATCTAAATACAATTGCACGTTGATTTTGTGATTTATGCTTTCGCTTTGCTTCAAATAAAACTTGAAACTTATCATACCTTCAGAACATTAAATCTAGCAACTAAGATGTTTTTCTAGATATCTTTTCTTAGACCAATCATTCAAAATTCAGCTTTAAAAATCTGCTGTTTATTATTACAGTGAGTTCTCCGAAACAGGACATTTTCGTTGATTTTACAGCAGGTGAGTGTTCGCAGAAAAGAAATGAAGTGTCAACAGTGGAATCGAATGATACTAAATCAACGTAAATAATAGTGAAAACCGATGAAGCCACTGTAAGATAGGGTAAGTAAAAGAAAAAGACAATGAGGGAAAAACAAAATGTAGAGATATAATTCGAAAAAACAATGCGAATTTGTAGATTTTTCCAGTTGGGAAGAGAATATACTATGCATCAAATTATAAAGCGTCGATAAATTGGGTCAAAATGCCTTCGTACACAGATGCATCCCTTCAGTGTCCTCAACTTAATCAACTGCGAATGTTTTGTTTGATGAAAATGATAATTCGTTGTGATTTTATGGGTTTACTTTCAAGTAGATCTTACTGCGTATTTTCCAGATTTTGTGGCGAGTAGCCGTAATAGCAGCAGCCAGATATGTTCAGGGGTTCAGCGTATAATGCGTATTGGATATCGGAATGGCGAGGTAGATTGAAAAACTTAGGATAATCTCCTGTATATTTCTGAACTGGATAACTTTAACTGGGAAGTTCCATATAATTTGGGCATGCCTACATTCTAGGAACAGGCGCGCCATCCCATCCTGGGTGGTTCTACAGAAACATACGTTGCAACCTAGTCAAATGAGTGTAAATCCGTCTGTTGTGAAATAATCTTATAAAAATATTGAAAGATGTAGTTGATTACAAAAACGTACAAGCGATCAAAGTATTCCGTCTTGTCTCCAGTCTTCGTGTTTAAATTAGTTCTCACTTTTCAATACTTTTCAGAGCATGATATAAACCTAACTTGGTAACTTTCCCCTTCCCTGGAAATATTTTGCCAACGTCCTTGAGCAATAATGAAGCCTACAGGACTTGTCCGTAAAAACATTCAATAAATGCGGAAAAAGCAATATCTGTTGTAATTACCTGCAAAAAACTAGTTCTAATTTGTCGCGGAACTGCCATCCTTTGTAAGTGAGGTATTCGGTAAAGCTGAAATTGGTGTAATCACGATAGAAACCTAACTTTTTGTGGTTTACACTGATGTTGCTTGCTGTCGCATAAGCCATGGTTCCAGGTGATGATATTCGGTTGAGCTCTTGCATGGCAACCAATTCATCGTCTGATTCTGCGTCAAAAAATCTGCAAAAACATTTTCGTGAAGAGAAATACAGCATGCGTTTATTGTGCCTACTTTTTGGCATTTAGCGGCTGACTGCAAATTCAGCCGGTGCTAAACTTGATAAAAACATTAAGTTGCGTCCCTAATGCTAATTTATTATTGACTGTGTTTTGCCTACAACTTAAAGCTTGAGAAAAACACAGAAAAATGTCGTTCGAAATTTATCCATTACCATTTGGCAACAGTTTGATATATGCAGTTGAACTAAGATTAAATTTCAGTTTGATTTCGTTATAGAGAAAATTTCTATCCCTGCTAACTAAACGGATTTGCGGTAAAAAGAGTCAGGATGAATGTGGAATAAAATCAAAAGTTTTGGATGAATACTATGCAATATGAGACCGACATGAGAGCAAAGAGGCAAGAGTAAATGCAACCAGCATAGTACAGATTTGTTTTGACATAACAAATTAGCATAGGAGTGCAACACTTTTTTGATAATTCGATGAAAACGTACAGCAACCTCTACTCTCAATATGTCCGACAGGAAGTTTTTACGCTTTTCTTGTTTTCACGGCCTTCAGCGACTATGAAAAATCATAGACTTTCGTTCCTACCATAAAACAGCTGAGCTACACTGGCTATAGGCATTCGTCAACACGCTAATTTCTTAAACATCGCCAAACTCAAGATCAACCTGTTGAAGTTGCAAATGGTGACTGCAGGAAACTCGATTCCACTGACGAAGCTTCTTGATATCTCTGTGTTTGCATTGTATTCGTAGTATGCGGAGACACGTGCGATGATTTGATGCAGCATTGCACCCAAAAAGACTGACAATTCAAAAACAAATAAGAAAACAACCTGCACCGTGACCTCACTTCATATTTAACGTAAGGTTAGGAGCCAAAACCCCACACTTAACACAGTGTATGCTGTATACTGTACACCAGGCCTGCACAACATACGGCCCGCGAGAACTGTTCTTGCGGTCCGCGACAGCTTTCTCAATTGCAGAAAATGTTGCAAAAGCACAACATCGGACATTCAATTGTCGTTCCAGAATTCCTTCTAAACTACAACGAAATAGACTTTTGCGACCCGCGCAAAATTTACGTTGATCAATTTGTACCTTCGAGTTTTCTGAATTGTACAGGCCTGCTGTACATTACGCGTTCGTGCGCATGCAGATAAACAGCATACAGTAACACCGGTAAGACATGTAGGAAATCGCTTATTTATTGACGTGTCCACCAAAGTTAGCCAACTAGTGAAACGACGCTACTTAGGAAAAGCTTAGCACATGACCAACTGATAGTCTGGGCAGAGTCACCTTAAAGCTGAATGCAAAAAAACGAAAATTCACATTTGTAAGGGTCCTTAGAAATGATCTGAACATCATGCCACAAGCTTATCTTAAATCACTGTCCTGATAAAACTCAGGTACGAAGAATTTCAGTGACAATTACGTACTCTACCTAAAATTAATCCAATCCAGAAAATTCTTTGTGCACTGCTTTTACTGTTGGCCCAGAAGTATATGCCGTTGAAAGATGTAGTTTCTGCGAATTCTTTTTCGATGGCAAATCGCTTTTTCTTTTTTGATTCATATTGTGTTTTCACCGACATATTACCGTGGCGAGTCATAAGAACCTGTAAGATGTGCCATAAGAAAATGAGTGGTTAAAATTTACATGTAAATTCGTCCATGAATCGCAAGGATTGATACATTTAGCGGATATCTTCTCTTGCCTGTTGCAGTTAACAAGTGGTTACCCGGAAACCCTACGTTGTAAAATTGCGAAACACATAATCAAAATATTTTGCTGCCACCATTAAAGACAGCACGGTTTGAGTACGTAGCAGAATACTTTATCACATCTACATGACGCTTAGACTTGTAGCTCATATAAGTGGTTAGCACCTTTTCATTGCAAACCAACGAAATGAAACAAATGAAATCTGAGTGTAACGTTGCTCAATTTGGTCTGGTTACATGTATGTTTTCACTTGTCTCATCTGAGTGGAACATAAAGCATGTTACTTTGCAAAACATATTCAAAAGGGATTTGCTATGGTTTCTAATACGAATGCATAGAGTTTGAATTTGCGCTGCGCAAGCTTGTATAGCGGTTTGCAACACTACAAAAAATAGGATTTTGTAAGCATGATAGACAGGATTCGGACTTTGCTTCCTTTATGAAGCTACTATTTAAATGACAGCTACGGCCGTCGCTTCCTGTCCCTGTATTCCTGATGAAGTATTATGTGCTTGGTCGAGATACAAAAATAAACTGAACTGAACCATATCTGCATGAATCCAGGTTCTAAACATACTATCATCCAAAATTCTAAAGTTCTACCGATCCAAGAAGATCTGCGTGGTTTATGAAAAAAAGCCGGTTTTGAAAATACCAGTTTTTTTCAAGAAAATTTTCAAAGATGTTCTTTTCCTTCCAAAATTGAATTTTCTAACCGAATACCTACATTTACCTCATTGAGGACTAAGTTGTTAAGTACTTCGTCTGCACCATACCTCTGATCTCCTTTGCAACTAAAGGGTAAATGAGCTGGTAAATCCTACGTCAGCATCACAAATGTTTCGTTTTGAAACATCTTCTCCGCCCCGCCTCGCCAATCCACATCTACTTTGCCAAATCACTATCGACATTTACTTTGATAGGTTTCACTGATCTTTAATACGCTTGTTGCAATCACGATGACACGTCGATGTTCTAGTCCATGGAGGTAAGGTATCCGCATACTTCCTAAGTCAGTTTTCTTAAAAGTTGAAGAGGATGTGCGTATTAATTTTCCCAATGTCTTCGTCAAAAGATTACATGCTCACACTCTCGATAATTTTAGCGCTACAATAAGTGAACCTTGGATTCTTTCATGATTAATTCGAACTCAGTGGACTTCTACCTTCGTGGATTCCGCGACTACATCGACGAACCCATCTGCTCAAACCTCCGAGGTTTGGAGAGGAACTTTTCGTCACAAGCTTGCGATACTTTTAATTAATAATTAATCGGCAAGTTTAAAACCCTGACATACGTGAGAATCTCGTCCCGCAAGGTTTCCGCCACCTATCGGCAGGCACAGAAACGATCAACATAACAGCACAGTAACAAGCCGGCGAGCGACACAACTGACGTGTCAAAATGAAATCATAACCTTTGATCTAATTCCTGCTTGTGCCGGAAGAGAGTCATGTAAAATAGGGCGCACGCTAGAAACGATCTGATTTGCAGCCTTTCAGCAGTGAAACATCTTACTGGCGTCATCGTATGTTGAAATTGCCATCAACTGAGAGAGCTGCCCATAGCCATCGCAATGATCGAGGTCAGGCAAAGCAGATATCAACGGCACATAAACTATAGCCGAGTTAAAGACGTTACAAAGATACATATTATGCAAGAGCCAATTGGTTACATAGATCGCAATTTGTGTTACGCCTGCAAACAACGAGAAAATTTACACGTTAACGTGAACACATGTCACGTGAACACGTGTCATGTTTCGGCAGAAAAACTTCTCTCATGATTTTGAACAACACAAACGGTTTTTCTTTGTTTCTTCATATACTAACAACCATCTGATTTTTAATAGGGTAGAACTTAGCGGTGTGACTTTCTAACACGGCAATGTAAAGCTCGTCAAACTGAAGTAAGACTGGGATTGAGAGATTTTATTCCAGCCATAAAAGTAATAAAATATTATAAAAGGATCTTATTTATAAATGCATAATCAGGAAACATGAAATTGATGACTTGGTGAGATGAACGATTAGGAAAATTTCCAGCAAAATATTTTATATGCTCACCACTCCTGTTGCAAGGTTGCTTAGAAATTGCTGTCTCCGTTCAGATCAAACGTTTCTCTGTGTTTTCGCACAATGGTCTGATTGCCGTCTTTGTTTCGAACCTTTGGACTTGTTCATATTTCTATCAATTGTTTTAGCGCAAGGCGTCACAATTAAAACTTTGTTTTTCAAGTAAAAAGTTTTTATTTAAATTTGGCGCAAGCCTTTTCTTGTGCGTTTAATAGCGCAGATGGTTTGCTAAGGTTGAAGTCGTACTAAACACAGTTGCAAATATTTCATCACTGTAAGAGGATATCTTCACTAGATGTCTTCACTGAATCTCTAGAATCCGAGGATGTCCTCACTGACTCTCTAGCGCACTCCGTTCGCGAGTTATGACCGATAACAACTTTAAAAGGCACGATCGTGCTCTCTGCGGGCCTTAAAGGGATCACCCTTTAAGGCTTGCATTCTGAGAGGTCATTTCCAGCATACTAATGGTTCAAATGAAGTGCACAGCATATTTGGCCACATGTAGCTCATGAAAATTGTGTAAAATACGTGCAACGTGTCTGAAACGGGGGAATATTTCGCCGAGAGGAACGCAGGAAGATGTCGTACTGTAATGCAAACAACTAAAATAACTTTGCAGTAGGAGTTTCATTACAATGGGGCTAAATACAATATTAGTTTCTAAATTTAGTTGATTTTCAATATAAAACTTTCGTTAACACTGACATTCAAATGAGAAAACTTGTTCGTAAATAAAGGCTGTAAACCTATTTGGATACAATTTTAATTGAAGCAACAAGGTTGGTAACCTGATCTACAGCATGAAACGCTTACTACACTGAACATGGTTACTCTTTGCTATATTTGCATCCTGAAAACCGAAAAAAATTAAGCGTAACTTTAATTAAACATATCTGTAAACTATGTGTACACTGCACTATTTCACAGGCAATGGTAAAATACCATTTCAATAAACGATGAAAAGCAATTCTCCACCCAAACACGTTTTCATTATACATACAGTATCTCAAAAAAGCTTTTCACTTGAAAAAAAGCACTGTTTCTAATTTGTAGTGCAGCACCAAGAGCCTGCATCCATTTTCATGCCCACAAGGGAGAACACGATTGTTGCTGGAATTGCTGCAATGCCGGATGCGAGGATTGCACGAAGTAGGCCAACAAATAAGGAAGTCGTAGAGCTGACGTACTGCGTGCGGTGATAGCGAATTGAACATTTGAGAAAGGATAGCAAAGGTTTGCTGTGAAGTGGCACATAACACCTGTATATCTTGAAACGATTCCTTTTGAAAGCTTGCGTGATTTTACGGTACAAAGCATCGAGGCGAATTTACAAAAAAGTAGTTGGCAATTTTGTAATTTTTGTCTGAGTCATTTTGAAAGTCTTGTGCTATATTTTGGGAAAACTCCGAGTGACGATTTACACTCTTTCAAACAATTATTATTTTGCGAGTGTGAATCCGCTGTTTCCTAGGGCAAAAAATTGAAGCTGTGGAACTTCTTTCAAAACTCTTTTACTGGATTGCTCGCTGGTTTAGTAGCTAAAGACGTGTTTGCATAATTAGTAATGTAGAAGTTAGATCAATGTGTTTGCTGTACAGATAATTGGCAATTACCACATAAATGTTTGCATTTTGACCGTTTTGCTTCAGCCAACATTCTTTCCTTGGGCTAGATCTAGATTGAGAACAACCAGTTTCAAGTACCTGCAACCACAATATATAATTATTGACCAAATCCGATGTTTTTTCAATGTGCGCTACAAGCAGGCTTAAGATTTTGACTCCGAGCCTGGCCTGTTTAAAGCATGACAGGATTCGATCTGACTTAAGCATTAGAGCAAACAAAAACCCTTCATAAAACAAATTAAAGGATTTTGTGAAACCTATTAGTTTCATTAGCCATTGTTTGGTTTTTGTATTGGTAGTATCGATTCAGTTGCTGTTTGAGATTACCGAGTCGATGTGTAAGCCAACCAGTCATTCTAAAAAGGCCTCTTTAAATTCTTGACAAAGATAGGAAAGCTGTAGGTTAGTGAGCTGCTAAAACCATTTTGATATCACCAGGTCCTGCAGTGAGCATTTAAAGCGCACCACCTCGTTCTGTATAGACTTCCAGGGATTCGAAAGGATGTCGCAAGAATTAGGAAGCCACGAGTGGTGATTGGTGGTCTCAATATACTGACTATGACTGAAAGGTTTATGAAGAGCCTGTTTACTTTTGTTACACATTTGTCCGTTGGTGGTACTTTTTTCAGAAACCGGTGTTAACGCCCTGTCCGCAACATTGGTCTAATTAAAGAAGAAGGTTGTTTAAAGTACTCCACGCGCAAATCTTTTTAACGATTTACGATTTGTTTATTTTTTTAACGATTTACGACTTTTTAACGATTTACGATCTTTTTAACGATTTACGATTTTTAACGATTTAGTCTTAACGATTTTGGGTAGCTTGACGGATGATGCTTTGCCACTCATGCAGTTCATTTCTTCAAACAGATATTCGTGACGAGCGCGTCAAGTTATAGCCCAGGTTTTAAAATTCGCACATGTTATTCACCCATTAAACATGTAAGTTAATTGCTTTCCATGCTTCTAGGCCGCAACTCTTATCGTTTAATCCTGGTGTTATAATAACCAAGCCAAGTAGTTTTAATTGCTGTGAGGAAACTGTGTCAGCATATTAAGATTTACCCAGCAAGTGGCAAATACTAAGAGGATCATACACTGGCCACAAATTAGAGCTTGGTGGCATTTGACTGTCAGAGTCATCTGGGGGCAATACAATTGCTGTAGCAAAGGGTTACTAATGCTGAATTAAACCTACGCAACGACTTGCTTGACAAGCATTCAAGTGGGCATTGTAGATATAACTAGCAGGGTTTAAGTACTAGGACTTACTGTGTAAGTCGTTGGCCCGGGATGTGGTTGTGGCAAGTTTTGCTATAAACTAGTAAATGTGGAATTACGCCATATCTAAGCAATGCTGTCTAAAGCAGTGGTTCTTAACCGGGGGGGGCGTCAATAAATTTCTTCCAGGGGGCGAACCCTTACGTGCCTTGCAAAATGGAAAGTTTGATCAATAAATTTACCAAAAAATACATTTGTTTTTACAACCCATTGAAAATCAGGGGGGCTTGAAACAAAGGACAATTATTTAAGCGAAGCATGGTAGAAAAAAGGTTAAGAACCACTGGTCTAAAGCAATGTTCTTCAACATGGGTTCCGTGGAACCCTAGTGTTCCGCAAAGTATGTAGTGGGGTTCCGTGAGTGTTCCTCGTTTTATTTAGAGGTAATGATTTCTTGCTTCAGTATGTTGATGTGGCGTAATGAAATTTTTGGATCAACGTGCCGCATTCAGACTCCTAGTACGCCAGTTAGCTATACCGGAAGTTGACTGCAGTTAATAGCCGAAAAAGAAAGATTGATAGTAGTTGCGTCACTTGTTGTTCATTACTGTGCAATTAAGAAGAATTATATCGTTGCATCACAGCTATACAGTGTTGCCGGGGTACAGTTCACAGTAGTAGACTAAGACGAGTATAGAGTAGACTACAGACTAGAGCTGTTGTTCAGTCTTTGTGGTAATAAAGTAAAAACAGTGTGAAACCCAAATTTTTACTATTTGGTCAAGCCAGATGAAGTAAAATAGCATATTTTCTTATGTGAAGCGAAATAATAATAACAGCGAAGGTGTGGACGGTAATGAGAAATGTACTTCAAATGTAAAAGAGGCACCTCCCCCGAAGCGGACACAAATGTAACTGAAGTGCCAAATGCCAAAGTTTGAAAACGGGACGACACAATTTGAGCTACTGGTTCTTTTTTGCCGGATGACCAAGTAATTCGTGTTTTTAAAATTTTTGTTGATGCGGATTCAATGACAAACTCGAAAGTATATCAGGGTTTCCACGATAACAAACAGTTTGAAGGTCACCGGTCTAAAGCAAACACACAACATCCTGTAAAAAATCAGCAACTTGTGTGAAGCATGCAAACTTGCTGATCATCGTAGCACAGTTTGGCACCGCTCAAAAACTTTGCAAACTCAGGAAGTAATTGAGAGAGCCTGTTCTGTGCTTCCAAAACCGAGTTTCGTGGTACCACATTTTGCGTAAGATCAGACACAGTCACCTGAAATCATACCCATTTGCTGTTTTCATTGGTTCTCGCAACGTTGATGGCAAGTGCTCTCAAAATGTAAGCTTATCACGTAAGGCTTCCCAGGTGGCTTGTAAAAGTATACCAAGTTTTTTTGTGTTGCCCAGGTGTCACGCTGCGCAAATGTCGGCAAATGGCTTATACTTAACAGGATAAAAAGTTATTCAGGAATTTGTGACACTTTTTAAAGATTTTTCGTGGATTGCAATGTAAATATAGTTGCGTATTTTGAGTGTTATTTTCCTAGGATAAGTTCAAGTTTTCACACAAAGTAATATCGGTGCTTAGGTCTAATTCGGACAATCTTTTAATTTTTGTATCTTTAGTTTAGCAAAGCAGTAAAAATGCAAGATCTTTATTCAATAAGTAAACTTGTAAGCTTCTACGGTTGTGATGCTCATCAAAAATGTTTCAAAACGTTTTTTTTTTCAAAGTAAATCAGTGCTAAATATGGTTTGCTTGATTTGTGATTTCGTAACAGAACCAGTTTCGTCGTGTTTACAAAATGTGACAAACGGTTTGCTGCACAATTGAAATCTTTCTGCAATCATTTTATTGTGTTTTGTTTGTTACTGAATAATATTTATAAGTTATTTTTTCAAATTTCAAACGGAACCGTTTCTTCCACGCTTGTGGATTAGAACAAAGTATAAATAAAAAATTTTATAGACTTGCTATTGCGGAACACGTAATACGCCTGAATAGTGGAGACCACCTACTACTATTGTTTTAGTTGTTGAATTGAACTGTTTGTTGTATGTGCATTCGTTTAACACTACACTCCAACCATAAACGCAGTGCATGTAACCCACGTGGTTTTGAAGAGCTGGTACTAGTCAAGTTTGGATATCTGCTTACGGCTGTTGAAACAATATCAAAACATTGTCACAAGCGTTCGAGTGTGAGAGGTTAATTTGATTTTTTTTACTTGCAGATGCTTTTTTGCTTAAGTCTGATCAACTAACTGCAGCAACTGAAGAGCTTGTCATATTTTTTGACAATTTTGCAAGGGTTACAAATTTCTAAAATATGTTTAACTAACCGTTACAGTGCAAAGATATGAAACAAAACGACTGCTGATGTTAGCTGAATAGCAACTGAGAGTAACGAAATTCACAGTTAAAGAAACTTTGCATGTTAGGCTTGCTGCTATGTGTCGGTGATGAGACATCAAACAAGGATTGCTGGTAAGTTTTTTTTCTTCGTCTATGTTAATAAACTTTTACAGAATATTTTTAGATAGGATGGCCATAATTTTATTTCTTCAAACATAATTTTTTTCAAAAAGAGCACAAATTTGGGACCAAGCTTTCAACNAATCACGATGGCAGTTTGAGTATTTCTCTCTCATGAGAAAATGACTGCAACATATTTTGATTTCCCTCGATAAGAACAAGCAAAAATGAGACAGAAGCACGAGTTTTCACTGCTTGTGTTCATCGTTCCTCTTTTCAAGCCTTATTACTAGGGCAACCAATTTTTGACCTAAAAACTAAAAATTTTGACTTTATAATTTCCAAATTTTGACTTTATTTTGACCTATAAATTTCTTGCGTTTGCAACTGCAAAATAATTCAGCCTTATAGGTGTTGAGGTTAACCCAGAAGTATATTTATGCACTCCGCTTCGAAATAAAAAAAAATGTAATTTTTTAACTTTGGGGATGTTATAATGATAAGTACATCAATAACTACAGTAGAGTCAAACCTGAGAATATCATAAAGCTGAAACACTATACGCATAATGGGTTGAGCATTTACCAACACAAGTACTGTAAGACCACATTTCTCGCCTACCATGCCTATCTCACATAATGTTCAATCGTTCAGTAGTAGGCAAAACAACATTATTACGTCAGAAATCGCAACAAGCCCATTATTATTACAGAATTGTAACTAAATTTGAAAAAGCATATCACTATCTGTTGTTGCAGTTTCAATAAAATATCGATAAAAAGAAAAAACTGTGCTGCAAGAAAATTTTGACCTAACGATAAATTTTGACTTGTTTTCACCTAATAGCTTGGGATTCCCTCATGTTATAAGCATGAAATTTCATTTTTGTGGGCGTTTCATGAACTTTATAAGCGACAGAAAAATTTTGACTTTAGTGACTTTTGGTTGCCCTACTTATTACATTCTGTAGCCTGCAGTCATTCTGATTTTCCGAGAGAAACAGCTACAAACCGGAAAACGGCCCTTAAAACAAGAAATGCCCCAGTCAAGCTTGAACGCATGATCACACCAACCTTGGACTAACTCTTTTTAATCAACTTACGATCCAGGACAGGCACTTGCAGCCGAAGTTTCATTTGTTTTATAGAAGATTTGTTAATGTTAAACTTGTAAGATTCATACCCTTTGAGGCTCGATAATAAAATTAGTGATGCTCCTCATTTTCTGAAAGCAGCCTCAAATGGGGTGCGGGCATATTTTTAAATTCTATATTTTCCCACTAACTTTTAGTAGAAAAGCATTTCCTCTTAGTTTAGCCTGGATAAAATGAAATTTTACCATTATTGTCCCTCTGGAAAAATCCTTCCGATTCCCATGGACACAGGATAGTTTGGTAGTAGGAAATGCGCCGTCAATTTGACATGAAGTCAAAGCTTCACAAGGGATCTTGCGTAAACCACTCACCTTCACGTGCGTAGATTTGCAAGAAAACAAGTCCACAAAATAAGCTTCAGTTTGAAGTAGCTTGAGTAATAAATCCGGGCAAGCTTCAGCATTTGGTTTTAGGAAATACTGCAGACGAAACAATGTGAAATCTGGAACGGTCGCAACAACTATTTGATCTAGTGGTAGGTACTAGTCAGGTACATCGATGACACGAGAATCGCGAGTTCGAAATTGGACAGTTTAGGTGATGAGGGCATCCAATTTTTTGACCTAAAAACTTACAATTTTGATTTTATAATTGACACATTTTGACTTTATTTTGACCTATAAATCAATTTCCTTTCCAATTGACAAATTTTGACTTTAGTTTGACCTATGATGTCAATTTCCTGCAGTTGCAATTGAAACGCGGAATACAAAGTCTCAAAGCGATAGATTATAGATATCTTCTTTGTTGATATGAAACAAATATCAAAAGTGTGGAACACCCAACGAAACTAGAGGCAACAAATCGTAGACGAAAATCAATCCAAATGCACAAGAGAAATGTCCAGTGTCAATAGATCTCCTGAAGTCACTGAGGTTTTAGATTGTTATAACTTCAACACCAAGTACTACCACGCCTGGCGTATTTTAATTGGTCTAGTAGTGGGCAAAGTGACATTAGTACGTCAGAAATCGGAAAAATCTATTATTATGAAAAAATTTCAACTAAACTTGCAAAAGTATTTCAATCTCTGTGGTTGTAGCTTTAATAAAATATCGATAAAGAGGAAAAATCTGTTCTGCAAGAAATTTTGACCTCACGATAAATTTTGACTAATAATAAATTTTGACTTTTTTTACCAAATAACTTTGGAATTGCTCATGGTATCAACGTAAATTTGGTTTGTGGACGTTTCATGGTCTTTAAAAAAGGCAGAAAATTTTTGACTTTACTGACTTTGGTTGCCCTAGTGGTGGCATAATGCTTATTCTCATTGTAGGGTACATCTTTTGCAGCACAATGGCAGCATATTACAGTAGTGCTGCTTGACTTGTAGGTTGAAACAAGCTGAGTAGGAAATATGGTCTTTCATAGATCCAACAATTCGTTCAATACCAAATTATCACCTATTTGTTACTAAATTGAAACATAAACGTCAAGATGAGCAATGATATCAACATTGAAAATCAGCAAAGTAAACATATGATTACTTCCAAACCGCTACAAATAAATGATTTTGTGTTATGAAAGGACAGATGTTGTTTTCCGGATACTGTATGCTCTGGAAATACATGACGTGCTGTACTATTCAGTCTAGTCTTGTTTCTTTTTTCTTTTTTTCTTCCTTATTTGTCAGGGCATCTGACTAGAAAACCGTATGGTTATTTCAGATGTCCTGGGAACAAAATAAACGCTGTTCTAATGTGTTTTTTTTTCTGTGGCATGATTTGATGTTTGTTTATAGTTGTTCCTAAATAAACTGATACTGAGTGTTTTAGATTTAGAGCATCGAATTCGATCTCACCATGCAGAACAGGAAAGGTACACATACTTATAGCATGGGGTTTCTTAAAAATTTAGTTGAACAGTCGTATCTACAGGAATCATACTTTGGTGCTTTTAATGTGATACGTTCTGAAGCAGGACCTGAGAGATAATTCTTTCCTGAGGGTACGAAAAACGATACCGGATCCCTAGTTTCTGGTGCCCTCGTCGAAACTTGTATAACGCGCTTGTATAATAACCTGTATACAGACACAACAGCTACTTTACTATGATTTACAGATAGATTAATTGCTATGCAGGCAACTGACTTGCACGAGTAGTTTTGGTCTTGATTACAAAGAAACTTAGCGTGCGTATTTTGATCCTCCCAGAGCACAGTACCTACCGGGCCCAAGTACGAGGTACCTCTTTTACCCCCTCTCGTAGGCCCTGTTCCGATGTCGAGAGGTTGAGTTGTATTGCGGTAGTTAAAGCTAAAGTTAGGATGTACAATTAAATGGACCTTCAAACTTGCAGTTTTTAACTCTCATTTAGATTACCCCCAACACGCACAGTAATTTAATGTCATAATTGTGTCATTGCACAGTATTTTGATTCTACATAATAGCTACAGTAAGAGCTGGTTGATTTTGTGAATTTTTAAACGAAATTAAGATAAAAAGAAGCAAAATAATTTGTAATTAGTGAAAGACAGGTACGGATTTAGGGATAGCGGGGCTCTATAGGCCATCTTAATTTTTGGGGCCCCACGCAGGTGTGACCTATTTGGCCGTTTGTGTGAAAAGCGTGAAAGTATAAATCAAAATATTTACCCCCTCTTACTCCCTCAAAATCTATCGGTTGTGGCGCCGACGATTTCCTTACATCTTCAGCAGAAATTAAAGTTTTTCCTACAATCTTCCCAAGAAAAAATTGCAATGCGATCTTTTCTTGGAATTTATAGCTCTTTCGTGTAGTTCAGAAGTTCTCTTCGTTAAACAACCGTGATTTCTAGCGTTTTTTGTAGGTTTAGTCTTCGGATATATACATTTTCATGCGGGACCATGTTGCCTCCCTCGAAAACATCATCTGGTTGTCGATCTAATTAGCTGTAGGCCTATGTAAACTCCTTTGTTATAGTAACTACCTATTTTATGGAACAAACAAGCACAATTCATTCAGTGGACACAGGGTTCATTTATGTCGTTTTTAAGTTGTCATTTTCCAAGCAATACAAAATGTTGTGATTTAAACCTCTATGCTATAGGTAGATGGCAAGCAGCATGAAGACAAGTTGTTCACAGCAAAATATTGTCGCAAAACCATCAGCTAACCATATGAAGTAAGACCAGTGTAGACACATTTTTCCATGTAAAACTCATGAAAAGCTATTCTAGCTGATTTAACTAACATATAGAGCATCAACAAGCAATGCATCTTTGTGGGCAATGTATTTGATAACAACCACACATAGCATCCATGAGTGACAATATTGCTTTTCACAGGAGCCCCAGGGTCTGGCGGTCTTGCGTTGTTGTTAGCTTTTTGTCAGTGGAAGATTGAACATCAAACAAGCACTGTTCTTTCGTTTTTATTATTTTCTTGTAACCACAGGCGTAGTTAGGACGGGCCACCGTCCCCAAAAATTGCTCGCATATATTGTCATTTTGTACTTCGGCAGGCAGTGTTCCGAAAAAATACTGTAGTTAAAGTCTTCGGTCGCCGCAAAATTTTGGTCTGGCTACGCTACTGCTTGCAACCATTTTCATACAGACGACCTGCATCTCTATGGCGCCCAGCCATGTTCCTCAGTGTCAATTCTTTCACACAGCTCTTTCTTACGTGATGTTCAATCTTCCACTGACAAAAAGCTCGCAACAACGTAAGACCGCCAGACACTGCAGAACTCTGATGAAAAGCAATATTGTCATACTTAACACGCGTAGGAAACAATATCATCGTGTTGTTACTGTACTGATAAAAGTCTGGGCCCTAGACGTTTGCATTTTGATCGTTTCAAACTAAATTGCGAAGTTATGCCTCTGAACAGTTTCGCAAATTTTAAAACTTGAGAATGACTCGTCATAGGAAGGAGTTGCGCGGGGTCCCAAATGCGCGGGGCCCTAGGCCATCACCTGTGCGTAAATCCGTCACTGGTGAAAGCACGAAACTGACTAAAATGCGAGAGCGAGAAAACACCATCACTGACTAATTTACATCAGATTCCGAAAACAAGACAAGATCATCAAATACCAAAATCGAAAACAAAGGAACAGCAAAGCTTGAGCAGTTAGCGGTAAAATACAAGCAGTAAGATAAGAGATCCATTGATGGTTCCTAACCAAGCAATCCAGCTGTAGCAAAAGTCATTGAGATTGCTGGAGTAAAGAATACAGACATTTTCGACATTGCCGTGACGCTAACGCAAGAGGGTGATCAGCGGATGCGACGTTCGTCGTACTGGTTGACTGACCAGCAAAAGCACATAATGCCTGGATTGAACTTTAATTATCCTTGTGGCGCGAAAAATACCTGAAAGGTTTAAGGTGTAAGCTTTCATAATCGACAGGGCATAGGGGTATTACAGATGAAAAGATGAAACATCTTTTGGGTAATTGTAAACACAAATTATTTTTGAACATCTTTGATGATATATGCAACATACGAACACCTTCGGTGTTGAATTTCAGTTAACTCAAGAAGTCTTATGCAGACACGTCTGGTAGGCGATGCATCTCCTCTTATCCACGCACATGCAATCGTGCTTTTATGAGAACCGAATTCAAAGATTTCAAACATTAAATTGAGCAATTTTCGTTATTTTCTGCCTCATTCACTGCTACTTTCCAGCGCTTAAAAAAAATTATATCGAGGAATACTGTGAATAATGCTTCAAATTGTACGGGGTGAAAGCGGTCAGCAGGTTTCGAGATAAACATTCCTCTGATTGTCAGAAATAAACTCATGAAAACAAAAATTCACGATTTAAAAATCATGTTAGCATCATAAAGAACAACGCAGACTTTTGCGTATAGCTCAGTTCAGTTTATCGAAAACGAATTTATAAGGAAAGGTAGCAATTTCTTTGAAAGATTTAGTGGCGTTGGAAATTGTAACTTAGAGTAGGTTTCCAAAAACTATCCGAACCATGTTTAAAAATTTTCAACAATGATACCAAAACATCAGCAGTAATCATTTCTTACTAAGGATGGAAAATAGGGCATGTTTAATTGAAACAAGTGGAAATGTATTAACACCAAAGCCTTACTGTATTATTTCACTTTCTAAGTTGGAGTACAGTAAAAAATTTCACAGTAACGCAAAATGCGGCATATGCAAAAACTACCGTGTACGCAGTAGTCATGTACAGTAGCCTTGTGCAGTAGCCGAAATACAAACAGTACAGTGCACACTAGTCCAAGCACCGTAAAAAATCTGTCAAGCCAAATTACTTCCCAATTCAAACAGTAGCGAATTCCGTAGATTACTGCCTTGTTCGATTGTGGCTGGTAATCGGACATTCNTTTCTCGTTAAACTTTAAAACTGTTGATGGGAGAATGATCTGTGTGCATAAAAGGTTGACAGCCTCTACTTTTTACGGTGATGTTANAATTTGTGTAATAGTGCCTGATCACTGTCTTTTCACAAGGAAACATAGTCCTGCAAACAAATTTTTAGCGTGAATCAACAGGTAGAGTGTGTGTAAAAAGTTTTCGTAATACATCCAAGCTCTGTCGCACAACAGATATTCGGAGAATATTGCACTGTGACTTTTATCAGTACTTAAAGGAAAAGAAACCGTGTTTCGAATGTTCAGTTTTGTACCTTTTCGTCACATTTGGCATTAAAAGAAATTCTACAAAAAATGACTATTGTCATCTCGGTGATAAATGTGGTTGCCAACGTTGTGAATAGCGCTCGCAACTTTTTATTCCTTTATCTTACGCAGGATTTTACTGATCACTGACGCATTTAAAAGCAATTAAATGGAGTGATTTGAAAGCAAGAATTTAACGGAGGCGATTTAAAAGCGAAGGCGCAAAGTAACAATGAGTTCGCATTTTGTTAAAGTCTGTGCCAGCTCAATCAAAGTTCAAGAGCAGCTTGAAAAACTAAATACAAAAATTCTTGCATGCCCTTGCTGTATCCCAAACGCAGAGGAAAAGAAAGGGTTTGTTACCCATCGGTCACTAGGGAAGCCTGTGCAGAGAAGGAAGCAACCATACTTTGCAGCAGTGTCGAGAAATGCATTGCAAAACGATCTGTAAACACCACCTGTGCATACTGATTTTATCGGTCCAATGACACGCGGCTGTTAAACGATCAATTACAAAGTAATCATTAAAAGAGCTTCCTGGAATGTAAACCATAAACGTTCGAGACAAANAAATTTCACTGTTTNGCTTACATGCCTGGTCGGGAGGTGCAAAAACTTNCACAGGCAAGTGATTCTGCATCACCTGCTTTTTGGCGAACCAAAATGTAAAAAGCAAGANAAAGTGAAAAGAACGATCTTATCGCAAAATATATACCGGTATGTTTCAAAACAAAGTCAACCAGGGTGTCACTGTCGGAGCTGCGGGATCAATCGTTTGCTTTTAGCGGACAATTTGGTGCTGCTTACAACTTAGGAACAAGGTCTCCCACAGGCACTTGATCGGTTGCGTGGTGCGTGCGACCAAGCCGGAAAGAACGTCAGCACAAAAAGAGCTGTTTTGTCTCTCCAAAAAAACAAGGCAGTATTTGCTGCAAGCGGCAATACACTGCAGCCGGTCGCTAAGTTCAAGTACCTTGGGGTGTATTCACGAGGGACGGAAAGCGTAATAACGAGATGATACACGTAATGGTAAAGCAAACACAGTCTTGCGTGAGCTTTATGGCTCTGTGCTAACAAAACGGTAGCTTCAAACACTGCAAAGCTGGCAGTTTTTAAATCGGTCTTTGTTCTGATCCTCACTTATTGGTCATAAAATCTCGAGTGATGACTGAAAGAGTAATATCTTAAGTACTCATCTCTACCACTTCGCAAAAATCTCATCTCTACCACTTGTACTTAATATCTTAAGTACAAGTGGTAGAGATGAGATTTTTGCGAAGAGTTCACGGTGTGACACTTCGCAATAGAGTGTGCAGCCGTGAAATTCGGGAAGCTCTGAATGTCGAGCCACTTTTCCGAATAGAGAGATCTTGGCTGCGTTGGTTCGACCACGTTACCAGAATGTCCCTGGATAGATCGGTGAGGTAAATCTTACACCGGCAGGAATGCGGCCCAGCGGTCGAACAAGGACCAGGTTGCGTGATTATATCTCCAACCTCGCTTGATCCCGTCTCGGTGTGGAGCTTGCAGAACTATCGGAGATGGCTGTTGACTTGTGAGGTATTTGATGATATACGATATCATATCATATGTGACTGTGATTCACGCTGAAGGACAATAAAACCAGATTAGTTGTGAGATTATAGTTACAATAGAAATGTTATTATATTATCATATTTGTGTAAACAGTGCTATTTTCCGCCTCTTTAAAACCAGCCAGGTAATCCTGCTTGAACTCTTTTCCTTGGCTAATTGATAAGCTTACAATAGAGCATTCTGATCTTGGTTTATATAAATCAAAATTAAACCACGTTCACGAGTGTGTGTACTACTATTTTTGCGAATTCATGCTTACCACACATGGTACGATCTACTTTCAAAATATTGATGCTGTGAATTTTTGTGCGTTTCTGCTAAACTGTCTAATAAGATTTAAAAACGCGGATTTCTTCTAATATTTCAAATAAACTAACATTCAACAGAACAATTTCTGCTTTGACTAAGCTTGCAGGACATACATTCGAACGTTCTGGGCAGCAGAATAAAGAGCAAATTGTAATTGAAACGCACCTTTCCGAGTTGACGTAGTTGGTAACAGGGGCGTTAAGAGATTAGATGGCGCCCCGGGAAAGAAGCAAGTTTGGGGCTCCATGTTCAAACCTGAGGTCTTTCGGAAGCAAATGCGCTGTTTTGAAGAAAGTACTTGTGACATTTTTGGACTTTTCAACGCCCAGTCAGTGATTCGGCGTCCGAGGAATTGTGCCCTCTTGTCCCCGTCGTTACGCCCCTGGATGGTAATGACTGACGGAATATTCGCACTAGGTTTCTTGGGAAAAGTTTTACGATCGTGGTGGACATTGTATCCCTTCTGTTTGTTGGACCAAGGAGCAATGTAAATCATTTGTCTTCTGTGAGTAATCACATGTTGAGTTCACTTGGAAAACATGGCAATTATTTTTATCTGACGGAGAATAGCTGCAAAGAAGAAAAGTTTCTTCATTTCCCTTGGGGCAAAATGCTTTTCCAAAACGTAAATTTCGTCGTCTTATGCCAGTCGGCAGCGCATGGTATTCCAATAAGCTGCTACATGTCGCACACAGCAGCAAAATCTAGCAAACACTGTGGTGTAGTGCAGGGCTTCTCAAACTTTCTTGTTCTGCGACCCATTTTTTAAAAAGATTTTTCTATGCAACCCCCTTCATGGATGACCTAGATGTTAATGAGACGTGTGAACGCCCCATTACAAATCTCAAGAGGCAATTTTGTCAATGGCGAAATCATACAAATGCACACATTGCGCGAAAGAAACTATAATGAAACAGCCACGTAATGGAAACAGTGAGGCAAAAAAACTAACAAAAAAATTAAATTTATATAAGTTATCAATCACAATTAATGGGATGGATGCACATGCTGATTTTTGCACAGATCTTCCATCCGTAAATTCATACAAGAAAATGGAGCACAAAAGACATACTCAATATTTTTCAAAAAGGACTGGTTTTAGGACTTGTTTATCAATTTTTCATCCTGGGCTTATGATGGCAGGTGTACGAGTATTGCTGCAGGCCCGCAACCAAGGCATAGGCAACCGGACAATTGCGCACCCCCGGAATTTTCAACCCATGTTTTAATTGTTATGTACAGCAACATGTTGTTATAATCTTATTTGCCCCCCTCTCGAAAATAGCACAACAACAAGCTACAATCATTTTGCACCCCCCACGAAAATATCAGCTACTTGCAGCCTTGTGTTTCCGCCTGAAGTTTCAAGTACGTATGTTTTGCAGATCCAACTTGTCCTGAATTTACTTCCAAAGTACTTCTGAAACTGTGTATGGAGCTTTTAAACTTTAGTCTAAAACTAATCAGTGTACTCTCAAAGCAGTTAGCTTATCCATAGCCCCTAAACTAGACCTAGAGTTCTAAACACAAGCATGCCTACGGGTCGCAATGGATACAAAAAGATCAATATTGGTCAGTACGCTAAAATAACCACGACATAACAACGGATAACGTATTGTGCTTGTTTTATAATTTGAAAGCTCTGGCAGACATAAACTACTGACAGCGTGAAACATGGTATTGCTCCTAAATGCAGTAGAAATAGATTCACTGCTGGCCTACTTTTAATTTTCTTGTAAAGTTTACAGAAACTTTTGTATCTGAATTTGTCAAACCAATTTGTTCCGCGAACCCAAAATTACATTTCGCAACCCCCAATGGGGTTGCGAGCCATAGTTTGAGAAGCCCTGGTGTAGCGGATACTT
>JGI24021J15306_10000272_pt1 | contig 34613 bp, 31 predicted proteins | sample Ectturendosymbi1_FD_15306 | JGI IMG/M metagenome (IMG submission 15306)
ATATATATATATATATATATATATGAAATTATATATGTATATCTGTACCGACACACACCACTGAAACAAGACGTTATGCTAGAGAGAATAAAGTTCTCAGTTTTCAAAAGCGGTTCGTTCAATTTTTTTGTCTCGGAACACATTGTCGTGAAACAACTCCCGCTTCGACAAAACATAGGGCTGTGGTTTGGTGGATCACCTCACCTGGGTTTGTTCGGTTTCTTCGAGAGCATGGCAAATCAAGGTTGAAAGTCGTTGGCTACAGTGAACTACCTTGCTGAAGTGACCCGCGTTTCACTTGCCGACCTTAGGACTTGTGTTTACAGTATGCGGTATTATAACTTAATTAACCTGTTACAAGTTCTGTTTCAAGACACACTATTCGCATGGTTGACAGGCGCGATGGCTTCATCATTTTGCTTTGGACAGTGAAGCTCATTCTTCTATTGAAACCCACTCGTTGCTCTGAAAAGCTTTTCTGCCTGCAGTGGCTTGGAATGCTTTTTAGATAAGAGCCCCAGTCCATTAGAAGGTCTGCAGGCAGCTGAAACGTGCAGATCTCTACGCAGTGACATTCTTGCGCTTTTATCTGGGCTTGAACACATAGCAATCAAACTTGCGCAATAGCTGCAGAACCAAGTAGAAGTTTTTTGTGGTGGTCAGAAATGTTAATAGCACCGTCATTAGTAGTTACGGGATAACGTTGGAGAAATGATCAACTCGCTACTCGCTAGTGATTCCGAGTACGTTTGTCTTTGATTACGAGTCAGGTAGAATTCCCCTCTAACATTGTTATCCATTAAATTTCACGTCTTCTTCAAGACTAGGCTCGCATTCTATTGGTCTGCGTACAAACCGAGTAGAGACGTTGGTTATCCTCGGTGATCAATTATGCAGTTGGTCAAGCCTATCAAAGCAACGTCTGCCTCTTGCTGTGGCACACGACGCTCGGCGTATAGTAGTAACGACTTCCTTCACATATACAACATGAAATAAGACTACAACAGCAAACGAACAGGGATTTTGTTTCCAATTCTGAAAAGGTTCCCAATCAGGGGTCTGTTCTACGCTCGATTGCAACCACCTAATCTCCACTTTTGACTCAGTGCTGATGTCAAGGCAGGATTACCAGACCCAGCCGCACCAGATATGCCAATCACTTGTCTTCAGCAGCCGAGTATAGCGGAAAAAAGTTTAAACCGCCATTCAATTATGTACGCGTTTTTCCGGGGTCTGTTGCAGTAGTAGCATTCAAAGCTCGCGAGAACTCTCCCTTTGATAGTCAAGACCAGCGGAAAAGTGAAGTGCCCGCTTAAAATTTTCATTGTCAGTTTAACGGCCAAATGCGCGTGCATACAAGCATACAAGCCTGGCTTTGTTGTATTTTCCGCCGTTTTCACGGATCAGGTGTTGCCTGAAAACAAGCCTTCAACCTGTCGGTCCGAAGTTTTCGAAAAGTTATAGAACTTGTCAATTTTATGCAAAAATGTAGTTTTAAATTCAACAAGCTTTTGTCTCACAAGTCAGTGCCTTTTTTACCTTCATAAATTTTCGTGGTGAAGCACTCAACCATCTTTGGAACGTTTTGTAAAGGATATCTTTGCCGTAATTTTCTACTTTTCTCGCCGTTTCTTCGCATTTCGTAACAATATCTTAAATCTTTTATAATGAGAAAACAACAGGGAGCCACACCATTTGAAAACACCCCTGTGATCTAGGAACGGTGTCATTTATGGAGACCTCATGTCGCCAACAATCAGGGTCACCTTGTAACTGACGATCAGATGATGATTGAAGCATCTGATGCTTAAATAATTTCATGGAAGTGAAACTGAAAAATGACTGTATAAAACTTCTTGGTTGTTTCCGTATGCTTTGACTAACCTTGAACGACCCAACTGATGTGAGATGCTACCAGACTAATACAGCAACCGGCAGAACAGTTACATGTAGAAGTAATTGTACGTCAGTTTGCTCGTCTGGTCGTTGTAACAATCCTTCCTCTTATCTGGTTCTTTTTAACTTTGTCCGAAATGCCAGGCATCATTTTATGCCGTTTTGTTTCAGAAATAACTGCGATCCGTCGAGATACATTTTTTCGTTGCGATATCATGTCCCTTAATACTAACAAAAATCAAGTAACATCCCTTATCAGTTTACTGCAGAAAATGCAAGAAGTCTCTGCTACTGAGCCACAAAAAATCTTAAGGTGGGAAGCGCTTGTCCAATGGAAATCACTTTATCCAGCATTGTTGCTAATATATTTTATTTGCGTCTGTCATCGCACATCAAGCAGCTGTGACAATCCAATTTCTGCTGCTTCGTTCTGATGTGTATTGAGGCTACATTTTATCTTGTGTTATTTCAAGATAGGCCTAGAAATGTGACCAGCTCAAGATGGCTTGGAGGCAATTTATGCTGTTTTTGCTAACGATATATTCACGATATGTTCCAGTATCTCTTAAATCTACTATAGCGTTTAGCAGGTTTTTGTGCAATGTCAGTTGTTTCTCATACGTATTAAATTTTTTTCGCAACTACTGAAACCGTGGTAGGACTTGTCATAATCAAGTTTATTTTGTAGAACGGCATATGGAGGATTCACTCCCGGAATCCCCAACGCTTCCTTGCCGCCAATGACCTCTGCATCTGCCGGCTCCAACGCGACTGGTAATAACACTGCGGCGAGATTTATGAACAAACGTCCTAGCCTCGGTGGGCGACACCACTTCGAGTCCAATCTTCATCATCGCAGAGAATCACGCCAGTACAGCGGAAACTTCAAAACGTTTCCTGGGCGCCTTTGGAAACGATTCTCGTGGAAATGCACCGCAATCGTATTCATTCTTCTTTCCATCTTACTTTCCATTGCATTTGTTGCTTTCTTTTTAGGTGAGATTTTTTGCTCCTGAAGCACCCAATGCCATGATGAAGCGTAATTTATATTACTGACCTAATTTTCTGAAGCAGTCGAAGCTTTGTGCATTGTTATATGCCTTCAAACTGAGTCGAAACGTTTTGAAGGTCGTACATCTTGTTGATTGATATTTCACAATGGCTGCGTGCTTTTAGTAAATCCGTTTTGCAGATGCTTCTCATCAAACGTTTACTTGCGTGGTGTCAGTTTTCTTGGAGTAGAACATCATCGTCGGAAATTTAATCTAGGTTTTGAGCTCATTCGTGCGTAAACCAGAGAGGAACGAAATGAGTTTATTGCTGGAACTGAAGATGACAGCTCAACCACCACCAAACTGATTTATGTTTTAGCACTGAACTAGGTCCTTACGTTTCACTTCAAAACGATTTTAGCCATATCTTAGCTGTTGCTGACTAAAATTTGGTAAGTACCCCGAATAACTTGCAGTGCAAAGAAGCTGCGACGCAGGTCGGTCAATGCAGATGTCGCTGGTCACGCCATAAGCGTTTCATTTCGTCCCATTGGTGCGCTATTTGCAGCAATGGTAGACTTGCCGACGACGCTTGAGAAAAGGTTTTCTTAAACTTTTTTAGCTTGGCGACAGCTTTGAGTGGTTTCATCACCGAGCTCTGGTTACAACCTCGGCTTTTGTTTATTTCAGTTCAAGCGTTTAGTCCTTCAAGTGGTGAAAATGTAAGTACCAGCTCCTGCAGGGTTGGTGGCGCAGCTTTCAAACCAACGACGATCGTTGTTGAACATGAAAGTAAGTTAAACACAAGCATTATTTCAAGGGCATATGCCTTATTATGTCTTTCTATAATCTTGCACAAAACGCAAATGGCCATCCGACATCATTTCCACAGTAAAATCCATATGTGAACCANAGCGGTTTTAAGTTTCTGTAATATTGCTTTGCTCCCTCGTNGGCAGGTTTTCTGACAGTTTCGGTTGGTTTTCCAGGCCAATGGCACATGTTTTGTTGCAGATCCTGTGAGCGAGCTGCAACTTCTTAGAAAATCTACGTTTGAACTCTCTCCTGGAAGTTTTTCATGGATGCAAGTTTACGTGGAAGAAGCCATGCACCTGAGATTCAACTGTTCTCTTAGTACAAACGCGCAGGTCGCGGTGTACGGAAGAAAAGGATTGAGGCCCTCCCACACCAAGGTAATGTTAAAATGAAGAAGTATAAGCCATACAAATATTGATCTTACCTATTCGGATAAATGCTGGAAAAGAGCGTGCAAGCATATTATTGACAGGCAGTTTCAGGTTCAAGTATTTTTACTGCTCCAACCTTCTTACTGTGTATTTCTTGAGAAAAACGTTTGCTCTTTATATTTGAAGCGAGCGTTTATGTCTTCGTTTTTGTCTAAATCCAATTAGAATCATCTGCGGCCAGGTCTATATCATAGAAACATATAAGTGCTGATGGTGTAAATGAAAATTATCCGCCTAACCGAAAAAATCAGACCCGACAAGCCCAAACCATCAGCCTCAACGTTTAACGTTCACGCCCGCCCGGTATTGAACGGCTCTGTACACACTCACTAATGTGGAACAGATTTATGGGACAGTACAGAGCAACTTGTCGTCATGTTGAGTGGTATCCGTAGTCTTCCATCTCCACGCATTTGCTCAGCTGCCTCTGCAGACAAAACACCTTGATCTGGGCACCAATGACTTAGTGAGTTCAAAGAAGCATATCGAGTGCGTCACAACATTTTATTCTGAAGCGATTAGGTCTTTATCGGCATACCTTTTCATCTTGCATCGCTTTCGCGCATTGACACCTGATCAGAACTTGCTTCTTTTTGGTGCGTTGATCGTTGCGTAAGACTTATTCCATTTGTGGCAATCAAAAGATTTTGCGAGTCAGTCACCACGCATGAGTGCTAATCCTCGCGTTATTTGTCACCTGACGTGAAAATGGCTATTCTAAAAAGGATTTCAAAAACTAAATATTTCTTTCCTGACCATTAAACAGAAGTTTGTTTTCATATTGCTTTTTTGTTGCGGAGTATGAGGACCAAATTTGTGAAACAGGTGGATGAAACTTCTGCAGCTCCAGTTTTACTAGAAAAAAGCGGGAAGGTTAAGTTTCATGAAAGCCTTTTTGCTTCGATTCATCTGATCAACTTTATATTACAAATACAACAGTGAAACCCTTTCCTCGAAATTCAAACTAAATACGTATGTCTAATTCGTGAGTGTGTTTCGAAATTCAGCATTCACAGCTCGTTAAACCCACAATAAGTTTTTAACTTGAAACTTTCACTTTATTTCCATTGTTGTAGGAAAACTGGACTATTGTAGGGCCACGAATGGCATCGACTTGTTTTCCATTTATTGTGCCAATAAAGTCGTAGGGCAGTTTTCCGTCACTGGAGATTTAGTGTTATCCTTCCGTCTCATACTCCTCTGCTGAAGATTTCAACGCAAGATCAATTTTGATCTCACAAGGTTTGCTTTGTGGACGCTCACAATCCCTGGCAACAGGGCCAAGAGAAACCGCTACGTGACTGAATTTGAAGTTAGCCGCTATCTCTTGCATCGGCCTCTTGTAGTGGCTGGCATTTTGTCCCAGGATTGGTCGGCACTTCTCAGACGAAATTTTGGCATCACGTGGGTGGCTGCTTAAAGCCCTACTTTGTCTTCATGGCCATTCTAGAGATTAGGAACCTTTGATAAAAAGGCATGAAGGTCTACCGTGCTTAAGTGAATGCTTTGCAAGACACCAGCGGCTAATGTCCGCAGAAATGAGTTTTTAAAATAAATCGTTCGCTCACCAAAACAGCGAAATTCAGCGAACATTTTGTACTTCCTTTGCGCATCTCACTAAATTAGCTTGACAATTACGACAGGGAACGTTCAGGCACCTTTACGTTTGCTACTCGTGACAAAAATCTTTGAGCGACAAAACGTCGTCCTACCGTATAAAACATCTCATTATCGTCGGAGATTATTTTTCGGGTATGCGAAATGTCGAGGATAGAACCTGGTCTGGCGAACACGCTTGATGCTCGTCAAACTGAATTGTGCAAGATTTTGGGTGTTTGGAGTGATTTTGTAAAGCACTACATGTCAATCAAGTAGGACACTACATAAAATCTTACTGTTACTTAAAATAGTGCTGTAAAGTTGTACTCACCTGCTATATCGTACGAGATTCTCTCGGCAACACAATGAATTTTCAACCATCCAACTGGCGGTCATCGTGCATTCTGCTACGCTCTGCGCAGTTTCCCTTTCGCTTGCTGTTGCAAAAGGTATCGTTAGACAATTTGCTTGCTTTTGGGTACGCGGTTTGTTTCACAACATTTTTGAACAATTTCGTCACGACAAGCGACATACTGGGTGCCACACTTCAAGTACTCGCTTTGTCTTCCGGATGTGAATCGAGAAAAGCATCAGCACACGCTTGACGTCGCAGTCCGTAACTGACAAGCACCGTTTGTGGCTTCTGCTGTGAAATATTTTGGGTCTGTCGGTCTTTATTGCATAAAGTTAGTTTACACCATTTAACTGATGTGTGGCGATCGCTTACGTCACCTTATAAACGATACAAGTTTGCTGATGAAAATAAAATCAGAAGAACACCTTTATTTGTTGTTCAGCGAAGTGTTAAGTTAAGCGCTTTAACTACGCCACGCGTGTGGTCCATGGGCGCGGTAAGGGTCACCGTCTCGGTCGTCGCCGACGACTTGTCGCTTGGGTGCCATGGTCCGACAGGTGATCGGTTGTTATGCGTTATCTCGACAGAGAGTAGCCGATTTATTTGCTTTATTTTCAGAGTGCGCGGTCAATGGTTAGGCCAGTGGCATAGAAGTTGCTAAATTCTTCAAGAGTGACCCAAAGTCGATGCCAGTTTCTGGACTCTCTGTTACGATCCGTATGCTGTATGTTCACAATACACTAACGCATTATCTGTCCCGCAGTTTGATTTCTTCGAACGAATCGATGGTGATTCCTTGCCTTCCATTCAACAAGTACCGATGCGATCTTCGTTCGTCACACTCACCTCGACGTCGAACCATCGCGCGAAAAGAAGCGTGGTTCAAAATGAGCGAGTAAGCGCTCGGTTCTTGGAATACCTGGATCCAGGCACCTGGTACTTGGCTCTGTACAATGACGGAGCTAACGACGAAGTTGTGGAAATAGAAACATCTAAATCAGGTGTGATTTCTGAACTAGATTGGTAAGACGTTGGATAGGCCATTGCTTGAGAAGGCTGCTGTGTATTTCGCAAAACTGTTAGAACACTGGTTGCATCATTTCCACAGTAACTATGAGATGTTGCTTGTCTTCTTTCATTACTACAGTAAACAATGACAATTATCACCCGCAGCTAAATTTAAAGTGGCTGCAGGCCAAAATTTAATGCTAATGTTTGGATAAGCAATGTATTTGTTGTAAATTTGAAATTGTACATAATTCACCATTAACCTTTTCTTTGCTGTATTCGAAAGTTTTTGATTGCTGTTTACAAAAAATAGCTTGGATTGGATACACTGCGGTAATGCAGCATCAATTTCAAATAAAACTCTGACTCAATAGTTCACTTCTGTTAATGCAGAGAGATTGTCACAATGCCCGAACAGCTGTCGCGGCAAAGGCGATTGCGTCAACGGGAAGTGTCAGTGTTTTGTCGGTTTCCAAGGAAAAGACTGCTCCCAAGGTAATGGCACCTATCACTCGACATTTTGGTCACTAGATGATTTGTCACGTGCCGCAGCTTTGCCTGTGAGCGCACTGTGCGATAAAATCAAATGTCACATTCGCCACAGTGTTGCAGTTTTCTGACAAATTTCAGCGTTTTTGCAGTTACGTGTTCGATTCACTGTCGAGGGAACGGCGTGTACGCTCACGGCAAATGCATCTGTTACTCTGGATGGAAAGGCGTAGACTGCGGCACAAGGTCTGACCAGTGCTTTGACCCCAGCTGTGGCGGTCACGGACGTTGCGGCGAAGACGGCGAGTGCGAATGTGAAGCTGGATACACTGGAAACTCGTGCGAAGACGGTGAGGTTTTCAACATGTTATTTAAGAAGCGTTGCTGGTTACAGTCGCACAATTGAATAATTGTTCATATTTTTCAGTCGACTGCATCGATCCCTCGTGCTCAAAGCACGGCATCTGCGTCCAGGGCCAATGCAGGTGTGACAGAGGATGGATTGGCTCAACCTGTTCCGAGAGAGACAGTACCTGCCCGGCTGACTGTTCTGGTCGAGGAAAGTTTGATGAAATAAACGAAAAATGCATCTGTCAGCCTGGTTGGGGAGGTAGCGACTGTCGCACCGGTAAGTGCAAACAAGACACAGAATGATTTTGTAAATACTGCAACTTTTTCGTGTGAAAAGCTTGCAAACTTGTTTATAACACAGGCATTGTAGTTTTCATTGATTTTAGACACGTAGGAAAATGTAGTAGAACTCAGTTTGTAGTTACTTGAGTTGTACTGTTTTGTACCACTCCGCTGCATACGAGACAGCGCATAGGAACGTCTGTCTTGATTTAAATGCTCAATAACCATTATGCAAACAGTGGGACTCCGGATAAATACTAGTTTCAAAATGAACTATTGAATGAGGTTCAACATTAGCCTGAAACCATGTTGCTATGACTACAATTTATACATTCCTGTGGTCTGTGCATGCCAAATTGAAAATGCAAGTCTATGAAACTGCGAATGAAAGGTTGCGACAAGCTTCCGAAATTTTTTATGTTTTTGTCGAGTGCACTACTAACATCTGCATGTTTTGTTTATGTTAGTTTGTTGCTGCAAGTCAGTGTCCCGGTATGCTTGTCATTGTAAAAGTGCGTTGCAGTGTTAGAGTATTCCTAGTTAGCATTTTAGAATAGACGTTATGTGGATGTAGTGGTAACGTGGTTTCTTTGTTTTTTTTCCTTGTTTCTCACCTTTCCTACCTTCCCGTGGTTTGCTTGCTGTGTCATGCTAACACAACGATCCATACGCGTGCACTTCTTAACTCAATCAATCGCGCGTCGAATCGACGACCCGGTCCCGACGTCGACCAACGTTCATCATCATCGTCATCATCATCGTCGCATGCATCGTGATACACAACTGCATTCCACACAAACAACCACACAACGGCATGCTCTTCGATTGTTTCGTCTTTTCTCGCCCGTACTGTGTGTCGCACGCGTCGGCCTTGCTGCCGATTTGCACGTTCACCTCAACACTGTTGTAAACGTGTGGGTTTTGCTGTGTGCGACTTATGGGGTCTTCGAAATTACGATTCATTGGACCATTTTGAAATGCCCTTTGCGGCAATGACTTAACACGACGTCTATATCTCGTTTTCTACAAAACAACAATATCGCACGTCATTTGCCACCAATTTTCATGTGCAATTGAAATTTTTCGATCCCACAAATCCAATGAAATTCGTCCACGAAAACAAATGACTACCATGGCCATCGACCAAATTCCCGACACAAAGATTTGAGCAGCAGCCTTACACCTTCCCCTACCACAGCGGTCTGTAGACCTGCCTGCCAGCAGGATAACGGAGTGTGCGTGGACGGAGCGTGTCGCTGCAAAGCTGGCTGGACTGGTGAAGCGTGCGATGTGAAGAAGTGCGATATCAAGTGCTCTGAACACGGCTCGTGCGTCAACGGTGTTTGTCAATGTGACTTGGGATGGAACGGACGCACTTGTTCGTTCAGTGAGTTTTTCGTTATTTTGAGCTTTATTTTTCACTGTAGGTATTTCGTTCGCTTCTGGTGTATAGTTTTAGTTGTTTTTTATGATTTTTTTGGAATGAAAGTTTAGAAAATGACTCTTTTGAAAACGGACATTTGTTTTTTTTATTTCCGTGAATTAAGCCCCCTCTTCTGCTAAATAGGTAAAATTTCCAACTGTCCTTCATACAATATACTCGAGGAGTAAGTTTCATTTTGGTTTCCTTCTTTCTTTATTGGTATCGGATTATATCCTAAACAAATTCTTTTCTCCGCTTTTTGCTAATACTGCAGAAGTTGAACCACAGATATACGCTCACGAGATGAAAACCTCATTTATCTCAGTTAGGTAACCGTGTGTGGAACTCGCCGAGTATGTCATTGTTTTAAAAAATTAATAACTATTTAGTCCACGCTGCTCAGGCTATTCTGCTATCATGAAAAGCTCTTAGCAAGGTAACAACATTATATTTCAGTTCATATCCGTGCGCAAACGAGTTGTAATGCTTTTGTGTTTGGTCCTACAACAGTTTGTTGTATACTGTATCCAGGGTTGCACCAACCGTTTCTCCTTCGAACCCCGTCAAAAAGGGGGACGTACTGGAGAATGGCCTAGCTAGCATCTAACGAGTACATAACGTCTCATCAATTTTGTAAAAAATTGAAAAGTGGATTATTTCTTACTTTCGCGAGAAATTTACTACCCTTTTGTAGTCTTTGCCGTTCTCTCCGGAAAACGAGGGCCTCTTTGTAAATTTTTTGAGGGGGCATCATGGAGTGGCCCAAACTGCGTTTGAATCTAGCTCATAAGATTTGCACCTTGTGTCACTAGACCATGCATCGGTTCCACGCCAAGAATTTTTTTGTCGAGAGTGCGCTTACTACCTACGATGCAGTTACTGGTTTCTCTTTTGGAAAAATTTACCCGTTTTTTTACAAGTCAAGCATATTTTCTCTTTGCAGTGGGATGCACTGACGACTGTTCCGGCCACGGCACTTGCATCCGAGATATAGATGGCGATTACTACTGCGCTTGTTCCACTGGCTGGAAAGGTCCAACTTGCAGCGCTGCTGTCGAGGTGCAGTGCACAGATGGCAGAGATAATGATTTTGGTGCGTATTCTTTTTTTTCTGTTGTATCTGTGCGGCAATGACGTGTAAGGTCTATTGTGTGTTTGCTTTGTTGCTGCACATGACGCAAACAGGGACACACACAAACTCACAGATAGGAGTTCAGTCTTGAACATGCGCAGCAATGAAAATCGTATTCCTTCTGATTGATCATTTGAGAAGTTTTAAAAATTTAAAGCGGTGTTGAATTTTAACACAGTGACCGCTTAAATAAGTTCTAATGAACTTGCGATTTTATTCTTCCACCCACACGCACATTCACGCACGCATGCACACGCACATTCACGCACGCATGCACATATTAACAAAGATATACACCCGTACACATGAGAACATACATACCCGTGCAGACATAGAAATGCATACAAATACCGACATATACTCGCACTCACATACTCAAGTGTGTAAAGTAGATCTACAGTACATGTTATTCAAAGAAGGTAAAAACATAATTAAATCGCATGTTATAACGTCAAATGACCGTGGACCACATAACTTTGGCATAAAATCCAGGCATGAATATCTTAAATCAGTGTTTCCCAACCACTGGGCCGCAGCCTACTGGTGGGCCGTGAAGTCCTTTCAGGAGGGCTGTGAAGCATTTCAAAGTATTGCAACTTTCCGGTATTTACGTGAAGCTTTTCTTAAATTAGCCAATCAAGTTGCGTGTTGACAGTAAATTTATTAGTTTTTTATAATTTGTTTTTCTCATATCTAACTTTTTCGTTTCACCGCAATAAGCCACAGAGGGTCCCACATAATTGTAACTGAAAATAAAATAAAACTGGTTCGCAAGTTGAAAAAGGTTGGTAAGCACTGCCTTAAAGCATTTAAGCTGCAAACATTAGTTGATAATTGTTCACGCAGACCACTTGATCGACTGTCAAGATCCAGACTGCTGCCCTCACAGATCGTGTAGCACGAGTGCGCAATGCAGAGGGTCCATCAACCCTGTTCGCGAAGTTGCTCGTAATGCTGTTCAGCGGACAGCGTCGTTCTACGACAGAGTACGCTTTCTCATTCGAGCGAACGGTGTCCAGCTTAACGTCATACGTTCCGAATTCGATCCATGGTAAGTCGAGATTTTGTCCATTGAAACGATGCGTCATCAGTTCTTTGACACTGCTTTGCTTTCTACGCACGTATTGCTGTAATAAATGAAAATTTACCGGATACCAGGAGAGTTGGTGTTGTTCGTGGAAGACTGGTGACTGCTGACGGATCCCCATTAATCGGTGCTAAAGTGCGAATTGATCAAAAACCAACTTTTGGATGGACGAAGACCAGAATTGACGGGTGGTAAGTTTATGGCTACAACATGACGCTCACGCACATTTTGGAGACTGTTGGTGTGAAATGCACTGAGCTGCAAGCTTTATAAACAAATTGGTTATTTACAACGAATAGCATAGCTTGCTGCGTATTTTACAAAATTGTGTTTTTTGACCGTCTTTGCTTTCCCTGCAAATGCTAAACTCGTCAGGCTAACGGGTATTTTGCTCAATATTTTTGTGTGTATCGCATTTGTTGACTTTATCCTTCCACAAAAATACGTTGATAATTGAACTAATTCGGAATTTCCGAAGCATAAAATTTAATATTGCCGGATCCATCAGAGACAAAAATGGTTTCGTACTCAGCAATGAGGAGGAAATCCTTGGCAGATGGAGAGAGTATTTCAAAGAACTTTTAACCCAGTCATCATTTCCACACCATTGGACACACAGGAGGTATATTTGGGGGAGGAAAATGCCATCACTGCAATCGAAGTTTTCCCAGCTGTGAAAACACTGAAAGCTGCAGGCTGCGGTGAAATCCGACCTGAAATGCTCAAAGCCTTGAACGAAGGAATGCTTTGGCTTACACGTGTGTGTCAAGTGGCCTGGTGATTTCGAAAGGCACCGGCACCGAAAGATTGACAAACTGGTGTGATGATCCTCAATACACAAAAAGGGAGAAAGGGAAGAATGCAATAACTACCGTGGCATCTCTTTCCTTAGCCTCCCTAGAAAAGCGTATGCCAATTGCCTTAAAAAGATGCCGCGAGATAATTGACCCAAAACCGGAGGATACCCAGTGTGTTTTTTGTCCTGGCCGTAGCAAAACAGGCCAGCATTTCACTCTCCAGAAAATTTTCGCCGTCTTGGGTGTATGCCAAATATGTCCACGCACGTTTTGTCGACCTCGAGAAAGCATATATGATCGGGTGACTCGGGAAAAGCTCTAGGGAATGTTGCGGGAGTACAGTGTTGAAGGCCGCCTGTTAGTGACAGAAGTTTTAGTCCGACCTTGCTTGGTCCCGTCTTGATGTGGAGCCAGCAGAACTATCTGAGATTGCTGAAAACCGTGACGTATTTCGAGTCCTTCCAGGTCTGGTGCCCCTGCAACCCTCCTGAGACAAAAAACAAGTATACGAAAATTAATGAATGAAATAATTTTATTGATTTAAGTTTGTATTTCAGGTACGACATTTTGGCGAACGGGGGAGGCGCTGTCACCGTAACTTTTTCCCGCAATTCATTTGTCGATACATCGGTGACTGTTTTTCTGCCCTGGAACAACTATGTGATCGCTCCGACGACCGTCATGCGAACGCAGAGCGAACCGAACGAGCCGAGCGAGGTTCACGGCACATGTGATACCAGCAGATTGCCTCCTCCCGCATCTTCATTGCTCGTCAGCTCAGTTCGAGCCTTTACTTCAACCACATGCTCAGACAGAGGAGCTGTAATTCCGGAAATCCAGGTTTGCTTCTGTGTATTTATGGCATTGGTTTCGTGTGACTATTTCATTTTTCATATTGCTCTTTATCATGTTACATCACAAGCCATGCATGCTTCCGTGTTTAAAATAACGTTAATTTTATTAATAGTCGAATAACTAAACAACCCCTAAAATGCCTGTGAACGCTGAGCGACACTCCCCACTGGATTGCTTTTATCGCTTTTTTTAGAAAACAGGCGTATGCTTGCCTTGACTTTTCTTTGCTTCTTTCATAACGTTGTTAGTTCGGATTGCAGGCTGTACGCGAAGTGGTCAAACTTCCAGAAATCCACAGTTCCCTAGTCTACTTAAGTAGCCGTTCAGAAGGTTACCAGTCAATTTTGGCCTTGTCTTTGATTGATGGCGACGAGCCTGCCAATCTGCTTCTCGTCCATCTCAAGATCATCATACAAGGGCGATTATTCGAAAAAAAATTCGAGCCGTCATCAAACCTCGTCTACATGCACGAATGGCCCCGTACGGATGCTTACGGGCGCGCAGTTTACGGCACCGTGTCTGCCCAAGGTATTGGCCGAAGCAACAAATATATTATTTGTACTAGTGATTTTAGCTTTGTAATGATATCGGTGAACGATGCTGTTCTCTTGAAATTCTCTTGAAATGGTATGGGAAACGATTCATTTCTCCCAACTTCTATCACTCAAGCAGCAACTGCGTCACATTAAACCACAGTACTTTACGTATCCGTACATCTCTAATTAAGGTTTCACTTGTACAGTTTGCAAATCCGTGTGAGTGTAGGTTATTCTTCATGCAATTTTGCCCGCACACGTGGTCGTCGATCTCGGTTTTTGCTTCTGATGACACCTCCGTACCTTGCAGTTTTCGTCGGTTACGAATACGAATCGTGTTCGGATGTTGTATGGAAGACATTGCTGACCACCGTCAAAGGTTATGATGCTATAGACCTGTGGTCACTCGATATCCACCATGCTTACCATCCTGGCACAGGAGTGGTGTACCTTGGCAACGGCGGTCAGATGCAGCTCAAAGAGCAGCCACCGATGATGTCCACCGTGATGGGGAACGGTTTCCCCAGACACGACACCTGCAACGGTTGCGATGGTTCGTTTTAAGTAGATCTTGGTAAAGTTGTTCGTGTGGCTTTCATTGAATCTAATGCATCGTCGCAAGCGACGTTTATTTCTCTCGAACTGCTGAAAAGTTGCGACTCTCTTATTTGGTAACCTATATACCGCGCTTTTTGACTGGCTGTAAAATCAGATGCATTTGCAGGCCCAGCCGTAAGTACACAACTGATGCTTCCGGTTGCCCTGGCGAGCGACTCATTTGGCAATGTTTTTGTCGGCGATCACAATTTCATTCGGAAGATTGATGTTAATGGGACCGCCTCAAGCCTGTACACAACACGCAGCGCTCCGGCTAAAGTGAGATTGAAGACTTTTATAAGTATTGCAATTGGATTATCACTGATAAAACTGTCAAAAGTCTAAGATGTTAATCTATTCCTGGCGTGAGTTCTCCCCGCAAGCGCACAGAAATGTAATAATGTTATTACTCTCTCGTACTTTGCGTAGCCGTACTGCAAAAGGAAATGAAATCAAGCCCCCTTTTTCTTTGTTTAAAGTTTGCTACTTACAAGGTTCATGCAAGCTTTCCTTTTGCAGTACTACATGGCAACCGACCCAAAAGATGGCGCCCTTTACTTCAGTGACCCGAATCGAAAACAAATCTACAAGTTACGGCGCACATCCCTGCCCAGCAATCGCCGCTCGCGCGACCTGTCGACAAATTACGAAGCCGTTGCTGGGACCGGTGGTGCTTGTTATCCGCTCCAGCGTGGTATGTCGCTTATTAGGTTTGGATCGGGTGCTGTAAAGTCATGTGGTGTCTTTATTAAGTCAGTCGCCTCTTGAACGATTGCAGACAACTGCGGCGATAACGGGCCAGCCGCCTCTGCGCGATTGTCATCTCCAAAAGGTCTTGCTTTGGATCAAGACGGCAGACTTTACTTTGTTGACGGTATTCGGATTCGAACTATTGAGCCAGCGAGTAGAAATGTAAAGGTTTTTGCAGGCACTTTATATACACCCGGAACGAGACCAATACCTTGCCATGGAAGCATAAGTCTTTCGCAGGTTCGTGTTGGCCGCGCATGAAATAAATCAAACGATTGACAAACAGATAAGTGTGCTGTTTGATAAACTACTGTAATATTATATTGCTATGGTGATAATCGGTGTAATGAAACTCGTGCAAAAAGTACTTTGTTTTAATCGACGAAAAGACGAAAAGATATTCTTGGCAATGAAAAAGCTACCTCAAATCTTGCGTGTAGTTGCGACTAAACGCAGCTTTTTCTAACTGACATTTGCTTCGTGCATGGTATGATGGTACGAATCACTTTTATCAAGGACTAACGTAGCGGCTTTTGTTTACCAGGTCGAGTTCACTCTTCCCACTGATCTTGCAATCAGTCACGTGGACAGAGCCTTGTACGTGCTTGACGGGGACGTTGTTATTCGAATAGACATCGCCGAAAAACGCGCAAGTTTGGCAGCAGGAACTCCGCTTCATTGCACACGAAACGCAGTGCAAAATCCTGATGACCGGTTGGTGGCATAACCATTATATCTTATTCTTCATGATTTCGAAGAGTTCAGTTTAATGCTATTAATGACACCTGGTTAATAATGAAGAGGCTATATGTATCTATCCCTTACAACCTGTAAACAAATATTGAAAAACTTTGTTTAACAATTTTCGTAACAGCACTATCAAAATTTACAGGAATGCGAAAAAAGTCAGTCTCATCTCACCGACTTCCATCGCTGTGTCTCCGTCAGATGGCGCTCTATTCATTGCTGAAACGGATCAAAAATTTGTCCACCGGGTTCGTCGCGTCGATCCGTTCAGGTGAAACGATATGACGTTGCAGTAACTAGTCTCCACACAAGTGAAGAGTTTGAATAAATCAGCAAATTAAAAAAATGGAACTTTTCACTTGTGTGGAGGCTAGTTACTTGAATACAGATAGGTGGAAGTATCAATCACCGCAAAAAGATGAAAGCAGAGCCCCTTTTGCTGATTCCTCGAAAGCTTAGTTACAGCAAACTTGGAGCTATTAATAGTGCTTTGATGTTGATATTAAAAGCACTTCTAAACCGATTATGGGCAGTTCTGTTTTGAGTAGGACACAGACGGCCAAGTCGTGACTTAACATGGTCTCTTCCTCGGCAAACCGAAGCGTGTCGCTTTCTTCCATCAGTGGTTGAGCCTTTTTGATCTAAAAGCGATTTAACGAGTTGCCTGTTTGTTTAGCGGTCGGATTTCGACAGTTGCCGGCGTCGACTCGTCATGCGATTGCGCAGTGCAGGAGTGCGACTGTTCGAGCGGCGACGGAAACTTCGCACGCAGCGCATCCTTGCATAACCCCAGTGCCATTGCTTGTACTCCCGACGGGAGCCTGTACGTTGCCGACCAGCTCAACTTGAGAATACGCAAGGTATATTTCACAGGTCTTTCAGGTCTTTTTATTAAAGATTTATCTATGTCTCCAGTAAGCACGCGTATGTAGTATTTCCTCTTGGACTGAAAAATCGTACACAGTTGCGAGAAGCTGGAAAACTGTGGTATAACTTTATTTCGTCTTTTTGGTTTCGTCGGCAGTGTTGACAATTGACGTCCGCGTTGAAGATCCACTTGTTGGAAAAAAAACTTTGTTTTTTAAACTGCCAGAACGTTCCGTTACAATTTTTTGTTTCAGGTTTTGCACTCACTCCCTGCATTGACGCAACAGCGCCAATACAACATTGCTGACCCCGACACTAATCACCTCTACGTATTCGACAGCAACGGGCGTCATGTGGAAACAAAAAATGTCATCACCGGATCTTCCCTTTACCGCTTCTTTTACACTTTAGATGGGAAAATGAACAGTGTGAGGGACGTCAATGGCAATTTCCTGAAAATATCCTACGGCCCATCCGGCGTAAGTGTTAAAGAACACTTTCCACGGTTGCTTTCCATAACAACGTAAAATCAAGTTAAGACCCAAGATGAAAATAATGGTTCTGACCAAACATCGTCAGTGTCAGTGGCCTCATTCGGTCATTTCCTGTGCTTAATGCTCTTTTTCTGTTTTATGAAACGCTAACCGAACTTAAAGGATGGTGTGATAATGTCAAATACTGATCTTTCAGATGCCTATTGAAATTGAGCTTCCCAGCCGAGAGACAATTACGTTACAGTTCAATCAGCGCGGAGGCCTCACCGAAATTGCTCAAAGTAAGTTCTAAAAATGGTTTGGTAGGCGTTGTCTTTGCAGTACTGGTGTGGGGTACTTATAGCTGGTTGCCTCCACAGTGATTCGGCAGAAGCAACAACGTAACATGTTCTCACATCACGTACGTGAGATTTGTGCAAAGTTTTCGCATCCCCATATTCCTGCCTAAACTACTCGTTGACCAATATTAAACAACTGAGGCCGTTGCCTGTCTGTCCCTCAAACGACGTTTTTTAGCTAACCGTTACCTTTACATCGATACATTTTTAAACCAGTTTAACACACTAACGTAAAACAACACGTAGCCTCGCATTTTTCCCCAAGTGTGGTGAAGTCGGTTCCGTGGGTGGCGTCGATTTAGTGGACATTTTATTAATTTGTTACATCTGTGTCGTGAGGACTTAAGTGTGCACAACTGCCTTCTGTTGATGCTTCGCAGTTATGCCATTTTATTGCATTTTCAGATATGGAAGCGCCGATCGCATCTTTCATGTACCACGGGGAGAACAGCGGTTTGATTCGTTCGAGCGTTTTCGGAAAATACGCGTCGTCGTTCTACGTGTATGACATATATGGCAGACTCATCACGGCTGTATCCCCAACTGGTTCGATGAACTCCCTCCATCGGCGAATTAATGCAACTCAACTCACAGTGACACTGAAAACGGCTGCAACTTCTGCTGGCAGCGAACCTGCGGATCAGGTCGGAATTGGCAGACGGGATATCGTGATCACCACGGAACCTGGATATATCTGCGATTTGATAACCGCTAAAGAAGGTTTGAAGATTTATGCTGCAGTGTTTACCACCATTGTTCACCAGTTTGCTCGATTAAGCGTTACATAATCAGTGCGCTACCCCAATTCAGGCAACCATATTACTGGAAGAATGGCCTTGTGGCATAAAGAGATAATGTTATAGTTTTTCGTTATGAAAACTGGTTTACTTTGCTCATGTTTGATGCCGAAACGCAGTTTTGGAAACAGTAACTGTTTTCGAGGTTTGTCACAACCGTCCTGTATGTTTTGTTATTAAAGCATTGCAATATACAAAATGTCAGATTTCGCGTTTTATCCAACCTTTAATAAAAAAATTTTGTGCACATGTCATTTCAAAGTTTACTTGAACTTGCGTAGCTGTAACGCAAAACTTGACTTCGCACCCTGCCATTTCCATCTTATGCGGAGCCCTCAACGTCACTTTGAAATTAATTACTTTTTCCGATTAGCATTGCGTTATTGCTCACTATCTGCTTTTGCAGGTGCTATGATAACAACGTACAAAAGATGGACAGATAACTCAATATCGGTTCACTACTTGGACGAGTCCGAATTGATCCTGGAAACACGACCCCATCCTGTCTTGGGATTGACGGCTCCATTCTTGGCCAAACGTACTATCCACTTGCCGGCAGATCCGTTGGAGAACGAGATAGTTTGGCGAACACGAAAAGAGAAAGAAGGCGGTTAGTTGTATTTATAGCTTTCATCTAACCTCTACATTCTTGTTCATTTTTCTGCTATGTTTGCCATTTGTTTCATTCTGTGTGTAAAATCTTCCTTCTGGTATCCGGTGTCAAGCGAAATTTCTGACCTATTCTTGCATGTTAGTTAGGTCTCAGAGCAAAGGAATAAACTTCGGCGGTTAATTTTTTGATTTCTGTTTAGAAATAAAACTTTTGGTGAGACGTCAGATAGTCCACAATGAATAACTAACCACTGAAAGATATTTGACTTAGCCTTAGACGTAAAATTATTTTTCTAACCCTAAACCATAACTCTAAACCATAAGCCTAAACCTTAACCCTAATCGTCAGTTCTCAAGCATATTTCGCATCTCAGTGAACAGACGCCGCTTGCGAAATGCATGACCTGAAAAATCTCTCTGCGCATGCGCAGATGGCATTAGGCCCGTAGCCAGGTTTTACGGTTTGTGGGGGTAAAATACATTTTATGGGGGCAAGATATTTGTTCTCATTGTATGTTTAAAACAATTTTTTTCTGGGCACAATTAAATTTGGGGGGCATTGCCCGCGAATACGAATGCCTACGGGCCTGGATGGCATAAGTCAGCGATTTTGCAAGTCGGAAATTTCGCTTGGTACTGGTTTTGGTACGCGTGTTTTAAGCTTGCTTTCAATGAATTGTTAAATACTTGCTAATGAAAGGTTTTAAATGAATATTTTAAACCTACTGTTATTATTTTGCAGGAACCGTTCGAAATGAATTTCTTCTAGGTCGCCGCATGGCTGTTAATGGACGGAATGTTTTGTCACTTGATTATTCGCGGGCACATCGAATGGAAAAAATCTATGATGATCATACTAAGTTCATGCTTAGAATTCAGGTAAAAACGTATCCATTGACAATCTTACTATTGCCACAACTGCACATTTATAAGCCCTACGTATAGGTAACCTCTAAACACAAACACCGTTGTTGTCCTTGCCCAAAATGGGCAGGTGTTGTTTATTCGCTATACTGGACTAACTGACAGGTTTAGACGCGCGCGCGGTTTTTTTTTTGGTGGGCTAAGCCCGTCCAAACAATGCATCAAGCTCCCCCAAATTGATGTATGAAAACTCTAAGTAAGTTAGTGGAGTTTTGTTAATTTGTACAATGTCAAGGCATTAACAGGGAAACCAAAAACTCACACTAACCATAACGTGGGTGATTTTCACCTAAGGACCACGTGGCCACCACTCCTGTCTGGATGGAAATCAACCGGGGTTAGTATTCCAGGGCTGTGAGTAATCTTTGCAGAAAACTTGGAAGTGATCAATGCAGACAAGTGCTCCCCATCGTTGGCAGTTGGCGCATGAACCTCGTTTTGTTCTGTTTTGATGGTTGATGGTGGACAGGTTCCACAGCGTTGTCTGGTCTCAAAGTTAATGTCCTCAATAAAATGCTTTGACCTTTTACCACAAGTGTACGCACAACAAGAGCAAGCCTTATTTGGCTAAGTCAAAGTTCTAGAAACTTCAATTAGGTGAAGAGAAACACAAGGTTCATCATGTCTCCAATAAAATGCTTTGACCTTTCACCACAAGTGCACACACAAGGTGCAGGCCCTTTCTGGCTCCAATTTCTTTCCTCTGACGGAGAAGGCGTCATACATTTTCCTGCCTGTTTCTCAATTAAAACCACGAGCTGAGTAGGAGTTATTCGCGCCAAATTGATTTGTGTCGTCATGGCTTGTACTCGTGTGATCTACTCCCGTGCTGGCTTCGGTCAAACGTTGCTGGCGTGGCTTGCTAGTGAACCTACATGCACCAACTCCTTTTCCCAAAATTGGTCAAGGTTACCTCAGGTAACCTTTTTGAAGGAATTTTGTTACACCTCAGGTAACCATGGGTCAATTTGGGCAAATTTTTGGTCCCCATCGAAAACTACAAAACTTGTGCAGATTTCGATAGGACAGCCCGAAAGAGCGCCAAAAAATGCGGCTACTGAAAGAAGCAGCTTTCTACGTGAATTTTAACTAATTTTTAATTTAAGTAGAAGAACCGAGGTCACCTGAGAAGGGTTAATGAAAAAAATTTCTGGAATTACTTTCGGAAGAAAAGTAACATAAAATGTCCCGTGTTCCTAAGTCTGACGGTATTTTCAGGGGTTTAATTTTTCGAATATTTTTAAAAAGTGTGCTACATCGGTTTTCTGTAGAGGTGCCACTTCTCAAAAAAGTTGTGTCAAAACTCCCACCGAATTTCCGCTGCGTTGTTGGTTTTATTGTAACAGCTTTGTGGTTGAGGAAGTGGGAATGTGTTTTGTTGTAGTACAACGACCGCGGTTTACCCAAACTCTGGATGCCAAGCAAGCAAATCACCCCAGTCAATGTGACATACGACAGTCGCGGTCGCGCCAGCACTTGGCAACGCGGCCCTCACACAGAAAAACGCCGCTTCGATCAACACGGAAACATGCTTAGCGCGAGAAGACCGGACGGGTCGTCGTGGCGATACACTTACGGAAACAAGGTTGGTTCAAAGTGCCCTGCACGTTTCACGCCAATGCCGGAAGGTGTGGTGTTGCAGTGGGCAATGTAATGTCTCTTAGGTAAAAATTTGTTTACAAAAGTGACAGACTCGATGGGCATTCTGTCTGTCATACTTGCAAATGCTTTGAAACTATCTGCAGCACTTTCTTAAATCAGTTGCTGACATTCACTGACACCAGCCGTGTTTGCGCAAAACTACCCTGTGAAATAATTGTACCAGGGTGCTACGTAGTAACGAATTCACAGAAAGCTCGTTTCAAAAAAACTTCTCGATTTTATCACAAGTGATTCCAAAATACTTAAGCCACGCTGTACAGTAAGTGTAATCAAGTTATTGGTGGCAAATGTTCCAGGCACCCGGAGAACCCTAAAGCGAATATCACTTGTATGAAAAAAGCTTTTTATAACCTATTTGTTTCAGGGCTCAGGAAAGAAGAAAACAAGATGTTTTTTTCCTTTTAGGATTTCCTAACTTTTCAGAAGTATAAATAGAATTTGCCGCGTGGTGTATTTTTCGCGGAATATTAGATCATACATCTCCAACCATTGATGGTTTTCAAATGCCTCTGAAATTGATGAAACTTCAAGTGAAGTTTCCTGCCGACAGATTTTGGGGAAGTTTTAAATGAATTTATTTGCTAAATAGCAGTTGAAAAATATCTATTCTTTAACGCAAAAATCTTAATCGCAGTTACTTCTACAAAGATATTCAAGATAGGTTAAATGACTGAAACCAGGACAAGTGTTGCCGAGGCGTAGCAAGGAAGGATTAAACGAGAATGCCGGAGCGGCAACGTTTTCAGAAAAGTCGTAATTGCATCTCAAAAGCAATAAAGCAAACAACACTTACGACAGCAAGTCAAACACGAAGACGCGTCTTACGTGTCTGAAACAATGTTACTCATCGGTTGTCAATGAGTATACTTAAATGTTTCACGTTTATGAGTTTTTATAGTAAGTTTCAGTTCTTATTTCTGATATGTTTAAGTAAGGTAATCTAACTGAATAATAGTCTGTTCCATTCAAGATCTTTCTCAGCGACTCCAGCATTATAATTAACGAACCAAAACAGTCAGTCAGTGACAGTAATGAAGTAAAAATGACGTGTTTGATAAATATTTCAAAAAGCATTTCCTGCAACTCTTAACGTTATTAATGGAATGCTTAGCACTATTTTCTTTAGCACTTCCTCATGCGTGTAACCAATGAGAATCATTAACCTTAAAATATTAATATACAAATTACTTACGACGTACTGGTTTTGAAAACAAAGCGATTGATTAAGAAGTTTTTCACAAAACTATTTTTATGAACCACGTGTCTTTGTGAAACTATTTTTATGAACCACGTGTCGTGTTTGTGAACAGTTAGTGTCTTATCTTTAGGATTCCTGTTCAAACTAGTTTTCGGTGGTTCACAATATGCAGACAACTTTTAATGCCATTTATACATTGACCTTTGTCTCACAGATCGCCCACCTCAGTCCTCCTCATGCTGCAGCTCAGTACACCTTCCAATACGACGATAACAAGAATCTCCAAAGGATGACTTTACCTTCCGGCTTATCCTACGCTATAGACCGCAGTTTGGGAGTCGGTTTTCTTCGAACTAGTTTTGTAGGTTCTAATGGCATGGACATGCTCGTCATGGACAACAACGACCAGGGCAGCCTTCTGTCAATTTACTACCCAGGTTTATTGATTTATTTTTGTTTGCAATGATGTGCCATGCAGTTAGCTATTGTTGAACTGCGGAAACTGCGTTTAAATGACAAAAATTTATCTGATTAAAGTAGTGAAAATCAATATGTGAATGACCGAAGCTTTGGTTTTCTCGATTTTTTCACACTTCTCGATTCTTTCAATCTTGGAGGATGTGTCAGTGAAATATAAGTGTTCTTTCAACGCTCGCTTATGAAAAGACTTTCTTAACGCTGTCCAATTCCTGATTGTAAGAAAGATTCAGTATGTAATGAATGTTTGCTAGTGCTCACAAAGCTTTTTGGATAATACAAGGAACATCTCGGATAGATTTCAAACCTACTTTACGCTACGTTTTTATGGCAGGTGAAGGAAGAAAGGCCATATTTCGCTACGATTCTCATGGTCACTTGACTGAAATTCTTCATGATGCTCTGCTCACTAGTGTGCTGCGTGATCCGCACTCAGGCGAACTGGTGTCCGTCTCCACTGCTGACTGCACGCTGCGGTTCCACAGAAACGGTCCTCTGGTGGAACGTCATACCGTAGCATCTTCAACCGATGGCGGCATGCTGGCAGTGTTTGATTATACAAGCGACTCGAACCTCCGTTTGAGCAGCATTGAGGTAAAAATGTCTTTTAGACTTAGCAAGCGAAATGCATTTATACTCGCCTCTCAAATTTGAAGTCGCAGCGCACAAAGCATTGCCCGTTCCATTTACGTGCAGATATCTTTTCAAATCCATTCTACGCATTTCTAAGAGATTTCACATCATGGCAAAAATGATGACACGTTTTTTGTTGTTTTTTTATTCAGCTTGTGATCAGCGGTCGATCTAACTGCTTTAAATGAGCTTGTAGCATGTAGCCTTTCTCATGTTTTTTACGGACATACTTGGCACATAAGTACAAGACTGAGAGTTTGTTTGGCTGATGCTAAAAAGGTATGTTTTCAAGCTAAGGGTCAGTAAAAACAGAAACACACTTGCACTGTTGCACCGTACAACCTGCTTTCAAACACTGCTTATTCCTAATTTTCAATAGTTGCTAAATGTCGCATGAGATTTTTACTAAAGCTGTTCAAATATTTTTGGTTACTGATTCTCAGCTCAGTTTCGGTCGTTATCAGCGCAAATACAAATGGTCGGAAGCTTCAGCCAAGATATGTAATATTGTCAGGAGATTAAAAGCTTTTACCGTTGGCGGAGAGTTTCAGACCCTGTAAACAAAAGGCTCAAACTACAGTAATTGCGAGGACTGCACGAGCTTTTGCACCATGCGTTCAAACTCGGTGTCCGGTTCGATGTACGTCTAAAGCCAAGGTAGTTTTACGACTCTTACTTGCCCCCCCAAAACTGGACGAAAGTGCAGGTCTGTGGCAAGTTTAAATAGAACCCTGCATCTTTCTCAAATTTAGTGTGTTAACCTGCTTTAGTTCAATAACATCTCCCACTTTAGATTTGTTCTGGAGGAGGTATTTTGATGTTTGTTCGATGGGCCTTGAATATGGTAACCATTTCCATTTCAGTTCAAGTTGCAAAACACGTGTTTTGTTATCACTACAAAATATTTTAGTTAGATTTTATTGCTGTGTTGTGATCTAATGTGCAGGTTAGAGTGAATGGTACACGACTCCCAGTAGAGCACTATTCCTACAACGATGTCTCTGGAAAACTGACCACATTCGGCCAATACAGAATCATTGATTTGACTCCCACCGTCTACGCTGTGGGAACTCAAACAATGACAGTGGCCAAGCAGTCGGATAATAACGGTCGAATTACGGAGACTCAAGTTGAAGTATTCGAGTAAGAGTCAAGCATTCACGTTATTATAGTTTGATCTTGTGCTGTAGTGAAATTTTTGGAAAACACGTCAAAGGTTATTTAACTCCGTGTACTTTTTCAAATCGCTTGAGCAGTAAAGTGTAGAGAGAACAATTCGTGGACCTCTGGTAAAGTTGGCTCATATATAAAACGCTATATGAAGTCTGAAGCCCAAATGACCTGTGGTCCTTCGCAGTCTCCCACTCCATGCATTTTATCAATCGTTCTACTTGGAACTCATCGCAGAACTACGCAGCGATGCTAAATGTCACATCAACCTTTTGGCGCCATCCATGCCTGCGTTCTTTACTAGTGTCACATATCTATGCTTGTGTTTCATTGAAGTAATCGTGTTAGCGCAATTAAGCGTATGCTTCTCTATTACCGCTGCACATTTATGTTCGTGTTCTTTCATGTGTCTGTGCGTTCCTTGTTACTGCCATTTGCGCTTAATCCTACTGCGTTGTGTGTGGGAGTGAAAACGTTATACAATGCAAGTTAACACCGCGACCATATTATTTTTTAAGAGGGAAAAACGTCTTGTTTGAGTGTTAAATTGATAATATTCAGTCAATGCACTTTCACGTGATTTCCAAGCTGACGTAACGATCATTTTTGCAGTGTCGTTGTATTCAATATGAAAGTTCACTACAACATCGGCGGTCGCGTTTCTACCGTCGATTGTCAGATCGGAATGCAAGCGAATGACTCACGGGTTGATTTCACGTACACCGAAACCGGAGCTCTGCGATCTGTTGCTTATGACGGCGCCATCAATTGGCGATACATATATGATGATGACAACAAACTTTCCAAAATTGAGCACAGTGGCACGTGGGAAGTCCTGCGTTACGACAAGCATGGAAGGTGCAGTTTCGTTATTTTTTAAAAACATAAGCCGTTTAATTGTAACCGATCGGCAGTATTAATTGCAACGCATTACCTTTTCATTATCGTTGTTATCTGTGGAACATTGTTAAAGAACAAGCAAGGTGCAAAACCAGCTAGATAGCAATATGTAGAAGCTTCTAGTTTTTCTAAGAAATGGCCTCAACCGAATTGCAACCTATTTGTAAAATTTTTGTTTGAAAACCTACATCTGCATATGGATACACTGGATGGTGTTCTGCCCAAAAATAGTCTAAAAATTGGTTTGTTGAATTACAGGTTGGCATCATTCGGTGACCTTCAGTACCAGTATGACCAAGATGGTTTTCTGCGCCAACGTGGAAACGAAGTCTTTGAATACAACAGCATGGGTTATTTAGTGAAAGCCTACCGACTTGATTCTTTGTACGAAGTGAGTGACAACTATACATTCTATGAAAATGATTCCTCTTGCATGATCAGTTTTTGTTTCTTGTGCATTTCGCTCGCTTAAGCAGCAACTGCTTTCTTTAGTGCCCGCATAAATGACCTTTTCAACACAAACGTAGCCTTAATTGACTCATCCCACCGAAGAACCTATTAATCGGACTTAGCATAACGACGTCCACTAAACCGAGCAGAATTTTGGTAACCTTACTTGCCTGTGGTGGCAGATCAACTACCGATACGATGGATTTGGACGTTTGGCGGCGAGGATCAATGTACTTCGCAACGAGGTGCTACGGTACATTTACGCCGATCCTACTAAGCCTGCGCGCCTTACTCACGTGTACAACGCCACTTCGGGTATTATAACCGCTTATATTTTTAAATAGCTATTTCTATTATTAAATGTGTTATAGTTAGTTTGTTGACATCTAATATCACCTCCTGCATCTTGTGTGCTTTGTTGAATCTGAAATTCCCGATCTTGAGCAAACTTTTCGGTTGTTGCTTCCTACTGCTGGTGGGATGCTTGATATTGTTTGATGGTTTGTAACAAACACCGCTTTGAAAGCTTGTAACTGCACGTCAGGGCGAATCACGACGTACCGGTACGATGTCGAGGGCTTCCTGATTGCGATCGAGTGCAGTGGCGGGCAACAGTGGTCGGTTGCATGTGACCATGCTGGCAGTCCACTTGCAGTTTTTGACAACCGAAGACAACTCACAAAGGAGATTAAGTATGCACTGTTTGAATAACTTTTTACCCCTCTGTATCTGCATTTTGACAACTTTGAGGTAGCTTTTCAATAGTATGAAAATAGCAGGAAAACTATTCTTTTAATCTTGTATCACATCAATAACTTCTCTCGCAGGTATTCACCGTTCGGACAAATTATCTACGATTCAGCGCCTTCTCTTTACCTTGCAATTGGTTTCCGAGGTGGCATCTACGACGTCGCCACAGACTTGGTTCGATTCACTGATCGCACCATTTTGTCCCCGTTGTTTTCTGCCAGAATTACAAACGACGTCGTATTGGAAGGGCGTTCCACGACAGAACAAGACTCCTGGCAGCTTCATAATCCCGTAGATTACGACGCACTCACGGGCCAGTTTACTTCAAGTGGTATCGCCAGACTGAAAAACATTGGTTCCTTCCCCGTGGCATTTGCAGAGTACCAAGTACAAGACCCAGTCAATGCGGCTCCGGTATACAAGCACATGACTGACACCTCGTCGTGGTTGGACGCACTCGGGTTTCAATTGAAGAACGTGGCTCCAGATCCACAAATTGCGTCTCGTCAAAAGGTAAAGTTACAGCAAATCCCGTTGACATGCCTATAACACAAAATAATCTAAAGTAGGAATGGCACTCACATCTTAACAACTCTGGAGTGTGAATCTGTCATGGAAAATCAAGTTGAAATTACTTACATATGTTTGATGTAGCTAAAGAAATAGTAGTTGTTTTAGGATTTTTGGTTTTGTCTGTTGTAATAAACATCCTGAAAACTTGGCAAGTGAGAGGACGTGAACGTAAGCTAATTTTTTAGACAAACAGAAAAAATTTGGAACAAAATTTTATAGTCTAAAATTCATCTACACAGTTTTCTGATCTGTTTCATCCAAGCTCTTTGACCGCACTGTTCATTATCCAACATAAAACCATTATCAGGAGGCAGATGCACTCCTTGTTTGAAATTAGTTGCAATCTCTTCATGCAAGAAAGTGCTCAGGTTATGTTCGTTTCTGAGCACAATCAAAAAATAGTTTGCGCTGATCTCAATCGTAGTCTAACGTGTGTTGACAGCTATGCCATTTTGGACAAGGTTAATGGATCGTTGTTATTTGAACCATTCTTTAATACTATATTTTGATAAAAATAGTTTGCAACCTGGTGGCTTTGGGCCTGCATAGCAGTCTTTAATGTCTTTTTAGGACAAATCCAGTGTTGAATGCCAGCTTTCACATTATCTATCAACTTACATGGGCTTGCAAACAGCGACGCCTTCTGCCATAGTACCAATCAACAGTGAAGCTCCGCGGATAATGCCAACGCCAGGTATTGTACACGCCATTAAAGGAAAAGATCCGTTATTGCACAACGTGATCAGATCCACACTGTTATTGCACAGCGTGCTTGAATTTCGCATTCATGGTAACAAAACACGGAAACTCTATGAAAGTCCATCGTGAAATTTATTAGGGCCGGTTGTATTCATAGAACAGTGGTTAAAAGCAATATGACCCAAGTTGGTAACAAGAGAATTTGTGGCAGATCATTGTTGACCTTATTGTTTTTTATCGTTTGCACCAGGGTTGCGGAGTTGGAGGTAAAATATCCCACTCCGACCTTCCCAAAATTTCCGACTCCGATTCCTTAACACAAACAGAATGAAATTTGGCTGTTAAAATCAATGGAAATCGTGGTGCACAGCAAGAAATCTGTTTCGACAAAAGTTTCAAAAGAAATTGAACCATTTCAACAGGAATACCCAACTTGTGAGTGTGATGTAAAAACGATCCAATTGGACAACCGGAGTCGGACAAAAAAATCCGACTCCGACTCCACCCAAAAACCTCGGACTCCTAACGACTCCACAACCCTGGTTTGCACGCCACTGATATTTAGGTTTGCATAAGTTTGTACCAAGGTTTTGCACATAATCGTAAATAATTAGTGAATGACCTACTAGTCGTCAAATTACTTTTAAGACTGTTTTTACCATTAGCTCTTTCACGAAACATTAAATGACGTAATTATCACTTGTTCCAAATGTAGGGCACAAAACCATTTATTGATGTAATTAACTAAAATTAAGACGTATGTTGTATTGAAGATGGAACTCTGTTTGCGCGAGGCTTGGTTCTTGCTGTTGATCGCGGTACAATCACGACCCAAGTCTTACACTCGGCCACTGACGACGTCAAAAGACTGGGCGGTATCATCAACGGAGGTGACATCATATTCGGAAGGGACGCCGATTCCGCAGCAGTAGCGATGAGCTTAAGCTTGGAAGGAAAGCCCACAGTTTATTTATCAAAGTTGTCTGAGTCATTCGACAAAGACCGCCAGACCTTGCGACTCCAACCTGGCCGAGAACGAGTGCTCGAAGCTGGCAATGGACGTAAAGATGGAGCAAGTCAAATGTCCCGTTCTGACACAAGCTCGCCTCTCGTTGTGTCCACAGTACAAAATCAGATTCGAGTCGAATCGAGCCATGCAGTTGTGGTGATGGTGTACGTGAATTTCGCCTCAAATCTTCATGACTCTCAGTTCTCTACGACTGAGTTTGAGCGCGATCGTATAACGAACGAAGCTCTGCGCCGCGCAGAAAATGACGCTTGGGGAAGAGAGAGGCAGAAGCTGCGAGAAGGGCTTCGAACGCGCTGGAGCAGGAGCGAGGCTCATGAAATTTTGACACGAGGCAGTTTGTCTTCCCACACGGTGCAATTCGCTTTTGATCCCGAGAAGTATCCCGAACTTGCCGAATCAGGCCGCAACGTTAAATTTGTGAAACAAACGTAACGCCAACGATTCGGCTCTCCTTTTCTCTCTAGCGGAAGTGCCTATGATATGTGAATTGCTGAGGATACTGAAGTGGTGCCGTGAAGTGGTTTGAGCCACTGTGACGGCACTGGCCGCCGAAAGGCCATAACTGTACCTAAGTTCTACGTTTCCTCCCCGTACTTTTTTTGTACTCGTTGCCATACATCGATGCGATTGTAACCGCGCTCCCACACGTGTGTCCGGTTGTATCCTTTACTTATTGCGCATCCTCTGTTGCCACTGTGATTTTGCGTATGCTTTTGCTTAATGATTAATGAATGTTGAAGTGTTTCATCAGGCATCTAGTTTACTTCACACTGAACTAGCTGATCGCGGCATGTAGTATACATCATGCTAGGGGCTTTGGTCGATGCCAAACATCGTTTGGTGCTGCTGGTGACACGGAACTGTCGCCTGCAGTGGTGGTTTTCACGAAGTGAGTTTTTTATTTTTAAAGGGTCTTGCCATCCTCGAAAAGCCGCTGCTGGATAGCTGGCGCATAACTATGGCCCATGGTACACTGAGAACTGACACCGTGTTTTACGAATGAGTTGATTGCGTTTCGACCACAGCACTTGCCAATTAAAAGCGTTTCATCAAAAAACTGAAGCTTATTTTGAAACACCATTGAGCTACGTCAGCTGATCAACAACTCTACGAAGAAACGTCTTGTTTCGTGTGTCATAAATGAAGTCCTTGTTCTAAATATTAAATTTTTGTTTGTTTAGCTCTTCGCAAGCTGGCAGCCTCAAACACTGACAGGGAGAGAATTTTAGTCTAGTAAAAGTTTCCGACTGTTCTATGGCATTTTATCAAGCTATGGTGAAATTTAAACTTGCAGCAATTGTTTCTTTGCAACAGCACATTACATACCAAGATAGCTGAATCCGTGAACGGAAGCACGCATTTCGCACTTGTGTCCAAAATGTTACGGTGTTGAAAGAACCAAAGTGGCTCATGAGTACCGACGATTCACCGATGTGCTGAAAAGTGTCTGGCCAATGGTACAACACAATGTTGGTATTTCGGGGCCAAATTTGAAATCCGAGGGTAAAGATTTCTACTGGACAAGCCAGAGATTCTGACCAATATTGGAAAAAGCACAACGCCCGTAAATTGCAGTAACGGCATTTAGTTCTTATATTATTGATGCATAAACAGCAGCGCATCAATAGTGTTACCATTAAGGTGGCTCGTACTTTTATTTGCGAAACAGCCGGGAATGTCTTCCAAACTTCCCCCAAAAAATTAGCCTAGATTTTCAGCAGCAGTCAAGCTACAACCTTGTTTTAAAATACTGAATTTTTCTGGTATTGAACACATCAACAATTTTTTCAAAACTTTTTTGTACTTAGAAAGTTGACTTCTACAAAAAAGTCTCATCCAACAGCTGTTGTTTCCAAGCGGTGACGGGGGGCGATTTCAGCAATACTGTATTTGGTGGTCAAGTCTCATAACGGCTTCGCTTTAGTGAATGAAATGCACCACAATGCTGTAACAAAACAATGGATGACAGAATCGCCTTATATCGCAAACAATGAGACAATTCGAACATGACGAAAGACTTATGTTGTTTTCCGAATTGTACAAAATCATCGTGAATGAAGTTACTTTCGTCGGTTTTAAGGGGGGAGATCGCTCCACCCTGGATCCGCCCCTACGTTCCTCGTCACTAAACGCAGTGGCGCAGCCAGGATTTTGTTAAGGAGGGTTAGAACGAAAACGTCATAACGAAATCTTGTTTGTAAACTCAGCGAGTTAAGTTGCATTCTTCGGCTATAGATCGGTGTTCCCATTTGGACGAACTTACGTAGGAAAGCTGCATGCTGCGCAGACAGCGAAATGAAAACACAAATGCTTGCAACAATTTCCGTTGCATTTCGAATCGACGATAGTTGCGATGCATGCACCAGAGGCCACAGAATAGCTTCAGAAGTATGTATGTATTGCTAAGGGATGCAGTACGCGCACTCTTGTCACTAGCGTAGCCAGCCCAAAAATTGGGGGGGAGCAAAATGGTAGATTTTAGGTGAATAACACTATTTTGCTTGGGATGCCGCCTCTCAAGGCACAAAATGACCATATGTTCTAAAAATTTGGGGGTCATGCCCCCTGGCTACGCCTATCATTCATTTTTTCATTCCTTTGTAGGCACGGTTCGTGTTCCTGGCTTCATCGTATTCTCGGCCCCGGAAAAAGTTTTAAGTCAAGCCCAACTTCTGAAAAATTTGTAAACACAAAATCCGCTGGTGCTTCCCCAGCGGTGTAAGTAATTGGCACGAAATGTAGAAATTGTTAATGAATCTCGGTGCTTTTGATAAAATGGAGAGATGAGCTAAGCTGCACAACGAGACCATTATCAGATATCTCCGCCGCTAATACAGAGAAGTACTTCACATTTCCACATGTTTTGTAATTTAATTTTGAATTTGTTTTGTAAACAAGCTGATATATCTTGTTTTGCGTTTGCGAACAAAACGCCTGAATCCATTTTTCACATGGCACGAGACAAGTGAGGTACTCAATAAATATGGAATCGAAGTGTGGTCAAACAACTTCACCGCTGCCTTTTTCGTTAGTTTCATTGTGACTGGTTTTGTTTCTGATATCGAAGGAATTCAGAATAAAGTAATTTTGTATGAATTGAAACAACTTCATAAGTGAATGTAACGAGCACGTGTAGTGATAATTTGCTTGACATCAGTCTTCGCAAATCTTCAAGAAGGGCCGCAATTTAAAATAGTCTAGGGCCCCGAAAATGAAAATTCGTCTCTGAGTCAGAGTTGAAAATTTTGGGAACATCATATTTTTTGAGGTGGCAGAATTTTTCTCACTGGAATCGAATGCCAGACATGCAAAATTCAAATATAGTTGCAATGAACAAAACCGAAAATATTTGTATTCAGTAGTGATTACTAAAACTGGCAGAAAGTCAAATTTGCAGATAAATCATTAATGATACTCAACGCAACATCGGAATATAGAGTTGTATTCTTGTATCTCTTTTGAATCACGACAATTTTTCAAATGAATATTGTATTTGAAACAAAAATTGTCATCACGGGGGGCTCGTTGGAGCGGAGGGCCCGAGGCAATTGCCCCCCCTTAATCTGGCCATGCCTGAGGTGTAACAAAATTTCTTCACAAAGATCCCTCCCGAGGTAACCTCGACCAATTTGGGCGAAAGGACTTGGTGCATGTAGGTTCACTAGTAAGCCACGCCAGCAACCTTTGACCGAAGCCAGCACGAGAGTAGATCACACGAGTGCAAGCCCTGACGCAGTGCCGTGGCTAGGCAGCCCCGTATCTCCCGGGTCGGGGGAGAGGCGACCATTCGTAGGGACCCCACAATGTATATTGTATTAGTAAGTTAGAACTGTCTCTTTACCCTTGACTTTTACTCTTCTGGTATTTGGCCTCAATGCAGAGCCGGTAGATTACGCATGTGATATCGTGATTCGTTAATTTCGAAAAAGAATTGCGAACATTGGACACTAATGCAGTATTTTGTAAAGTTGTGGTTACGTGATATTAAAGATGATATTAAAGAGCCCCATCTGGACTTTTTTGGGGGGGCCCAACAGGTTTTCACACGGCTCTGCCCTGACGACACAAATCAATTTGGCGCGAATAACTCCTGCTCACCTCGTGGTTTTCATTGAGAAACAAGCAAGAGAATGTATGGCGCCTTCTCCGTCAGAGGAAAGAAATCGGAGCCAGAAAGGGCCTGCACCGGGTGCACTTGTGGTGAAAGGTCAAAGCGTTTTATTCAGGACATGATGAACCTTGTGCTTCTCTTCACCTAATTGAAGTCTCTGACTTAGCCAAAAGGCTTGCTCCTTGTTGTGCGTGAACTTGTGGTAAAAGGTCAAAGCATTTTATTGAGGACATGAACTTTGAGACCAGACAACGCTGTGGAACCTGTCCACCATCAACCATCAAAACAGAACAAAACGAGGTTCATGCGCCAACTGCCAACGATGGAGAGCACTTGTTTGCATTGATCACTTTCAAGTTTTCTGCAAAGATTACTCACAGCCCTGGAATATTAACCCCGGGAGATTTCCACCCGGACAGGAGTAGTGGCCACGTGGTCCCTAGGTGAAAATCACCCACGTTATGGCTGATTGTGAGTTCGGATGAAAATCACCCCAAGTTATGGTTAGTGTGAGTTCGGGTGAAAATCACCCCACGTTGTGGTTAGTGTGAGTTTTTGGTTTCCCTGTTAATGCCTTGACAATGTGCAAATTCACAAAACTCCACTAATTTATAGTTTCCATATTTCAATTTGGGGAAATTGGTGCATTGTTTGGGTGGGCTTACACCAAATCCCCCCTGTGGCGACAGGACTGGCCGTATGTGAGACATGAAAGTCAATAGCAGTGCCGCGATCAATCTGATTGCCCAACAATTGTCGTAAAGCATTTGCCCATTTTGGGCAAG
>JGI24021J15306_10000273_pt1 | contig 34602 bp, 16 predicted proteins | sample Ectturendosymbi1_FD_15306 | JGI IMG/M metagenome (IMG submission 15306)
TGAGGCGTGGGAAGGGTGGGTTGCTGAACTGTACGAAACAGGATACAAGCGATTGAGGAAGAGGATGGTGCTGCGGATAATTACCTAAAGCGCTTGAGTTTTGGGAAAGAGGACCTGCAATATTTTAAAATGAACTAATACCGAGAGTTGTTTCTGGGCGTATGACTGGTTTTTCGAAATGTGAGCTGGATCCTTTTGTGTGACTCGATTGAATTTTTTGTAATGCATTTCAAGTATGACAACTTTTGTTTGGTCCCGTGTCAAGCAAAATTGAAGTCTAAATATTGAACCCTTTTGTGTAACTTGTTTTTCACTAATCTGTAAAAAGACCTTGATTTTGTTTGGTATTTGAAAAAAAGCTTCACATTCATTCAATCATTTTACGAACAGAATTAATAGTTATCTGTTTCTCGTACCAGACATATTTAGTCTTTTTTCTATTTTGCCGTTACTGCAACGGAGTATAATTTTCCTGCTGCGATTTGGTTATTAAAACTGCGTGGTCTCCATGCAACTCGTCTCTTTCTGTCGCTTCCCTTGTGGCGAAACTTGATGAATAGAATCTGTTTTATAACTTTAAGTTCCTCGTTTAAAAAATACTCTGCTGTAACAAGTGCATGTTTCAAAGCATATATTTATTTCTTATTTGTTTAGGAAGCTTTTTTAGTGACGAGAAGAAAAACTCTGTCACAAGCTTACTCACAAATCATCCGTTAACATATTATTTTAAAACACATGCTATAAATGCAAAGACTGGCAGAAACAATCAAGTGTACGACTGGTTGATCACATAGTCTTTAAAAAATACCGTTTAAATTATTACTAAAAATATTAACACCTTATGAAAAACGCAAATCATTTTGTTTCTGTATTACTATCATATTGTGATTATTATGATTATAAGCTCAAGTATTACTGTAACTTCCCCAAGAATCAGCCGATTCGGCTCTGCTTTCGTTTTTTTGCGATAATTACAACCTATACATACCTGTATTCATGTAACTGTAGTCTCCATAAAAGTGACGCAAGGGAATCATTTCGAGCAAATTTTTTTAAGGCAATCGATTTCACGTAAATACTACACATCCTCAGTCCTGAAATTTTATTAAGATGCGTAGTGTTATGTGAAATCGATTTCCTTAAAAAGATTTTGCTCGACTGATTCGCTTGTTTCACCTTTGTGGGAGTGCAGACTAGATACTTGGTTTGATTATGAGAACATTTTCGAAACATCAAGTAAATTTCTTGCACTGCTTTAATAACATGCTGTTTTTCAAAGTCTTGTTTTGGCGTTTTTCAAAGAACTTGAGATAACAATTTTTACATCAGTTCGTTTTCTAAACAGATTTGTGTTATACGTCTGATAAGTTTTATTTTAATTTTCAAGAGAAACAAGATTTAAAGAAAAAAGTGAGACCTAATGCAGAAACAAGAATTCCCTATTTAATAACATCCTTCATGTCCTAATTACACAGATCCTTATTTGTAGATTTGCCCCAAAATCGCTTCAGTCATTAGAGATATGAAAATAAATAATGCTGCATGTTTCTTAGCTGCACGCATCACCTCTTATAGCTCATCGCTACGCAGAGGCATGTGAGCGTTGTCCGCCATTTTATGCCGCACAGAAGGAGTCGTTGAGTACCTCAGCAAAACATACCGTTGAAACCAGCTAGTTTTTTGACACAATACATGTTCACAGCAATATAAACCATGGATATTTTCTGTTTTCATGCATTTATAAAGCGGCGTTTTTCCGATGCTAACCACATCAAAAATATAATAGAAAACTTGAATCGATTTGCTTAAAACTATATTCGAGATAAAAAACGCATTTAGACGATTTTCACTGACAATACGTTTTTAAGTTTGTAAAACATTCAAACCATTTTTGTCAAAGTGCATATTTGCCGATGTTTGCAAATAGGAAATAAGCCGTTGCTGTGACGCCATCAAGCTTTTTCTCTGTTACAAACAAATGCGTGGCTTTAAGAAAATTGCAAACCCAAGTCATTTCGTGGACCGTAAGGTGACACCATGCAATTAAATTTGATTGCTTTTCTTTGCTCTGTAGAATATGTATTTGATTGCTTTTCTTTGCTCCATAGCCTTTCACCAATCGAGCAGTAGGGACTGCAGGGGTGGTTGATTCTTGGTGTGTTGGAATCGTTTGAGTCACAGCATTCGCGCGATGATGATGCATCCCGGTGCAAATTTCAGACCTTCCTTTCCTCTTGAAGGTACGTTTTTAGTTTGAAATTGAAATGCTGTATTTTGTGTATTTCACCTCATGTTCGGACGCAAAGTATCTGAAAAGAGAGATTTCCTTTTCATGGCAGAAAGGAGATATATTTGAAAAAGCTGTGAAATGTGAGAAACAACCTTACTGTAAACTAACATGGAGCTACCGCTGGAAGAAAAAATATTTGCTAGCAAGAAATATCGCAAGCAACTTTTGTACGAAAATAACTAGCCACGTTTGTTAATGTTGGTGCAAATAAATTATGGTTTTAAAACTACCCACTGAGTAGAGCTTTGGTCTATTTTTAGCAACCAAAAATCAAGGTGATCTTACCAAATCAGATTTGGTGATTGACGAAAACAATGGGCAGATTCATGTGTGAAATAAAACGTTCATAATAGGCAATGCAATTCTGTAGAAAAAGTTTTCAAATCAGTGAATTACTCATGAACTTGCAATGATCAAAAAGGGGTGAGTTCAAAACAAAATGTGGTATATAGAGAAAATACGTAAAAATCCTGAACTACTGTGTGTTTTAGGCTGCAGGTTAGTAAATTTACTGTTGGTATTAGAGAAGCAATTTTCTGAAATTTCGAACTGGCGAGTTTGCTTGAAAAATACTGCTGCAAACGGGGAAGATCTATAGATTGTGGTCAGCAACCCTTTTCACAGAATTGAGATTTGTTGACTAGAAGTGCGTTTGAAGCAGCCTCGTCGCCACGAGGGGATTTGATGGGCTTAGCCCCCAAACAAAGCACCAGGCCACCCTAAATTAAAATATGAAACAATATAAATCAGTAGAGGTTTTATAAAATTTTCAATGTCAAGACTCCCTGTACAAACGTAAATTCCCCATATTGAAGACTTTCTGGCGACAGTTCTGGTTTGACGCGTAGAAACTAATTTTCGCTGATCTACTGGATCGTTTGATGCTTGCTATAGACTTTTTTAACTGGATCAGAACTATTCCGCTCTTGAGCTAAAGAAACAGAAAAATGGCAAACCGTTACTTAAATTGCATTTTCCTTAAAACCTGCACTTGATGCTTAGGAAAAGTGACAATCAGTTGTAACGTTATCCATCGTTTTGAAATAAACGTTTTTGCCAACAAAGCATAGTTCCTCTCAAAGTACCTCGACAAAAGGTGACAATACATTGCAAACACGGTGCAAATCCGATTTGACCAAACAAACAAGTACCTCTGTAAACCGTGGCGCTGACGACTTCACGGGCAGTTCGCGCCACAAATGTGAATGTTTGAGTTCCACCAGCAGTGGGACTCTTGTCGACCCGAATATAGTCCTGCGTGTTTCCCACGACGCTTTGCAGCTAGCTGGAAAAGTGTTATGTCTTGTGTGAATCTTAAACGGCCGTCGCTAGGTCATTAAATTGCGATTCAACATGGCTTTATGACAACGATCGCCTATTGTCGGTTTGCTTTCGGGAAACCGATTGAGCGACGTCCTAATCACTGACTTCGGCAGTACGGTCGGCGTACGCAGATACAATGCCTTCCGTCTCTGCGGAGACGCCAACATCGGAAAGTGTGCCCGCTTTATCCACCGGGTCGCTGACTGTGGCGTGAACTGCACGTCTGCATTCCTTGATAAACGAAAGGCAGTTAATTATGCAGTAAGCTGGTTGCTCGACTTGCACTGCGGCAAATTACTGGGCTTGCTCATGTCCCAGACTCAATCGTTTATTTGAAATGCTCTTTCATACTTCTGGCAAGTGATTAACGGTCAGAAAGCGTTTAGCAGGGTTTTATGCTGAACAGCGTGAGCGCGGGCACACGTAAGCATCTGACAGCTTGAAACATTTTACCGCCCCGTGTTTATCTTTCGGCGTGTTACTTTCACACATCTGAAAACCCGTTTGCGACTTTACCCGCGAACTAAGACGATTAACTGACAGTTTTGACAGGTGCGGAAGCGAAACCCTTCCGCGTTTGTAAACACTAACTTGTGTCCTGCGAACGACTGCGGTTGCGAAAACCGATACAGTGACGCGACGCACCAAATATTTTTGTGTTTTTCCGTAGGTGTAGCTTGCTGCCGGTCTTCACGTCAATAGAAACTGTGCTAGCAGTGCTGTTTATGTTACACACGCGACCGCTTCACAAAGTTATGAGACAGAGTTTACTGTAATGTTATACCATAGAGACACTAGAATACCAGATGAACAGTAGCGGCAGTGAGGAGATGGTGTGACAAAACGGGGCGTCAGTGTTTTCACTTATGAAAGCCGATTAAGAAGTTTTCGTAAAAACCGACACCGCTTTTCAGCAAAACGTCCATCTCCTTTCAACGCTGAAGCACTCTGTGAAGAATGTTACAGTCATTAACAATAGAAAATAAGCGGTGTATTTTAATAACCCACGGCTCCTTTGCAAGACTGACGCTTCTCACGGGGAACCTTTTAAATACTCGCTTCATTGCACAAGGGTGTGGTTGTGGCAATTTACCCTAATTAAGACTAAGCACTATGAAGAGACTGGAAAACGATGCCCTTGTCGGTGATGTTTTTTGCATTGTAACACAAGCAGATTTTAGATCTATTTCATGACCATTTTTTTGACAAAGTTTCCTTCCATTTCTGAGACTAAAATCAAGAGGCTGTTTCTTTGTATAAATTTAGAGCATCTCAAGCAGCAACTTTCTCAATTTTTGAAAAATCGAATTTATTGCAGGTAAAACCAAACGTCCTTTTAGTACGAGAGCAAAAAACTCAGCAGGGAGAAAAATAAAATGTTGCCATCGGCCCTGCATTGCTCAGGGTTTGTAAGCTGCCGATGATAAAGGTGCCAGCCAGAAGACAACACATTTTCCCTTAATAGTTTGAGAAAGTGGCAACAACATGCACTTGAACTTCCTGCTCAATTCCGATTAGATATTTGAAGATTTTGGCAACAAGGTGCCTACTCCCTAAAATTCAACATACTTCTTTACAGTTACAGTAGTATTTTTGGATGTACTTTTCTATATATAACAACTTTCAAATTGTTGAACATTTTTAACATCCGCAACAAAATTCCATTAAATGGACAATTATGCAACCTCTTGAATGAGAGGGGCATGTCTTATTCTTAACCAAATAAAACTTTCGGTTACAATTACCTTAAAATCTTACCTAAAATGCATTTGTTGTACTAGAATAAATTACTGAATATGAACAGTACCTACTCGATTGCAACTCTTAATTCATAATCATAGTGGTTCTCCATAGTATTGGTGTTAAAATCCACATTATGTTCAGCAGTGTCTACAATACAGACATAAGCAACCTGGCAGAGAGATTTAATCGCATCAGAAAGCAACCTTTCATGAAAAGACCGAAAAATAAGCAAAAAGATACCAGTTTAATAGGCTCGAGCGCATTACCATTCAGCTCGTAGAAAACGACCCAAGGCGAAGTATAGGCAGAATGCAATCTAACTGCGTGGATTGAGAGCACATGCGTGCGTATTTTGACTTCCAAACATAGCCTGCGTTGTTTTTAGGCCAAGGCCGTGTCAATCAGCTGGGAGGCATGTTTATTAACGGCCGGCCGTTGCCTAACCACATTCGTCACAAGATCGTCGAGATGGCATCCCATGGTGTCCGGCCATGCGTCATCAGCCGTCAGCTACGAGTTTCCCATGGATGCGTGAGCAAGATTCTGTGCCGGTGAGTGTAACCGCTCAAATGAAGTACAGGTTCCTTCGGAAGCCAAGGATGGAAATTACTCTTTCTAGAAGAAAATGCTTAAAAACTCCAGGTTTTAGAGTTTCATGGTGCGTTAAGCGCAATTAACCAGTGTCACGTTTTGGCCCTGTCAAGAACAGTCTTTGGAAATATGTGGTGAAGCATTCGTGATGAAGAATTATTTTTCATATTTTTGAAAGCTAGCATGTACTGAGCATCAGATACAAGGGCATATGCTTGAAGTTTTGTTTTATGTACCACGACCTTAACTTCTACAACTGATGACTGCCCTTGCTTGAGGGACTGGGAAAAACGACTAGTGATTCTGAGATTGAAACCTCGCCTGCTTTGAGAGTTCTACAAAATTTCAGCAGAAAATTATTTTCTTTCTCTTCATGACAAGAAAAGTATGAATGACAACGAAGGCATCCGTGTGGTTTGACATTTTTTTGCCTCTGTATTTGACAACGTGTAGTATTATCGAAGCACTTTGAGCCTGCGGTTGTAGGTAGTAGAAGTCTTGTCTCGCTAGTTAAAATAGAATTATTTTTCAAACTTTATGAGTAAATTAAAAATTCTCGCATATTTTTTAAAGATAAACTTTAGAATGAACTGCAAACTTTATGATAAGCACTTTCTCGCCTAACTCGAGCTGACATGAGCAGATACTACGAGGCAAAACACAATGATTGATTTGAAAAATGCGTGAATAAACAACTGCCATGAAATGCAGTTTGGATTCATAAAATTAACTATCAACAGTATGAAAACATCCCAATGAGCTGCATACATTTTAACTTTAACATTTCTTCAGAGAGTTGGGTAATGTTTGTATTTTAAACAGTAAAGTCAACACCCATACATGGTTCGTGCAAGCATGGGTTTCCTATACATTGGCGTCGAAAAGATTTTTTCCCGGGAAGGGCAATACAGGATTTTCCAGGAGTAGCCACAAAGATTTTTCGAGGGGAGGCAAAGGTGGTGAAATTTCATTTTACCCATTCGAAACAACCTTCTCTGCTAAAACTTTAACCAAACGTCAAATTTCAAAATCCAGCGAGGACCAAGGCTGTCCCTACCCCCCTTCCGACGCCCATGTTCCCATATGCAATGATTACCATGCTTCTATCGAAACGAGAAGTCGCTGATTATTTTTATTCTTATTACAATTTGTTTACCAGCATCATTCCTTACTCATATCAACAAAGTGTTCGTGATCTTTGAAATGCCATGGGGTTTCTACACTATAGACAAGTTCAATTGAAAGCATAAGTAGCCGCCACCACATTTCTTTCAAGAGTAGGGGTGTAAAGTCTTTTTGATGAGATACCAAAACATGCGTTTTGTTGAGATTCCGTGTGGGACAGATTGTCAACTACTTTGACTGTTGTCTCCAGGCCGGTAGCTAAAATTTTTTCGCCCTCCCCTGGAAAAATGTGTTGGACATAGTTTAAAAATATTTTACATTCTTTTTGATTCTACACCACTCAGTATGAGGCACTTGGATTCACTCGTTTACTTGCAATATATTACCTGACTACCTGACATAATCGTGAGATTCCACAAGGCAAGACATACAAAATGCACGCAAAAGCAAAATGACTATGGCGTGCTTGATCTGCAAAGCTGATGTTGGCATTAAAACCTGCTGGTTATTTCTTTGTTATGCACTGACGTACGAATTATTCATCAGCAAATTTTTTTGCGAGTTATCTACACATCATTAAATTAATATAACAGATATCAGGAGACAGGATCAATCAAGCCAGGTGCTATTGGAGGAAGCAAACCAAAGGTTACCTCCTCCGACATTGAAAATCGGATTGAGGAATACAAGAACGAAAACCCTGGAATTTTCAGTTGGGAGATAAGAGAAAGATTGATAAAAGTAAAACGCACTGAAATCCTGCCATTATTTGATGTATGAAGTTTCCTTTACTGCAACCTTGATTAAACAAGTCATCAGTGAAACTGTTATTCGAGATTACTTTGCAATCTCAGGTTCGGGCAGGAAACTTCTCACAATGTGTAAAAACGGATTCACGAAATTTTTATGGCTTGATTGTTAATGCAATTAGTGCTGTGCAGGTTACTTTTGAAATTTCATAAAATGTTTTCTTTTTGCGCACTTATATTATTTAATTATTTCTAACCGAGTGTAACATCAGGTTTCACTTTCGATAAATTATTGAAAATTAAGCTTTTTCTGTTAAATAGTTTCCTGTAACAAAAAATACGAAAAGTGTTCTTGTTATGGCACTGTGGAATCTATTACGATCTATCAAACAAAATAATTTCTCTGATGTTAAATTTACTTTTGTTTTTCTTAATCTTAGTTTTTGAGTGATGCAGCTATTGGATAAATTAATGTTTTTTTAGTTATCTGTTGCTGGCGTATTTCATAAGGAATTTTACAACAAACAGCCACTCAATTGTCATAAAAAATTAAATTTCTATCTGCGTTTTGGCTTGTCCATTTCTTTCTTGCCACGATGGAAGTTTTAAAACGATTTACGTTTACGTAGTGCATGGATTTTATGAAAAAGGTTAGCTTTAATTTTTGACATTTCAATCAGCCATTTTTATTTGCAGTTCTATCGTTGGTTGAAGTAAGCGCTGATCTTAAAAGATTCTGCCACTTTTAGATGGCAAGCTGACTGTAGACAATCACAAAACATACATTTTCTTAACCAACACTAAGTTGAACGATTTCGTTTAGCAAAGCTTAAGAAAATTGTTATAAAACCGCCAAATTAACATCTAAAAATGTAATTTTTTTGATAAGAAGACCTATGCAAACATATCAGTTTTCAAGAACATCCGCTTGTTCTTGTGGTACTTGCGTGTTCCGTAATATTTGTTTCTGTTCTTTTTCGCTGCATACTGCAAAAGTTGATTGTTGTCATCCACGCAGGATGGAGTGTGTGAACGAAGCAATGTGCCCTCCGTCAGTTCCATCAGTCGGACCCTTCGCGAAAAGGGCTGCAACGTCGACGAGTCGCAACACGCAGGTAAGGTAGACTGCAGTTTACTGGACGGAGAAGACTGTGTTTGTGGTTGATGAGAACAGTGGATTTTGAATGACGCTGGATTCTGCGACGTCTCGCAAGTGACGACTTATCTGGAACCCATTATGACGTTTTCAGTTGATACTCAAGAGAGATGACGATGATGCGGATGAGACAATACCATGTCTCTCAGCCTCGTTTTACGCTTTGAATAATTAATATAATTTATGTGTTTAGCCCAATCGCTGTCAATCGCCGGCTGCGGTACAGTCCACGCGGAAAACTCAGGCGAATGGGTTTTGTTTATGTCCTAGCCGGTAAGACTTGCTGAGCTTCGTTGGATCATCCTGATATCAGCAGTCTCGGGCTAATGCACACTGCACGCTTCTGGCTACCATTGTATGCAGGTCATGGCTAGGTGCCCTCCCACAGCGTTAGCCGTTAAAAACTTGTGTGTGATCAAACAATTTTGTATAGTTTTGGAGCAAGCTCGACATCTCTTGAAAGAGCTACTGTACGTGGCATCTCAAGAACAACGTTTGCCTGAGAGACATCTTATTTTGTCCTTCCAGTTATTGATAAACCCAAAGTTATAATCGTTGCAGAAAGCATGGTCAGCAATTTATCTGCTTAGCCTTTTCTGTACGCTGTTCGTGTTTAGTAGTTGTCTTGCGACCTTTCTGCCTTTGAGTGCGTTTGCAAGAAGAATCGCGCACGCCTGAAGCTGCAAATACAAATTCACAAGAAACATGGAATTACAAATCTATTTATGGAAAAGTCAGTCGAACAGATAGTCCAACACACATAAAGAGAACACTAGCAAAGAGGTTACGTGCGCATAAATCCTTTATTGAGAGAGATTAATTAATTTTCAATGCAATGTAAATCAGCGGCAGCATGTTACACTCATTATAGACATAATTTGCGCAGGAATAAGATTTCCAAATAATTCTCCCAAATTATGATATCGCAGCGCTTGATTTGATGATCGTACTTACAGCAAAGCTTCGTCCAAAGCTCAATATTATAAACTGCCTATTGATGATAACCTGCACAACAGTATGTATAATTACCTTGGAAAAAGACCATTTAAGTGGATCCTTGTAGAGCAGATAGATTTTGACATATTTTGAATTTAGTAATTTTGCAACCAGGTCTGCAGAAGATAATAGTATTTTTCAACGGGCAGGCTGGACCTCCTGTGGACTCAGTGAAGCCATCCCCAAAAAAGCAATGAACCCAAACTTTCCGAGAAATAGTGGCCACTTACACCCGCTGCTCTTTCGTTTCACATCCAGCAGCGGCGTAGATTGCAACAGCGAGAAAAATCCACACGCTGTCTATTAAAAAGCCATAAAATCTTCGTCGCTGTTTGTGTAGCGGGCTCCTCCTGTCACGGGTGAAAGGTCAGCGTCTTGTCTGTGTGTCACCTGCTGAGTCGAACCACGAGGTCGCGCTACAGAGAGGCGCTCTCGCTCTTGGACTCTTTACCAAAGCAAACAACGCTCAACTGGGCAAAGGCCTTTCTCAGATTTATTAGAACAGCAGCAACGGCTGAGTCACGCTATTCCGGATTTAATTCGAACGTTTTAGCGAATCGCCATGTCGCCGTGAAAGCCATAATAGCGACCTATGAGGAAGCCGGCATCCACTCAGCCCGAAATACACACTCCTGCTGCTATTCTTAACTGACTGTGTGGTGCAAGCTAAAAACGGGTTTGGAGAAACCGATTTCCCGTTGTAACTGCACCCTTGAACGACACATACAATTTTCTGGCAGACGAGCTCGTAATAAGCGAATATTTTTTCAGGTTCTCTATGGACGGAAGTNTTTAACGGACGCATATCGAATATTGCAACTCAACGTAGATCGCATTGTTCAGGGGTTTACAATGAGTCCCAGTTTCGCAACTAATTTCTCCCTTCTGCTTCTGCGAAGGATGCCATCGATTTTAGATTAAAGGAGTAGATCACACGATTGGCTCAAATCTCGTTAGAGAAGTGCTACCAGGCGTGGAGGAATTATTTCCGAATTCCTCCAGCCAGAAGAGAGCTAGGATATGTGCTAACTGATGTTNCAGAAAACAATGCGATGTAAAGGGAACTGATATCAAAAAATTACTGCCCAGATTTTTTCCCTCCGGCTTACGCATCGTGCGGTCAACTTCCAGTCGCGAAAACACGCGAATAGGTTCGGGCGCTCCAGCCGCCACGTCACTCAATCAGACTCTGATTTCTCGAGTACATCGTTTGACTTCGTGATTTGGCTATTCACCAATCCATACATTTTCGTTGCTCTGCAATGACATATGGAAACAGTTGAGGCAGTCGTATATTCGTCGGCAATTTTACGCCACTGTTCCGCCCCTTCTGGCATCGCTCACGACCAAAATGGTTGCCCAAGCCGTCTTCGCTCTGAGAATGTCAATTCTTTGCCATTAAAATCCGACAAACACGGCAAAGGGCGCCGAGGTCACTCTTACCTCGACTCCTGCTGCGGCTCCGTGTAAGCGGGAACATATTGACAATCGGCAATACGTCTTAATTCACCAACCAAACCACCTTTTTTTGAACTGGTGCCCGATCATGAACCTTAATTGCTTAATTTCTGCTGTTATATACGCAATTATATTTGCATTAGTGGTTCAATTTCGCCTTGAGCAAAATTTGGCGAAGCAATTGCCCAAGGCAGAACACCATGCAATATTTTGCGCGCTACATTTAGGGCTAAAAGATATTACATGCTTTGCTACCTGTAAAGTTGNTTTTTGATATACAGGCATGTAAGTACGCAATATGCAGAGGAATTATACTTTTCATCTGATACAGATTTTCTCGGGGCTTTCGGTTAAGTTTTGAGTTTTTTTCCTCTAAAATTGTGGCTAGTTTTCACCCATCTATTTCAGCATTTTCTAAACTGATTCTCAGTCGGGACTTGAAACCACTGAGACCTGGGTTACTCTTTTCCAAGAACAGAAAGCTCCTATGAAACCACATGCTCGAGCGCACTCGTCAAAGCGGGTCTTAATAGCCATTTTGGGTGTGAACATCGAAAAGCCATCAACAGAAGAAGAGAAAAAAGAAACAAAAATGGTGGGATAATAGAAATAATTAGTGCATTTCTTAAAGGCCACTACTCGAAGTAAACTAAGTGTATTTAACGTACATCTGAGTTATGACAATGGACTTGTCTGTCGCTGCATCAGCTACGTCACTAATTTAAAATGAACCCGACCTTCGTCGTGCTTGTTACGAAAAAACAAATCGTCATGGTGCTTGCTGTACAACCTTCACAACTTGCGGAAGCTTTCATCAGATTTGGCAACTGCCGTGATGGCTTCACTTCATGACTTTATATCGTATACAAATAACTAAAAGCGCCGAACACATGTGGAGGTATTAACGCATTTCGCAAAACTGCGCGGTGGAAATTCAAAGAGATGAGATGTGGCACGATGGCGTGAGTATTCGTACAATGAGGTGTCCCGCTGCTACGGCTTTGCTTAGCCAGTACCACCCCTGTTACAGGCGAGTAATTCCCAAGTAACGAAGAGCGATTACGGCACAGTTTATCGCCAGAGTTATTCGGTCGCATTTGCTGGAAACGCAAACGTTTTTTTGTCGTGTCAATGGTTCTGCATACGAACAATGTTTTATTATTTTTAATGAAAATGTCTAAACCGCAGGATTCCCCGCCTGCAGTCCAAACAATCAGGGCTTTCTTGGTACGGGGTGCTTTAGCACCGTCTCTGAGCTTTCAACGACAATAAGATTGTGATCGCTGCCGCTTGCGAATGCCTTGCTATCCTGAGCGACCATTCACTTGTCAGTGATAAGCCATAGGATGCCTGATGGCACGCGACATGTCGTCTTGCGCTGCTGGCAAGCTCGATGCCAGTGTGACCTATCAACCCCACTCTGCACGCAGCAATGGCGGTTATTAATTAATAATGCACACTGCTCTAGGCGTATTTACGACTCTGGCACAACGTTCACGGGTGCATCGGCGGCGATTCTATTCCACGACCTTCAAGACTCCCTGCGGAGCGTGCTGACCGAGCCAAGGGACATTTCCGATAACCACTGATTTTAATGTTAATGCTCAATTAAAGGTAGTCGTACGCAGTTAATTTTTGTTATAAAAAGCAGTGTGTTGCAGCGCAGCTTGCCGCAGAAGCCAGATTTTAGTTAAAATTTCCACGAAGTTATTTTATCGTACAGAATCTTCTGGTTTTCCTTCTGATCTCTGGAGGATGACTTGTTTCGTGAATGATGCAAGCTAAAACGAACAGCTCACCTGTGAAGCATTCCAGCATTTTTCTGACACTTCGGCGTTGCGGTTGCTGCCGCACGTCTGCCAACGCAAAATGTGTGAACTGTCAGTCAGCCTTGCTGGCTGAGCGCGAGAACGGAATTTGTTTGTTGCGCCTATTACAGCCACACAGGTGCTGTTTGGCTTGAGGTTAGGGAGAAGCTTAATTGCAGCCCTCGCATAATCGCCCCGAGCTAGAACGTTATCTGTGTTTTATCTCTGGCGATCCGGCTCATTTTCAGGATGGCTCACTTTCTCGGCGTGTGCAGCAGGGCGACTTCCCGTGAGGTCGACGGTCGTGTTGTGTAACAAATCAAGTCGTACGGCTCTCCGCTGTGCACCGCAAACCGAGCTTGGCCTTTTCTGAAACGCAAAACAGTATTACGCCTCTCGGCAGCCTCACCATTCACTGCGGGTGTTGACCTTCGGTCATACACGAATTACGTGGATTCGCACCCGATTTATATCTATTTGCCAATATTAGAACGGAGTGCTCCCTTTTTTCTGAGACAGATCATTATCATCTGAAACATTGAGGTGGAACAAAATGCGCAATTCGTCTCTTCGTGCTAATAAACCTGTAGGAATCAAGGATTGCCATGTTTTGATAGGAAATCGCTCAAACTCTTCGGGTGGAGAGCAAAACGACGAGGATTGCTCAGACTCTGGATCGGAACCCGACCTTCCCTTGAAGCGAAAGCAGCGCAGAAGTCGCACAACATTCAGCGCAGAGCAACTTGACGAGCTGGAAAGATGCTTTGAAAGGACGCACTACCCCGATATTTACACACGTGAAGAGCTGGCTCAACGCACGCGGTTGACGGAGGCAAGAGTCCAGGTTGGTTGAACTACTTTCGAGATCTATCGGTTCCTCGGACGATTAAAAACAAATAGTAATGATGTTGCGATGCAGTGTGCATGGTTGTAAATCCTTCAATGGTGGATGACGCCAACAGCTTCAAACTGTTTTATTGACGTCAGTCCACAAATGCAACTTGTAGAGCATTTTCTACATGAAGCTGAAGTCAAAAAAGTTTGAATAAAAATGTATATTAAATCCAGATCAAAATAAACGCAAGATGGCAATGCAAGCTGTGAAGGAATTTTACTTCTCGCTGTTTGTTTAATAGCCACTACCTTTCCAAGCATAGGTTTAGTATGGAAAGTTGTTGAAAGTGGTAGCTGAGCAGACAGAATGAATTATCGAACTTTATGAAGTTTAGTTTGCAACAAAGTTTTAGGTTTTCCGGTTTTTACAAGCAAAACTTATCTGCGGAGCTTTGCTAACAGAGGCGTTTGGCGCTAAGAAACAAAAGCAAGACGGCGCCTTCCGCATCATAACATTTCAGTTGTGGAAATACGAGACAGATTCGATTCGTTTGTTTATGCAAATAAGCCCAAGCAAAAGCTTTGAGTGATAAAATCTCAACCCCAACGTAATATTATGATCTGGTTAAGCAGAACAAAGCATTGGTCACTAGCGCATATGCTGTCACTCTCACTGCTTTGCACCGTATTAGGTCTTCCGTTCCAATGTACAGCACTGGTCAGGTTGTCGTCAGTCGCACCTGTTGAATCCGGTTTCGTCACGCTCGTCGTCAGCACCTGATCAGTCTTCGTTAAGTGTCACAGGGAACGGATCATGTCCAGCGCAATAACAATAAATAAACCGCCCACCTCGTTCTGTGCGTTGCCGCAAGTCCGCACACGAGCGAATCGTCGTCCGTCCTGGCAAGTGCTCGCGGTGTCCACCGACGCCAGGTGCACACGAAATCCTGCAATATTTGGTTGGCAGCTAAATAAAATATGGCGCGTGGTGGTGAAGCAAACAACTTGACAGGTTTCGTAGCTGGAAACATTCGAAGTTTTTAAATTTTTGCATTGGTCTCTCGTCAAATCAAAAGCTGCTTGAGTTCACATGCTTTTCATTGTTATCGTTAAATGACACTCCACTGCAACAAGCCATCCTTTATTTTTGGCGTCTGTGAATGCTTTTGTTTAATTCAATTTTTGATGGGCATAAGTTGACCAAAAAAGGTATTTTTTCGACTCTGCTAAATGTCTTTCCCAATGGCTATCGTGTGGAAAGAATGAGAAAGCAAACGATGTTTTGCGATTGTATAGAAACGTGAAATATTATTGCGCGCTATTGAGGTTTTGCCCGAGCTTTCATTTCGGGTTGCTATGAAGTCTGTACGTGGTAAAGGTCAAGCCACAAATGAAACAGATACTCAGCGAAGATTATTTCAAATACAGCTTTCGATTTTTAAGGTGTTTCACAATTGGCCACTGCATGTGCTGCAGGTTCTTTTGACTTTTCCCCAAAATTAACGTATTTGATGTTAACGGGGTTTTCACTGAACACTAGGTTTGGTTAAGTCTTTAACTTTGACCTTAATGCGGCTTAGAGCTTAGACGTATCATGATCAGCTCTGAGGAACTAATTTTCTTTGCTTTTGTACGTCTTTCCTTGTATTTTGCAACACATGCCGTCCACGAGTGTTTACTGAGTAGAGCGAAGATCAGCTTTTAGAAGAAAGATGCTCGTGAGTTACTGGTGATTGCAGATTGGCGCAACACGGCGCAAAGGTTTTTTAAAGGTTAATGAAGGTCATGATTTGCAACAAAAATTAGCGGCTGCATACGTGCGCAGAGCTTTGACATTTTGCAAGCAAATAATCTGCAGTGCAAACAGTTACACTTGCACACAACTCAAAGCTAAACTTTCTCCTAAAAGAAAAATCAGTTCCACGCGTTTCCAGAAACAAACACTTTCGCGTTTGAGCAGGATTAAGGAGTCTTACATTGTTCACCGTTTACGACCAACTGCATTGGTCGCTGTGAAAGGACAATTGCGGAAGCTATTCATTCAATGTATGCAAAACAAATTCTCTCCTCGGCACTCGGCCGTTCAGCGAAGACTAGGTTTTGCAGAAAAATGTGATTCACTGGTTGGTTTCTCATAAAAAAAGAAATAAATAAACATATGCTATAGTTAAAAAATTGTCCGAGCAATAAACAATTGAAATGGAAGACCTGCATCAAATGTAGGTTCCAGTGGCGCTTGAAGCTTTTCGCCCATAGTACCGCGGTGACCTTCAGATGGAGTGAGAATGTGGACCAAGCTTGTTGCGTTATCTTTCAAATCGAAACGCATCTTCGTTTATTGCATTGAGTAAAATTGCTTTCGCAAACGTTACTTTGAGCGGCTGTTGTCTGCTGACTACGGCTCACGAAACAGCTAGCAAGGTTTATGTCTACTCCACACGCTTGTTGAAGCTAGAAGCAGATGTGGTAGCTTTGGCCGCCCAAACGTCAGTGGTTGTCGCGAAATTTACGAACTTACGGAATTTGAACGAATCTCTCAATTTTTGAAGATTTTCGATAAATTCTGAAAGAAACTATTTGCCAATCCTTTCCGAAAATTTTTGCTTGTTGATGATCGTGATGAGGTATGTTTTTAAGCCCACACAAGTATGTTTTATTGGTCTCTTTTCGTTACTGCTTGTTGCTAATACTTTTACTAAAATGGGTTTAAACAGGAATTAAAATCGTTTGTGGATGTAACGAAAGTGCACAGGAAAAAATAATTTGCTGCACTATACACTTCCTCTTTCAACCAAATAGTAATGCAGGTGGAAAATTCCAGCCATAACGCTCGTTCTTCTTCAGAAACGAAAGCACTAATCCTGTGTTCTCTTCATTTTTGAGGTATGGTTCAGCAATCGGCGTGCAAGGTGGAGAAAGCAGATGGCAGCCCAACAGCTGCATGGAACTTTGCCGCACCATCCTCACCATATACCCCCACACCTGGCCTATTCACATTCGGTACCAGCGGCAGTTGGTATGAACACGGCTGCTCACAATTATATGATTCAAAGTCCTGGTGTTCATCATCCCTCGCAATCTATACACGAGTCATTTGCAGCAAATGCACACGGTAAATTTTGCTCGATTGTTCGTGCAATTCGCTTTTTTCGTAAATATGAAATTACAAAGCAAAGAAACAAACCAAGAAGTGATCGCATTTGCACTAAAAGCATTTAATTATTTTCATTTTATCGAAATTTTAGTTTCACAGCGAATTTTTCCAGTGCGGCAGACAGTGAACGTATTACTGTGTTTCTAAATATTAATTGTGGCTTTAAATTCCTGCTGTGCATTTAAAAGCTATTCCATGAATGCTCTAGTGAACGTACAGTAAGCAGAGTATTCTACGCTATAAATTATACTCCTACAAGATATGGAGCCGGAAAAGCGGTTAATTGTTTTACTCTTTTCATATACAACGTCCCTGAACCCGTTCTTCTAAAAAGACAGCTGTTCTTAAGTTTCTCAACAAAGATGAACAACTTAGTTAAAATCCCTTACCCAGGCACGTAAAAGCTTGGGACACCAGGGGGGGCGAAGAGTTTTCTGAGAGGGGCCCAAATTTTTCAACCTAAGTTCAATAGTTTTGAACTATGTCAAGCACATTTTTCCAGGGGTTTTCTCCCCTCTGCTCCCCCCTATCTACGGGCCTGTCCTTACCTATTTGTAGGCCATGACACATCGTTGCACATCATTTTGGCCTGCAAAAACCATACCGAGTGAAAAGTTGTTAATACAGTAGGATTGCTTGTGAAAGTAGTCCCCTTGTTATAAGCTTTTTGCCTTGTGTTTCTGTACGGTTGGTCGTTTTCGACTTTCTTTTCCCTACTTTTTGGGCAATTGACAAAAATTGGGTCATCAGCCACGCAGTCTCTTTGCCTTCAGTTACCACGCACCAAGCCCAAAAGCTCTGTCATGTTCTTACGATATCTGTAGAAGGTATAATTTCTTTATTTTTAGGTTTGCTAGCATTGCGTAAAATCTTTCGAGATCAAAATGTTAGGCCTGCTTAAATCAGTGGTTCTTAACAAGGTTCCCACCGACCACTAGGGGTTCACAGTAAAAACCCAGGGTACCAGAAAGAGAGCCAAACTGTTTTCTTTGACCTTCGTGTCACAATATGCCAGATATTGGTTTGAAGGGTCGCCGGGGTTGATTGAATTGAAAACCGCTGCCTGTTTGTACTAATATATATAACCACTGTCTCTTGTACCGCTAATATATAAAATGCAGTATACCAATTAAAGACTCTAGGTTTGCTGCAAAGATTTTGAGGAATCAACCCTGTTGGCCCTGTTTTATTGACTTTACGATGTTTTGGATTTGCAAATATCCTTGTTCACGTTATTAGTCTCCACCAAAGTGACGCACTCGAATCTAACAGGAAATTCCTAGTAAAAAATTGCTGATATATTCGACTGCGTCATCTTGGTGGAAATCAAGAATTTTAACATAAAATGTAGTAAGAAGGCCACAGCCGTCTGAATGATAAACGATTTTAAATCCTGCGTTTGTAGCACTAGTTATCTTAGTGACACAGGGCCATTTTTCAACAGTGCGTGGACTGTTAACACTTTTTTCTATTTTTCTTAAGCAAACATTAACATCCTGATCCGTGTTTATAAAATATATTAGACCAAATAGCTTCGTGTATGCTGGTACTATGATTTCAAACTAGAAAAGTAAGGTGCGTCATAATCGCTCTCAAGAAATGTTTCCTCTCGTTTTGATACTCGTTCCTAAAATGTTTTGAAAGTGATGATGTCCTGTATATCAACAATTCAAATGCGATTTGAAAAGAATTTATTACAGAAACGATTCAAACGTTGTCTTACTGGTCATAAAATGACATTAAAAACGCGGAGCTAATACCACATTTCGTAAAATTCATGCGGAATGCTACGAGTTATTCGTTTGATGCTGTACCATTATCACCATTGGCTATGCTCTTGTCGTTTTGGCAGACATTCTCAACTTATTTAATTCTTTAATTAAATTAATTAAGTCTTGTCTTATTTAATTCTTTTACGTAAAAGTTAAATTTTGTTGTCGCTTCACAATATTTCTTAAATCTTTTTTTTCTTTTTATAATTTCCTTTAATGCTTTTCGTGGCTGTATTCAAATTTATATCGTAACATCACTACTCAGAGCACACCGCTGCGCTCCACCGCGGACATCCGTCGGTTTTAAGCTCCTCACTGCATCACCCACACCAAGCCATGCGTTATGACAGCAGTGAGGCCCTGAACCACAGCGCTGCAGCTGCTTACGGCCTGATGGGTGCGTCAGCAGCCGCGGCTGCTGCCGCCGCCCGCTACGGTCAGTACCCCTCAGCGGCCGCATTTGGAGACCCGTACTCGATCCACCCTTATCACCATACTACCTCACCATCAACCAGTGGAGCGGTGAGAACATTTCTACGTAAACGTCTACATGTAAACGTTTTAGTTCGGTCATCTGTACAATTGCATATAGACTTTTTCTGCTGTAACCTTACAGAACGTTTCAGCGCAAAAAGCCTGTGTTATGTATCTGATGGCATTGTTGCAACGCTGCTTTGCACAGCGGGCTTAAATTAATTTTCTCAACTGTTGGTTCGGTTTAGATTTAAACAAACTGTTCAATATTTTGTGTTCGTGCAAAATAAAGACAAACGCTCTCATTCGTTGATGGTCTCTTGTATCTTGTGTTCTAAAAGGCAAACGTGAAGGCTTAGCGACATAGACTGGTTAATTCATCGATCTGTTGGTTTTTGAATTCCTTTAACGGAATGAAACGCGTTTATTTCTTGAAAGCTGGTTAAAGTCTCAGGCCAAGAACGGAAAAAGATGTTGATTGTAAACTGGATCGTATTTCATCATAGAACGGCTTTTCATCTGCCACTGGGTTAGTGAAACTTAGATGCGTTAACATTTTTCTGTAGGAGTGATTGGCTATTTCTAAAATATCGTTATCACGACAACCGAACAACCGACACGAATTCAACGCAATAGGATTACCTATGATTTTATTGGATAGAATGTGTTTTGTGCAAGGAACGTTATGTTACTAGTTAAGCGTAGGTTGGGTGCTGAGTTGGGCTCAACGGCAATTTTAGCTATTACGTGAGAGACTCCTCTCTTTTTCCTCTTGCAAGCATAGCAGGCGTTTAACACGAAAGTTATTTGTTTAGCTTTTTGGCTTTTGCTCAACGTCATCTTCCAACAGCGGAATGCATTATTCCGAACGCCTTCATGCCACTAAGTCTTCACCGCCAGCCGGCTTATCACCCTCTGAAGATCCCAGTCAGCAAGGCCCTCAACATTTTAGCGTCCAGCACCAACGCTCGCACCATGTTGCTGCTCAGCATGCAAACGAAACGTCTGGTTCTGGGCAGCGTCCCACATCCGACAGAAACATATCTTCTGCGTCTCCTACCTCCAATCCCGAGTCCCATTTGACACCAGGTAATAAGCACGGTTTGCGTATTGCACAACTTCATTCATAACTGGTTTGGTAAAATTTATATCACATTTTGTCTCTGAGCAGTCGTTGACTCTTGCAACGTTGTTTGAAAAACTACCTACTGTATCTGCAAAAGCAATACTTAATCTAATATAGTAGATATCCATTTGTCGCAATGGTGTTAATGCCTTTTGTAGCGATCAAAAATTTTTTAATGAAGAGGCTGGAATTTTTCAAGGTGTTCTGTGATTGGTCGCCCCCACAATTCAACATTCGTTTTTACGCTTCAAGTACATTTTCGACGTTGCGTTCTTCTGACACACAGGTATGGATCATCCACATGCGGTGAACACTTACAATGTTGCTCCTAGCAACCGGCTCTCCTCTGACCTACGCAACATGACGACTAAGTGTCACCAGGGTGCTGGGTTACTGCAAACCTCAGCAGATCGTCTGGTTTCCGCCTTCTCGGCCCATCGAACTTCAGAACAGGAGCCAGCTTCTGGTGTCTTTGGAATTACTTCCGGCTTCGGCACTAATGCCACCCAAGCAGCAGCATCTGAAGCTTCTGGCAACCAGAATCCTTACGCATCGTGCCAGTACTCTCCTTACAACGGACCAAGTAAGTGTGTGCAGCAAATTTCGCAGAATCATTGAAAGGCGCGCCTGCCTTAAAACCCACTTAACCTTGCAAGAATTTTAAACTTCAATATGAAACTTCAATATGAATTAAACTTCAATACGAATTTTACTTCTTTTCTCACCGATAAAATTTGCCTTTTCTGTTTCTTGTTTTCTTTGTGAGCATATAGACAAATAAATAGTAACTGTTCAAAATTTGCAACTGTTATAGAGAGCGACCTTTTATTTAACATCAGCCCATGTTTGACTTGTTTTAACTGTTTATAATCGAGATGTATATTATATCTTTCGTGTTCACAAAGTATCTTCGTTTGATGGCAGCATTTTTTGCGTTTTTGCTACATAACGTCAAACGTCGACTTTTGGATTATCTTGCTGGGTCCCATAATCTTGGCTTGGTTCTTGTTTCAGAGATAATAAGGTTACCAAGCAAGTAGTAATGTATTTTCTTTTGCATATTTGCCGCCACTTTTTGTACAAACCTGGCTTGTTAAACTACATCTGTTATCTCGCCCAAGATCAACGTTTAATTTTATGATGTGCACGCAACTTTAGCGAAAGCATTTTTTTCAAGGCTATTTTGCGCCCAAGAAAAAAATAAAAGTTCAATGCAGAAATGCAAAGCACATTCATAAAAGTACAAATTTTTTTCGAAGATGACCCAAACTTTCAGTGTTTTTGCTCTATGAGCTCAAATCTGATCTGATATTGTGCAACGTACAAAAATGTCACGTGGGGCAACTGTAACTTCTTCGGTGACGTCTGATCGTAAAATAAAGTTACTTAAATTCTTCTAATGGTTGGCAATTTATTACCGTGTTTACATCGTATCTTTCCTTCAAAGAATGTATTATGAACCGATGCTCTTCAGCTTACCTAAGAACTGTTTTACAAGCTCATTTCACCGTATCATTTGCTCTCCCTATTTCGCAGGCACGAACGACTTCAGCAACGCTGACATCGCTGCACTGAGAATGAAATCGAGAGAACACACGAATGCTGCTTTGGGTTTAGTGACCGTAGTTGGCGGCGCCAACGTGCAGCATGCCTATTGACGAGTGCATGACGGATAGTTATTGCTGAAAGCAAAGAGAATGGAGCAAGCCACCACATTACATGCCCTTTTCCATTTTTGGCTCTAAACCTTACCTTTGAAAATCCTGAAGGATGGTGTAAATGCTAAAAGAAGCAGTGTTATGACATAGCTTGGCACCTAGAAACCAGCTAACGGCTGGCTGTACCAAGTGATTCACTCTTTCTTTTGCAAAAAGCAGCCAGTGTTGTTTTCAGTGGTTTGCTGTGCGTTAACCCGTATCACTGCCGGAGAGAAAACTGTATGCTGTGTACCTCACAGTCCTGCCAACCAAGTTTGAGAGCAAACGCATCATTTTCTATGTTCAGCATGATATTAAAGTTGTTTTGCATATTTATGGTTCGTTTATGCTTCATGATGGTGGGCATCATTTATGCGAGTGCGATCTGAGCTCTAACGTGCTGCCGTAGTTGTTACTTGTGCCAATCCATTGGTGTTATGATGACTTGCAATGTGAGATGACTTGCAATGTGAGATGACAAAGCGGTTTCGTAAAGGTAGCCTAGTTTCAAAAGTTTGAATGCTGCATCACTGCCTTTAAACTATGTTCTCCTGTTATTTTATCATCAGGTTTTCCAAAATGCTTCCGAACACCATGAAAACTTGACATTTTGCAAGTTTTTTTACAGTGATTAGTACAGCACCAAAGAAACTTAATACAGCACCAAAGAAACTTGGAAGGAGCTTAGTCGCGTTTTTCACTTAATTTGGTATGACTGCATTGGCAGTTTTTGCGCATCAAAGTACCAGAAAGTTTCCTCATAGATCTGGAATAGAATACTGACATAAAAGTTAAACATCTGTTTTCGTTTTGAGCTTCTGCTTTTGACGAGTGTGTGTTCAAACAAGTGAAGTGAGACATCGTGTGTTTTTGAACTCGATCGTGACCTGCTCATGTTGAAATATTTACAGCCCGCGTTTTGCCACTTGGGTCGCACAAAGCTCTTTGAAATCACCTTGAAACTGACGATCGGAAATTATTATTTTTTATATTTGAACGAGCTGCGCCCTTTATTCAGCAATGTCTGCTTTTAGCAAGCCAGAGGCACAGCTGACAACGCACATCTCCAACGCCGTGAGTCACCTAAAGACGGAGATTAATAACACCACCTGGCCGTGCGCATACCTACAAGGTATTAGACAGATTTATTTACAAATCCTACAAAACGATATACAAAGCGGGTGCTACACCGGTACGCGGTGTGGCTACAACGCTACAAAACGGACGCGGAAGCATTGCGCATTACGACGGACGATAAGATCGCCTTTGCACTAATTAGTCATACTGTCATGTTGCCGATGTAGCTAGAAACCAAGGCGAACACAAGTTTATCGCCGACGAGGGTAGCTTGTCAGCGGTGGTTTAGACAGCTTCCACAAAGACGAGTGTGAAAACAGACGAACCGTGTATCTGAGGTCAACATGGTTTTAGCTTATTCGCTTCAGTTACGAAACATCTACTCAACAGTAAAAAATTTCCGTAAGTCGCTTAATGAAGGTTGTCTTTCTGATAGCAATGACGAATGTAATGGGTAGCGAGCCTTTCCTTGGTAGTTTGTAATATTGAATATCGAAGTGGTTTATTTTTCTTTAGACACCGCTCCTACAAATATGTGTACTTCAGGTTTACATCCTGAAATCCCATCCGCCACATTTTAAAGAGCGTAGGAAAACAAACAAGATACGCTTAAAGTTTTGTGCGCGGAGTGGGGGCAACAGTTTCTATTTCATCACAGGCTTTGTTGATCTGTCCTGTTTTTTGGCGATTCTGCATCATTACACCTCCGCTCCCATTAACACCACTAGGAGGAGTAGGGAACCCAGAAGACACCACAGAAGATTCCATGTGTGCATTTTTCATTTTCTTTGGAGTCGAGTGTTTTCCTATGCTTCCGTTGCTTCTGTTCCATGAGTTTTCTTGACCACTGAGGTTGGCAAACTGTTCATTTAGCAATTTTTTAGATCTGCAAAAATAGAAAGGTTTTAAAATTTCTGCAAAAACTTAAATTTGGGCGTTTTCCTCACCGTTTTACTTGCGACAGAAAAAAATTACTCATAAAGGATACAAACTAAAAGAGTGTCGAACTTTTTGGTCATTAGAACTTTCCTTTTCCTAATAAAATCTGAAAAGCATATTAAGCGTTACAGGAAAAAGAAGATTACACTAAATTTTTCCGCTAATTTAAATATAATTTTGTTCACGAATTAGTTGTCGAAACCTCTTGACTACTTGTGCACCTACTTGCGACACCAGGCGGCAAAAGCAATCATGATGCAAATCATGGAGAATCCTAAAGTCCCACCAAGAGCACTGTATACAACAATTAAGTCTCTTGACTCTGATGCAGCAAATTTACTGTCTCCATCATCGATGCTTTTCTCAATATCTGCAGTGAAAGCAGATGTCCTTACCTGAAAAGTAAAGATTAACCAACAAGAGAAATAGATTGTATCAGACCTTGAAAGAACTCACTCAAGAAACAGCCTATAGGAGTGAATAAGCTTTATAAGCCATTGCTGTTTATTATCTTTGAAGATTTCTTTGAACAGTTTTAACTTGTTCGAAGATTTTTGATTCATAGCTTATTCTACCCAATGAAAACAGCAACCAAAGAGACAATTTGATGAATGCGACTTCAAAAGTTTTGGCCACTTTACTAAAGGCAAATTGGCAGTTATGCAATGACTAGAAGTCCTCGAAGTTGGTATTGTTGCAACTTAAAAACGCCCTCAACCAGCATGTAAAGAATACAACAATTTGTATTGAATTTGTTTCATCATTATTATTGGTGGAAAATCATTGTCTTTTAAACAATCTTGTAACAGGTATATGAATTTTTGGGGTAAGCCCATTTAATCCCTTCGTTAGACGCGTATTTTGCTTTACCACCGTTGACACGTTTCAACTGAAATCCATTTTTAACTTTCGAACTGGAGAAAAACATTTGGTCGCTCGATTTTCTTACAAGGATTACCAGTAAACAAGCCTGAAGAATGACAAACGATCAATCATGCAGCAAAATGTGAGAATTTGGATTGAAGACAACAAATGTTGTTGGTTTATTTTCGCAATTTATTCTGCATTATGATCTACTCCTCTAATTATGTCGCCAAGTTATGCGACCGTGTGTCTTGGGAAACGCACTCATCTACAACCGTTGATAGGATTGCAGTTCTAGAGTCCTGTTTTGGGGAACTGAAATATCCTTTAGTGGGTTTGTGGCAGAAAGGGAATAAAACATCTTCCACCCTATCCAACCGACAAAAGTGATGGGATGATACGTAGACTCTTTTTTCGAGAAGGTAGTGATTGCCACATATCTACGCTTGTAGTAGACTCAGTGCAAGGCTTTGCCTACAAATATGTGCCCGCAGCAACGCCTTCCCGTGGTACCACTGATATTTCAAAAGTTGCGGTTGTAAATCGCGCGACCGGTTTGACCAAATTGGTATACTTCGGGAAGTTACTATACCATGAAATAGATAAAAAAATGTCGAAATCATTGCGGATCGGTCGTAACGAGGGTGAGGATCGCGTTCAGGTTCGAGGCAGAGGCAGGGCCTTTGATAGAAATTTTACCTGGCGGTACGAAGACCGATGTCGGGCCCCGTAGCTTCCGGGCCCTCGTCTAAACTTTAATTGCTTCTTTATATAGTAATCAGAATATAGATTAAAACAGTTAGCATGCTAAGATAAGATTTAGAAATAGATTAATTTCTATACTGGCAACTGACTTACGTTTGGGCTTCATGACAGAAAAACTTTGCTTACGTACTTTCATCATCCCGGGTCCTAGTACCTACCGGGTCCGGCTACAATGATACCTATTGTAACCCCCTCTCGTAGGCCCTGGGCAGAGGTGACCGTTCGAAAAATCCGCGGCAGTCGCCCCCATCAGCTATTCATAAGTGGAAGCACCAAGTTCCGATCGCTACGCATCTGTGGAGTGAATGGGGACGGTTCTAGGACTACAACCACCTAAACAACTGCCATCAAGGACATCTGCCACCTGGAACAACTGCCACCGGACAACAGTTTTTGCTAAAGGGGCTAAAAAATTTTCGGGGACCAAATTTTTGACTTTAGGCGAGCAACAGTATTTTGTTTGGGACACTGCTTCTCAAAGCACACAATGACTGTATATGCTAACTGTTTTGGGGGGCATGGGGCCCTGGCTGCGCCTATGCAGGGCAACTGCCACCTAGGACAACTCCAACTCCCACCCGTACAACTGCCACATATGATAACGCATTTTGCACATCACAGAAGAGCTATCAAATCCAGTTCGAAATACCGCGTTACGGCACATAGGAGTTCTGTCGGCACGGAGGTTGAGAATACTGCTCACAAAGCAAGACGCAGGCAGAAGCAAAATTTCCAGTAGCCCACCTAACGACCAAATTTTCCTAAAGCCAAAGCCACACGTAAACGGCAATTCTGCCAGAGGCTAGCTGTTGGAAACTGGAACATCACATCAATCACAGAAAAAGTGCACGTAGTGGTCGAGGAAACCACACAATATTCTTCGATGTTGCTGGCATCAGTTAGTCTAAGCGTCATGGCTTTAACCCTGTTGCGCTGGATGATGGGTGAAAACTCATCTACTCCGGCACTGAGCCAGCAAAGTTTGCCCAAGCCGGAGCGAGGATACTTGCTAGCCCGCACCTGGCAACTTGTGTTGATCTATATGGATCCCACCAGGAGGAAGGATAAGCATGTTGAGATTGAATTTATTAGATCGCTCCCTGTGTCTGATACAGGTATATGGCCCAAACACAAGTGCACTGTGCCCGGATTTCTTGGAAGAAACTAGTAATGTCTGGTAAAGGGAAAAAATAACGAATCCATGATCCTGATCCTTATGGGATACTTCAACGCACGCGTTGGGAACGTTGCGAAATATGCAGGGGTGTGATTGGCTGATATGATGATGCTGACGTAAATGATTACGAAGGCCTATGCTGCAACTGTGATGTAACAACACACTGTGCATCATGGACATTTTCTTTCAACACAGAGATTTGCACAAGTGCATGTCGTACAGATATTCGTTGGCTCAACGGTCATTCTTTGATTTCTTCTTAATTTCAGCTAACTTGGTCCAATCGGTGTTGGATGTTCAAGTCAAAAGGAGTGCAGAACTGTCGACCGATCATTATCCAGTAGTTTTCAAATTGCATCTTGATAGACCAGCAGGATCTACACAAACGTGCAAGACCAGGATATCCTATTGAAAGAAGTGGGGGCCCTGGTGGAAAAGGATACGAGAAAGACTTTGCAGACAGTGTGCCTTTCTTGTTCTGAGAGATCCCGGAATGCACAGCGGACGCGTAGTGGCAACTGTAGCTTCATCTGCTACTTGGGTATGTAGACGGAAACAAATCGGTGTGGCAAAAATGGCAAAAAAGTAATCCCTTGGTGGAACCACCAAATGAAAGATGCTATTCAAGCCAAGAAAGTAGCCTACAAGACCTGGTTTCAGAACAGAGTCGAATCTTCTTTGCTTTCACGGTACACTGAGGCGCCAACGTCCGCAGCCCTTGTGGTTAAAAAGTCCAAAATGCAATCTTGGAAGAATTTAGGGCATCAACTACATTCCAATTTCTGGCAAGCCCTGGGGCAGAGCCAGACATTTTCATTTGGGACGGGGACACTATGGGAGCCAGTTTTGCAGCAACGGGAACAGTCAATGGTCCTTATAGGATTTTAAAAAATATCATTTCTGCCGTCAAAAAGATTATTTAACTTTATTGTACGTCACATCATTACGTTTCGCCTCGGTGGCCTCGCTGATATTTCGTTGATCCGGAGTGCGCAAAAGATATTTTAAATACAGGGGGTGCAGTTAAAATGTCATCAGAAAAATTCTGAACTGTTTTTGTTGATACTTTTGTCAACGATGAAAGAAACTTCAGTGTGTGTTGAGCAGCTGTAACCTTGTTTAAGATCTCGCGTTGCTCGTAAGTCTGAGCAATGCTGATCAAATTACAAACAAGAAATACATCTATTGTTGCTGGTTTGTTGCCTAGAAGTCGCTAAGAGCGCCCCACTTGCTCCTTTAAAACTGTTTTGTTTCCTTTCTCCACGTTTCCTGAAGAGCCAGGTTGTTATGGTCACAAGACATGTCTGACTGGACTTTAACTTGAATGCTGGCTAGCAGCACATGGAGGGAGTTCTTGGAATATGATCAAGGTTAATATTTTTTTCAGCATAATCCATCTTTCCTATGAAAAGGATAAACACGATTTTATTGAGCCGAAAAGGGTTTGTTGTACCTTGGCAAAGAAATCAACTTTCATTTGATAGATGCTGTATTGAAAGCACTTACATCGAATTGCTTTTGAACCCTGCTTTACTGCAGAAGATCCACGCAAGCAAGATGTTGGCCATCCTTAAATATAGCCTAGTTGATCTGTGTATCAAACTCTTGCTTGGGTTTACAGATTTTCATTCCTCTACTTCAAATATTTTCCCCAATCTTGACCTTCGCTCAAAGCGTTCTAGATACGCAACTGCCCACCACTTCTCACTTCGTGGATGTGGGCCTGGTTCGGACGGTGTTCTTGCTACGAGTGAAGTTAAATAACTTTAGGCTAAATCACACGCAAGGCATCTTAATTTACTTTTTTGCATGTTTCCCTTTGCTTCGTTGCAAACTTTCTCGTCTTGTTTTCGTCGTTCTTCAACACCACCATAGTGGCGACGCACACATTGTAATCGGTGTCGGGAGTAAGACCGTGAAGCTTTATTACCCTGAGCCAGAATAAATGAGGTAAGGTGTCAGAAAAAAACACGCATGGTACAAAATCAGATGAAATGTAAAGTGAAAATGTAGCTGATATCTGAGAATATTGATGGGTAAATTAATCAACTGTTAGCTATATTCTTAATTCGTGTTCCAATGTGAATTAAGTTTTCCCGTAATCGCGAAGCGGGAAATATACCTTTCTACGTATTGTGCGGTTTACGTAGTGCAGTGTCTGTAAACAGTACAATCACATTCTTGTAGCTAATCGTACAGCAAGATAAGCCCACCTGCCAATCCAGGCAATTTAGAAGTAAACAACATTTGTGCGTTTCGGTGCGGAATGAAAAAATTTGATGTAGCTTGCCTTTTAAATGTTTTAGGTGCTAAAAATGAAATTAAGCTGCACAGTGCTTTTTCTCTTGATACTCCAAATAACACCATTTCAATCAGTTTCAACCGATAGATGAAGCAGACAAATGAGATTTCTACAAGCAACATGATGCTTTTCTATCACCATGTACAACTCACGTTCAGTGGCGTAGCTAGAGGCTTGAGCCAGGGGGGTGCTTAGCTGCAGGGGGCCCACTGACCAACACACAGAAAAAAACTTGAGAAATGATGATGAATCGGGATGTGGATGGCTATACTGAAACCCTAAAACACTGGAAAATACTCCGAAAAACGCAAAAAATCTTCTGAAAAACCAAAAGGAAAATAAGTCAAGTGGGAGCCGGGTTTTTACATTTAGCTTGCCAGCGGGGACGATTCGCACCTCTGCTACCCCGTGAGTTACGCCACTGCTCACGTCGGGATATTCAATCGCAAGGTACTGACGTACTGTATATTCACCACTATGAACAAAGGCACTATGAATAAAGGCAAGCTGTACTTCGCCAAGGAGTGGGTTGAAGTAATGCATCCACACAAAGGTACTGTACTTTTGATGCAAAAACTTTCATGAGCATAGTTTATAGTCAAGGAAATCTGTTACTTTGGTTAAACACTCATGCATGTAGTTTTAAGTCTTACTTTTGATTGGATTCAGCCACGATGTGTTTTTCCAATCCACCGGCCGAGGGAACATATGAAATTTTTTGGAAGACGTCTTCATAATCGGTTGCGTAAGAATTTATGATGGGTAATACAACTTCGGCAGAAGTGGAATGAACATTTTGCACTTGCGCGTCGGCACATTGCCTGCATAAAAGTTGGTCTTGTCAATCGTATCGATATTTTAAACAAGTTTCAAAAATTCGAAGTGTAACGCACTTGCATCGCAGTATCATAGCTTTGCGCAGACCATTCTGCAAAACGTCTTCAACTTTTACTGTATGTTTTAAAATAATTCTTATGCCTTGATTCAGGTTTAAGTTACAAGCGTTGACAATGTGCTGGTTTTGCTGGACTACAACACGTTAAACAAAGAAAAACTATCTCGAACGCACTATTATGAAAAGTGCTTATTCCTCCAAAGCGAAAAATGCTCATCCTTATCAGAATTTCATCAACACTAAAAAAGCGTTCAAAAAACTATACATGTTATTTTTTGAGACGTTTCGGATTATTCTTAATCCATCTTCAGTCCAAAAAATAAAGCAACACTTGGCAATGCTAGCAATTCAAAACCAAAAGACTCTGTGAGTCTGTCACAGAGTGACACAGAGTCTTTCGGTTTTGAATTCCTAGCATTGCTTGCTGTATTACTGAAGATGGATTAGGAATAATCCGAAACGTCTCAAAATAAAACATGTATAGTTTTTTGAAGGCTGTTTTCTAGTGTTGATGAAACTGTTAAGTCTATCCCAATTTTATGCTCCAAAGCTTATCAGCATTGTTTACATGAAGTCTCCAAGCCGTAGGTAGTCAAGCCGCTTGCCGAGCAATCTGTTTGGCCAATTACACTTGAGTTTCGAACGGTCCTCCGTAACGACTTTAGCCCTTGTCCCGTCGATTCCGAGGGCGAACCACTGCATGTCACAGTCACATTTCCAAGGGTTTCCGGCCAAATACAAAGTCCTTAATAAGAAATTAAAAGTTTGATTGGTTCACAGTTCTGTAGTTAAATAAAGTATTTTCTTTGTGTTTCAGAGACAGTGGTTCTTAAACAGGTATACTTGGCCCGGTGTGGAAAATCATTTCCCAAGGGGTGCGATGATATTGAATCATTAGGGTAAGGTTATTAAGGAAAGTCTAATCACTCGTGTAATATTTGGCGATCTGCCATAAAAGTTTGCATAGATGCAATTTAGCAATATATTACCATCTTCTTAATGGCGTGCATGAGAAAAAAGAAGTGGAAAATTTTCAGCAAATAGATTCCCATCCATTGCCTGCAATTGTCTTTTTTATCAAAAATTCCGAGCAAATTCAGTTTAGTTTTTGTTTATAGCCTATTCAGTTTTTGTACTACTTTCGGAGTATCACGAGTGTCTGCGGGCGCCCATCTCCCGTTGCTTGCGTTGTGACTATGAGCCTTGCGCTCAACTACTGCTCTTTTTGACTCGTCTCCCTCCCAGAAGCAGGGCGGATGCAGCTCGTAAAGTTAAGGGGGGGGGGCTTTCAGTGATATTTGGTAGTCAAGTCTCGATCGCCCCAATCGCCCCTGCCCGAAGAATATGCAGTGAGGGAGGATCGGTATCCATCGATCCGTTCCAGTTCACTTTTTTCCGAGAAGCTTATCTCAGGTAGGCTACTGGGCGTCCTGCTTGTGTTATACGTTTCTACCAGTGACGCGCTGGCTATCGGAAATCACACCGCTGCTGAAACNAAAGTTGCTTATTACACCATGCGCACGGTCTACCGGAAGATAAGAATTCCCGCTAATTGTCGTGANGCCGGACCACCATCCAGGCCCTACCGTTCCGCGGCCTCTTGGAGTCCGAAATTGTACTCATGCGCTTCTTTCCGCAGCCTCCAAGCGTCAGGCCATTGCGGGTTTGCCCGCCGCCCGTCAACCAGCTCGCCTCGCAACGGCCTNTCGGGGGCCGGGATTGTATTCAATTCGTACTGTTCCGTTCGCCTTTTCCTCAGCCAGCCGTTGTGCAGCCAGCTTTCCTTCTGGTTAGTAATAGGTTGTACCTGTGGCGGTTATGATTCAGTTGTACAAAGTATTTGATGTACAAGACATGCAGGCTGCAGCCGACCCTTTGATCCCGTAGGTCGCGGCAGAAATCGACGTATACCGGCTTCTGAGCATGCCTTCTTCCCATTAATCGCCTTTTACGATACACTGGGCAGAGGTAAGATGAATCATCGACTGTTCCAACTCTTTTTTAGGATGTGGGTCAGGAACACACTGTGGTTTTGTATCATACCGAAGTGAGGTGGCTATCACGTAGCCGTCTGCTATCTGGCCTGTTTGAGCTACTGAAAGAAATTCAGGAGCGCAGGATCGTGGAGCGCTTCTGGAGTTCTCAGTTGGAAACGTATACTGCAGCAAGGACGTAAAGAAAACGCTCGCTTTGCAAGTTCTTTCACGAGAGAAATCAAAACGGATTCACGGCACAATATGTGAAAAGCAATCACCGAGGATTGAGGCTATGCTAACGAGAAAAGAGCGAAGTCACTGAGCTAGTTACTCAACCACTTACAGCATGCCATGCATTGTACAAACACATCCTCTCGATAATTTATTTTTTGACAACTTGAAGGTTACCTGGGCTTTTGCTTAAATGTGGGATTTTGTAATGCAATATTTTTGTTGTCAATGTTGTGAATAAATTTTAATGATCAATATTGTTTCTCAATATTTGTAGAGGGTATGCGAAATCTGGTTTGTCATTTGAAAAAGAATGGGAAGAAGGAAACAGGTTAAGAATCACTGGGGCGGAATGGATTCATAATTGCTATACGTTTTCACGCTGACTCTTGTAGGCATATTGGGGTGACGCCGTTAAGCCACCTTCTTTGACTGTTCGACAGTAAAGAGACGATGTGTGTTCCAAGCAGAGATGTACAGTAAGTCGGGCCGGACTTTTCGCGTCGGTCCGGATTAAGGCTTAAATGTTTTGCGCCGATATCGGGCCAGATCCCTGCATACAAAATCTTTTAAATAGTAATCAGAGTAACGATTTTTTCCTTTGTGACGTAGATTTGTCGTGTTCACCGCCGTGACTTCTGTGAGTGAAGTGATTATGATTTCAGCTAATCCCAAAATTGCAAACACAGCTGCGTTCTTTCGTTTTCTGCTGGGATTAGTCTCACACGCTTTTTGTGAAGGTGGCAGCGGGGAGGAAATTATCACGCGACGGAGTTGCGTCGAAAAGATCAATCACTTGCGCGATTCTTGACTTGTTTCAAGAAACGATTTCGCTAGATTTAGCACCAGGCAAGGATTATGGCTTCCTTTGAAGTGCTAACATGACAGATGTTTTGATTTCGACAATCCGTGTGTTTGGACACTGTTTCTGAAGAAAACTAGGTGCCAACTACAGAATTATTCAAATAGAATCACAAGATTCAATTTGATTAAGAACTGATGGTGCCTACCTAGTAGGCAGACCCGTAACCAGAGGAGGCGCAGGGCGCAGTGGCGTAGCCAGCCCAAAAATTTTGGGGGGCAAAATGTTTGATTTTAGGCGAATAACACTATTTTGTCTAGAAAAACGCCTCTCAAAGCACAAAATGACTATATTTTCTAAAATTTTTGGGGGGCCAAGGCCCCTTTCGCCCCCCTTGGCTACGCCTATAGCAGGGGGCGAAGCCTCCCTATAAAATTTTGAAAATATGTTGGACATAGTTTAAAACTATTGGACATAAATTAAAAAATTTGGGTCTCTCTCGGAAAACTCTTCGTCCCTCCTGGTGTCCTAAGCTGGTTACGGGCCTGCTGGTAGGCGAAATATATACTCTGCAAGATCTTAGTGTCTGATTCTTTGCTGGGAAAGGATCCCTTTTGATAGGCAGTGCGAATTACAAGCGAATATTTTTTCCCATAAGTGTCAGCAAAACTTGCAACTGCCTTTTATGCGCGGAGAGATGTTTATGCGAGATTTTACCACAGTAGTCTGTTACTCTCTAGTTACCAGTTAGCCTGAAAGAATCTTTTATTTAATGACTTTGTCTAACGTTAACGTTAGCGGCTTAGATCGTTGTACCAAAGACTTGTCAAGTTACGAGTAACCTAGATGAGTTTTTGCTCACTGCATAGGTCAAGCCTATGCCACTGTTTTCATGAGGTTGTTAAACTTATAATTTAAATCAAGCGAATTCACGATCTTAGCTTATTGTCTTTATACTTTTTACCACTATTAATGATTGCTGAATGCCACTGCTGGCATAAACAACTTTTAATTTTTTGCTTATTTGACGTTCATAAATTACTTTTATCCCTGGGTTGAATTATTCTGATTGACAAAGAAGGGGCATTGCAGCCTTAATGCGGCGTGTTGTTTATAAATGCGGATTAGTATTTATTTTGAAGTTACGGTTGCGGCTATACTCGAAACGTCTGCGCTAAACAAAATCAGGGTAATTTGGAAAACCTGGGGATTCGTAGAGATTTTGTAGATTTTTGACATCCACGGTTCGTGGTTTCGTGAGGAAAGACGTTAGGAAAC
>JGI24021J15306_10000275_pt1 | contig 34569 bp, 26 predicted proteins | sample Ectturendosymbi1_FD_15306 | JGI IMG/M metagenome (IMG submission 15306)
GGGGGATTTCCCAAATTAATTTTAAGGTTTTTTGGCCCTAATCTTGGAACCAGGAACGCTAAAAACCCGTTCGGACCCTTCAAAGTCCCGAATTGTAACCAAAAAACAGCAAAACTAAAAAAAAAATTATGTCATTTAAATGGCTCCTGCGGGTCTTAAAGAGAGGTCGGGCAAAAATGCTGACGTCAGCAAAAAATAACATAAACATCCTATCATTATATAAGCATTAAAAAAACCCAGACATCCTAAACTGAAACGTTTTTTTTTATTGCAAACTACATACCTTCACGAGTTTTTAGAGGGTTTGAACAGCTCTCTAGCTCAATCTGACGGCGAGTTACTGCCTGCGGTGAAATGTCCCCAAGAGTGACTTTTGAGGGAGCAAAATTTTGGTCAATTTTTGGTTCATGAGCCATAATTTTCGCTCCCGATATGCTAGAATGTCAGTCAAAGGCTCTATAGACGCGGATTTTGACCCAGTTTTCAACTAAACTTTTGAGTCCAAAAAATGGCCCATTGGGACGGCGCCCAGGGCCAGGCAAAGATGGCCAAAATAACGCAAAAACACCCCTACTTGTGACGTTCCTCCCAGAGAAGCTCAAACCCAAAACGAAAATTTTTTTTTCGATTTTGACTACAAGACTTGCTGAATCCGTAGAGGGTTTGAACAGCTCTCTAGCTCAATCGCCTGGCGAGTTATGGAATTGCAAAGCTCTGCAAAAAAAGTGGCGCACGCGGGACTGAAAGGGTTCATGAAACTCATTTTTGCACATTGCACAAATAATGAACTACTTTGCCTTTCAGTAAAATTCTACTCAGATACTTCAAATTTCTTTTCCATTTAGAATTTCCACACTTTTCAATACTCAATGCATATACTTTTTCAAGGTCTTGAAAACCGATTTTGAAATTCAATACTTTTTCATACCGCGCAGGAACCCTGATAACTGTTAAAAACTAAACGGACACATAAATTAAAAATAGAAAATTGAACTGGCGCGAACGACACCCATGAACCGAAGCAATGCAAATACGCAGCTTTGCATTTGGTGCACTGTAGCTCTTCTGTATTGTATCTGACTAGATATTTAGAGCACAACTACACTTGGGAAATTTAGAGCAGTTGCTTCAGGCCGTACGATGCCCAGGGGCCCAAAAACAGAGTACGCGGTTAGTTTGGAGTCTTGCCAAATTAACAAAGAAAACATCCTCTAGTTTGTATTTGCGCAAATGTGCTGCACTGAGCCAAAAACAGCAAGGAAGGGATGCTTATCTTTAATATTGCCAGGGAGATGGCATCGTCGAGTACTGCCCCAGGACCTAAGACAAGCTCAGTATCACCCGCGTAAGCGAGTTGGACACATTCCGCTAGTAACTTACACAAAAAGCCAAATTCGCTATTACAACAGAACAGTTTTACACAAACTAAAATGGAAAACAATGCCTGCACGACGTTTTTCTCAATAGACACAAGTAATAAGTTGCCTTTAACGAACTCCCGTACTTACAGGGTACTTGGTCTTAAAGATGTATTTGCTCTTTCCCGTGCTGTCCTTGCTCTCCTTGCAAACAAGCAGAGACAGTTCGAATAGGAATAAATGACGATCACGTCCTTTTCTGATCAGTTGTTTTGTGTCAACAATCTAGAAAAACATATTTGGCTCGAAAAAGGATGTTGAAACGTTTAAAAAAAAAGCGATTAGGTTATGGTTCGAACAAGTTCGCAAACGTCTTGTGCATGGACAAACATGCGCTACTCAGAATTACGTTGAACAGAAGGTGGTGGTGGTGACACCGACCTGAAACGAGTCTTGCATGATTATCTCTCCCTGGGCGTGTATGTCTTCGTCGAAGCCTCGCATCATGCTCAGGTGCAGGGCGTCGTTCGCCCGGCGCGGAACGGACAACATCACTTCCAGCGCATCCCTGATCTCGCTCACTTCGCTTTTGCAGCACGAGTCCAAATCCTGCGCGGAAGGAAAACATCCATGAGCTTTGGAAGATCGGCGCACAATGACTAGCAAGTCCTCGTGCACTTCTATGATGTCAAAACCGAAATCGAATATACGTATGTACAGGCTTTTTTTAAGGAATGTTAGGTACTCGATATGGATCTGTAAGGACCCGATTTCTCTGATTCTGGGGACCCAATTTTCTCCGATTTTAGGAACCCAATGATAATTTTCTGTGATTCTAGGGACCCGATTTGAAATTCTAGGGACCCGAATCGGGTCCCTAAAACGGCTTAAAAAAAACCTGCATATGTATGTATTTGAGCATGCGTGGTGAATATGTAACATTTCAATTTGAGGTTAAGCGGCGTGCATGGTGAAACACGACGAAGCGATCTTTTCAAGTTTCACACACGAAATAAAGGGGAGCACTTCAAAGAAAATCAACAATTCGTGACAAGCACAAACCGAAGAAAACCAACCTTCAGCAAAAGCTGATACTTAGTTATTCTCTGAACGGGCTTGATCAGGTAGGAAGCGATCGAGTTGTTCAACTGTTTTCTGGCCTGGATTTTCTCGAAGAAGTCGCCGGCTTGCTCCACAAGAAACTGAACAACATGGAATATGTTCGTGTCTCGCTGTTGCCCTCGCGAGAAGAAAAGCGTGTGTGGAAATGAACGAAATCATTCGGGCGAAGCTTCATCGCAGCTGACATCCGGGTTGTCGGCATATTTCTTAAAACGTTAGGAAAAATTCGGGCACAAGATGCGTTCAAAAAGATTGTATTGCGACAAGCAATGCCAGCATGAAGACAAAAGCGTCACGGAACAAATCAACTTCCGTTTTCGCGCCTGTCTCAACGTTATGTTGTGCCCGAACGCGTCAGGGATGCCCAGGTACAGCATATGAGTCAGTGCACGATTTATTGATAGCAATGCGTCCGTTCCCATGACATCAAGGAGCCATTAAAACAATGCCACTCACTTCGTTGGACGTAGGTTTGTTTTGGCAATACGTCACGTAGAGATTGAACTGCGGCGCCCACGTGACAAAGCAGTGTCCTAAGTCTTCCGGGAGTTGTTCGTACTTTTCGAGTTCTTTCAGAAAGGTGCCACTGCAAGAAAAGCAAGGTAGATAGTCGCGTTGCTAACGAGGTAAGCAAACAGGTTGTCGCAAGCGACGCAACACAACACACCTGGTTTAACCTGTGTACGCAGCAATATGACCCTTCTGCATATCAACTGTGACTTCTGAACAAACCCTCACAGTTTTCGCACCACGGACAGTCACAAAACTACGATTAGAAGAACACCAGACTTTACTAAGATCGGTGCGCACTGACAGGAAGAACACTCGTTAATCAGCGGAGGTGCAAACTGTTAACCTGTGAAAATGGTACAGCTCTTCCATGTTGCCGAAAATAACGGCTTGCTGCCCGCGCAAGGCTGGGGGCAGTTCCGGATTGGAATCGGTCATTTCGGACATGTAGTGGCAGATGCAGTCCTTGAGGTCATTGACATATCTGAAAAAAGTCAAAGCGTTGAGAAGGATTAAGAACGACACACGTTGCAACGCATTATGTCCTTTCTGACCTACATATTGAATGTGGCATCTGTCACAAAGTGAGCAAATCAACCGTGATAAGCATAAAAGACAACAAAGTAGTAGACAGGTCAACGTTTCGCACGATTTGCCACGAGGGTGTTAGTGACTGTCTGTATTTCACCGGGTGAAAAATACTCTTGGACAACTGGTGGCCCAAACAGAACGAGAATAAGTTGTCCTGCACGTGCAGCTTGTACAGAAAATTCAAATTTTTCATTCCATATTTGCACATCTCAGAGGCTGAATGTGAGCCTCTCGGAGTGACCTAATAACTGATCTAGACAAACTGCTGTTTCCGTTTATCAAACTTAAGCTTGACGTTTACAAACGCAAGTAAAGAAAACAAAACAGAACTTTTCTCCGTTCAACGCACACACAATCGGCTCCTGACCTTCAAACACGCCCACTTTCCCAGCATGCAAAACAGGACGAAGAAGAGGCTCAAAACTAAGTTGTTAACGAAACTCTTTGTTAGGCGCAGAACGCTTTGCGACATGTGTCCGATTCTGCGTTTCTGTTTGACGCGATTATGGAAGAACCGTAAACAAACCAGACATTAAGCCTGCGTTTCACCTTAACCTTTCCTCAAAGGATGGGAACGGAGTGTGAGTGAGCAAAAACAAAAGCACACTTACGCCCTTTCAGTCTGCAACAATTCGGACATGATGAAATTCTGGCGGCGGGAATTCTTGCGTTCTTCGGGCTCCTGTTTCGTCAGGGCGGCCGTCTTGACGAGGTAGGTTGGGTGACCTCTGGGTACAGTCTCAGAGGGAGATGTGGGACTCGGTGACCTCCCTATTACGAAAAAAACTGGCAGGCTGAAGCAAAAATAAGTTGTTTGTGTTCAAAATAGCACCTGGAGTGATCATCACGTGATGAACAATTGACAGCCGAACACGTGCATGACACTAGGAAGTCTGTGGGTGAAACCGTTGGCAGGGAAAAAAGCAAGAAAGTTTGCAGTGCAATTTCAAAATTGAGCCATCTGCATTGCTACCTCAGCAAAGAAAACAACGAGATGTTTTGAGAGTAAAGCAAGTGTGCAGCAGTAAAAGATGTAGCCGCACAAACAACCACGCTACACCTTTACACGGGGAGCGAGGAATGACAAACAACAGCAGCAATCTCCTCGTTCGTCATTGCCTTCTACCTGGCTTGCCCGAAACGGTCAGCTGTTGATCGGAAGCGCCACCCGGTGCAACGCCGATCAGCTTGCGTTGTATCTGCATGTGGTGCACGAAGTCGTTGAACCTGGCAAAGAACAACGAGCATCATGTGCCAGAATTAACTGCTGTTTGCCCACCATGGGCAAACATAAAGTAAGACGACGTGAGGTTCGATCGCTGACGCGGTAATACCGAAACGTGGTGTGTTGTTATTTGCGCACGCACGGAAATATTCCGTCCACATTGCTGCGTCAGAACATTCGCGTTCTTGGTAAAAAGATCTGTGCTGAAAAAATGGCATGGAAACCAACCAGACCGCAAACGAAAGGGTCACTACCGGAGATGTTACGCAAAGATGTTTTGTCAAGCAACCGGCTTGTCAATCGCTCGCGTAAGAAACCAACTACGTGGTTGAGGTTGGTACTTAGCAGTGATACGCAATCAGACGTGCAAGAGGAAGCTCTTACCTTCCAGCGACCAGACTTTGGTAGCGTTGCACGTAGATTTGGAAAGACCGGTCTCGGTCAATTAATGTTTGTGAGAGCGACTGGAAGTTGGTGAACTGTTCCTGAAAAGGTGAAAAAACAGTTTTTCGGAGTTCATGAATTGAAAATTTATGGTGGAGAAATACAGGCCGAACTGGTCCCTGCCTGCTAGGCAGCGCAAAAAGATTGCTTTGCATTTTTTACTGAAAAACTTTTTGTCACGTATCTCGCTTAGAAGATGAGCCACATTGGGGAAGTCCCAGATGCGATGTGCCGAATTGATGATTTTGTAACGGCAGAAAATGGGAATTTAAAGCATTGTACGCCGGCACTTCAACATCCACACGAAAGCTGACAAAAATTAGTTTCGCACAGGTCGAACATAGGTAGCTCTGCATTTTTTCTTTCTTGCGCAACAAACAAAACAGTTTTTAAATTTCACATCCATGAAACGAAATGAAGAAATTAACGAGTCTCTGAAGGTCCTGAAAATCTCTGCAATAGCCAGACAGACATATGCGCGCCAATTTCTTACCTTCCCAGTCTTCAAGACACCTGCATACTCCTTTGCTTTGGCGATCAGCTGGTCTTCCCTCAACTTCACGCCTTGCGCTGGTGGCACCAGATGCTTTTCGGCTAAAAACAATGGATCCCGCTTGTTTTGAAAACGACGATCAACCAAAGAGGGTTACACGATTTGCAGAGAACCATACGTTTGCTCGTCAGCACCAGTCCGGTGCTATAAAAACAGACTTATCATGGTCCCTTTGACCACAGCGCGCACAACGTCTGAGAGGGCTTAAATAAAGTTTAATCATGTGTGGAAATATAATCACGAACAAAAAACTATTTTTCCAAAAACACGTTATCCATTGTATGAAATTATGTCACTTGAGCCACTCACATTACAGAAACGCTACAGTTAAGACTTTAGTCAGAATCAAGTTTGCAAGAAAAACTGTGCCCACTGTTCTGTGAATAACACCGATGCAAATCGTGACCAACCTGCGCTCTGCAACCATTTCAGTATTGTTTCCACGGCAACCTGGTATTGTTGCCACAGCTCCATGGCAGATTTTCTAGCGTTCCACAATCTCAGCACTTGGTTTTCTCGCTGCAGCAAGTTGTCCAGGATGACTGCCGTGAAGAAGTGAAAATTTAAAAACGTCACCATTGGTTTCTGGACAACACCCATCATTTTCTTCGACGCGATGAAAAGTACCGGTTTGCAGAATCGAAGGCTTTGTTCAAACATCAACAGTTTTAGCTCAAACAAACTATCTTTACCAAGAAAGTTGGTCAAAAAAAACTTGCTCAAGGCGATGTCGCGGTTATTCGTGTCGCCGGCTTTCCCCAACAACGCTACACAGCATCAAGAGCCCGGGCCCTTTCCACCATCCTGTTCTCTGTTATGCATGCAATAAAATGGTCGGGTGAATGCAAAGGTCATGCTCACCTCGAACGCAATTCTCTGGCTCCTTGTGGTCACTCGGCTTCCTCGCATCGATGAAGAACCTATCGTTAGGATGATGGATCTGCGTCTTCCTCACGTGGCGACGGAACTCGTTGGCGAGCTTCCGCACGAGGGTGCACGCGTGCAGGAACTGGTCTTTCTGTCCGTCGTGTTTTTCTTGACAAACAGAGAGACATCTGATTGGCGTCGAGAATGCAGCACACCGGCCCCGAGCCCCCGTCTCCAAGGCGCACGAAAAGCGAAGCAATTCTATACGCGGGACCTCGTTTTCGAATAATTATATGATTTGCTTATTCGACCCGACGTTCACAAGGGGCAGAAACGCAAAACAAAAACGATCCTTACTGGAACTCGTACTCTTCATGGAGTTAATGTCGAGGTCAATTTTTGACATGGACAAGTTCGTGCAGTCTATACTAAGCAGATCAAAACGATTTTCTTTATTTTGATTTTCTTTATTTCGGATTTGACTTACAGAAAATACGTTTTACACATCGACGGTTCAACGACAACTAAAAAAAACACTACATCGTGTGAAGATCACCTTGCAGCCATATTTAGCTGAACTTGCAACGAATCGGGTCACAAAGCTGAAGTCGGTCACATTATCATCAAAGAACAGATTCGAACACAAATCGGTCACAAACCAAATACATACCAAGTAGAGCAGTTGTATTGCAAGTCTCGTTCCATTCCTGTGCTCTTTTATAATCCGCTTGCAAGCTGTCCAGAACATCACAAACCTGAAAAAAGACAGTCGCTGCACCTTTAAAGCATATGGCAAATTACACAATAAACTTTTCTTGTTCGTGTGGCGAGCGCAAAAGTTCTTCTCAATCAGCTATGTCCAACCGAAACGACCACCTGCATCAAAAATTTCAAATTTATGTTTATCAAAACAAGGACAGGTTGCCAGTATGCACGCTACTTATACTACAGCGAAAACCTAAACTGGGCCACACAAAACCTTCGACTGGTTCACGGGTTGGACATAGCTGTTCTAAATCAGGACTGCTCAAACTTTTTCGTTCTACGATCCCATTTCAAGAAGTTTTTTTTATGCGACCCTTAATGGATAGCCTAGAGCCCTAGATGTTAATGATACATGTAAACGTCCTATTGCAAATCTCAAGACTCAAGAGGCATTAATGTCTATGGCGAAATCATAAAAATGCATACAATCCACGAATGCAGCTATACAGTAATAAAACTACCATGGAATGTAAACAGTAGGCCGAGGGCGAAAAAATTGACAAAAACAAGTCAGTCTATAGAAGTTATCAAGCACAACTAAGGGGAAGAATGTTCTTGATGATTTTTACACAGATCATCCATTCATGGCCTTCTGAAATTTCATTTGTGTATCACAGGCGGAACCAGGGTGAGGCCAAGGGGGCTATAACCTCCTAAATTTCTAGCATATCTTATTGTTTTGTGCTTTGAGAGGCGGTGTCCTAAACCAAATGCTGTTGCTCGCTTAAAGTCAAAACATTTGGCCCCTCCTAAAATTCTGGGCTGGCTACGCTACTGCCGAGTATGTTTTATGGACCCAGCTTTGAAAAGCCAACTTTTCATTTTCTTGTGAAGTTCGCAAAAACTTAGTTTTTGTGAAGTTCGCAAAAACTTACGTGATTTGTCAAGCCAATTTGTTTCGCGTTTTTGTGAAGTTCGCAAAAGTTTTTGTGAAGTTCGAAAAAACTTACGTGATTTGTCAAGCCATTTTGTTTCGCGACCCCAAAAGGGGTCGCGACCCATATTTTGAAAAGCCCTGTTCTAAATAATCAGTTTTCGCTTCATCAACTGAAGCTTGGCCTGTTTTTCTATTGCGGTCATAAACATCGGGTGGGAAGCATCTTCATCGCAAACCCTCAAAGATCACCAACCTTTGTCTAACCGGACTTTGTCGTGGTCCTTAAAGGGAGTAATTTATTGTCTACACGCGATGCGGTTTACGACTACAAGAGAAGCCACTGATAATTACGTAAAAGCATGCAACGCGGAACTGCGTACTTCGTACCATGGACGCTCCGCTACTCTAGCTGTTTACATAGAAGAACTCTGCCAGTAAGAGAAGGAACAAAAAACTGATAATGTAAGCTTAATGTTATTTCGCCACTCTTGGTCGTTACCAAGTTTTACACCGTGCTTGCTGTAAAATTATGTATCCAGAATGCAAATTGCTACTTTTGCTTATTAACAGCTGTAGCGCCTTGCGCTGACTATCCTTCGGCGTTTAATACCAACAACCGCGCATTGCAGAGCGAAAAACAGTGTGATAGTGATGACTGGAAAGCAGAGATGAGCGGACAGTCATATTTCGCGATCCAGAAGCAGTCCAGAATTTTTAAAACTCAGTCCAAGTCCAACAGAATTTTTTTTCATATTCAAACAAAATTTTGAATTTTTAAATGCAAAGTCCAAGTCCAAATAAAGTCCCAAAAATGAACAAAATGAAGCTTTTTCACAACAAAAACGCCACTATTCTTTTCCATTAACTCAGTCCAAATCTGGTCCTGATCCTAAATTTTTGAAATGATTTACAGTCCGGACCCAATCCAAATAAAAAAATCGTTATTGTCTGGACCCAGTCCAATGCTCAACGCTGCTGGAAAGGTGTCGCATAAATCATGAGACTGGCAAGGAGTACAAAACTCGTTGTTCGGTAGCCATAATCTCAAACGAGACTGAAAAGGTTCAGCAGAAAACTGTCGTGCAATGTGAAGATTAACAACAAAGCCGTTTCGGTGACGACGAAACATGGCGCGACCCATTCACGTACAACAGACAAAATAACGGCGTTCACGCAAGCTATAAATCTGCCTGCAACCATCCTACCTGCTCAACGGTCTGGTAAAACTTTATGGCGGCGGCTGTTAGTTTGGTCCGGTCGTCATGGTGACGAGCGAGCGCTTGCCACGCGTGCCTGACAGTTTCGGCGACTTCGCGCGCCGGTTCCATGAAGTCGCTCTCGTGCAGCTGCCTGGCGTCCGCCTGCACCTGCATCACGCTCGACCTCGTCTTCTCGGTGGCCGTGATCAGAACCTCGTGGGCCTCGTTGGACTTCTGGGCGTTCGGCAAGTTGTTCAGGATCATGGGCTTGCTGCGCAACGTCTCCTCACCGTGTCTGATCGAAGCAAGGACCTGTAAATAAACAAATCGTGGGGACATTTATTTCGCCCGTGCGAGCAAACAATTATGAGACAGGGACTTCCCGTTCACACGCTCTCACCAAAAAATAACTACGGTTCTAAGTTTCGTAGAAGCAGAAGTATATTTAAAACTGGGTGTTTGCATCTTATACCATTACATATTACTATGACTTCCTTCGACAACGAATTTAAAGTGCAGCGGTTATATGCGATAAATTATAATCAGATGCTACATCTAACAGCGAGACTGAAAATCCATGCCTGCTAACTCCACTATCTCGTACGTGCCCACATTTTCGAATTGCAAACGAATAGTGGCAAACTATTAAGACTAGTTTCAACCAACACATAGAGCGACATTAACGTGCAAGGATAACTTGTAACGCAGTGAAAGAACGACGACTGTGGTGGGTGTTTGAAGGTGCAAAGCATACGAACCATGCTGGCAACCAAAGCTATTTTCAGCCTGACCGCATGAAACTTTGTCACAACAAAAAATTAAAGCAATCGTTTGCTATGGATTATTAAAAAAAGCTTTGCCAGATTCTACCCTGGATTTTGAGGAGACAGAGATGCTAATCCAGCACACAGCAAAAGTAGCAGATAAAAGATACGAAAACAATTGCTTTCAACGACATGGTGTGTGCAACAAGGTAAGAAAACGTCACACAGACAATGCGACTGCCATAGAAGCCACAACATCACATCGTCGCCAACTCACCGACGCACACTGTCCTTCCAGTTTCCGCAGAAACAGATACTTCCGCAGCCTGACCTGGTGCTCGCAGGACTTGGTCGCCAGCTCGCGCATCCTCCGCTGCACCTGCACTTGCAGTTCTTTCACGCGCACGGAGACGGAATCGCTGTTGCCGCTGCACACCATGTCGAGATCTGACGGGAGCGACAGAACAAAATTATTACGAACGAGGATTGCGAGGCTTACGCGGACTCGTCAAGACGCTGCTGGGATTCGTATTGTTTCGGCATTTGTCGCAGCAATAGTGAGCGAACAACAGCAGCGCGAAGATGGCGCTGCTCAGGCTGAGAGAGATTGTGCCCACGCAAGAAGCGGCGAGTCTCGAAAACGAAGCGCTTTTTTCAAACTGTAAACGATCGGCAACAAAACGCTAAACTTCGAGGGCGGATTGCAAGGCGGTCACGTCTTGATCAACAAACCTGTGATTAAACGAAATTAAACCCGAGTCGATTAAAAACAGGCGCAGCACCGCACTAAAAATTAAAAAGCAAGCCATGTGATAGACGCTTCAGCGTCGCTGCTATCGTCTGAGACAGCTTCACGCTGATAGTGCACAACGCTGTCATCATTGACCCATTCGCAACCTATATTGGAGCAACAACGACATTTCCTGGTCCGACCTGAGTGTACGTGAGAAAAAGACTACAGAAACGCACCACACAAAATGTCTGCTGGTTTAAGGAAAGCCGCTGGGCGTTGCTTCTAACGTTATCACGAAAACGTATGTTTCAATCAATACACGCCAGACATTTGTGCGGCGCGCGCGCATTACATTTCGTTCGGTTCGAAAAGTGACGCTTAAAGAGTGTGAAAACAGGTGAGTCACACGTTCATGGTATAATTACACGCTTCACTATCCCACCGTAGGAAAAACGTAAACACGATCGTTCAACAAACAGCGAAAAATGTTCTGTAACAGCGGTTGTACAATTCACACTTGTCGAATCGCATTCAATGCACAAGTTTCCTAATTTCCCAAGTATTTTTTGAAGTGCTGCGCCTAAAAAGATTGCTTCATTTCGCCCTCACACAGAAAGAAGTACTATGTGTGTTTGATAACTGGTTAATAGTTTGGAGAGCAGCATAAAAACACTGGCAAGCTTGCCTGCTTGTTCGAGTTGCAGCAGTATGTCTTGCGCTTTGCCCGACACGTCCTTCGTCTGCTCTTGCATGCCCTGGGTGCGTTGTCTGACGTGCGATAAGCGCTGGTCGATCACGGACACATCGTACATGGCGAGCTCTCCCACCGTGCGCGACATGTCATCGGACCAGTTCTCCAGCTCCACCAAAAGCTGCAGCCGGCAGGAGAGGTTGAAAGCGCGTTTGTTGACGACAGAACCCGTCTCAGCCGGGCGAGAAAGATTTTGACCATGACGCGCAATTTCAAATTGTAACCAATTTACCAGATCGGCGAGCTTTTCTCCTTGGGCGGAGTCTTGAAATTTCACGCGCATCACATACTTGCAGGTAGCGAGTTATTACCGCGTCGGTTAACGTAATAGGTTCGTAACGCAAAGCACAACAAAAGGTCTTCGCTATGCGTCTCACTACGAGAGTACTACTACACCCTGTCGGCCGAAAAAAAAGATGAAGGCACGACGGAGAAGCCTGAAATAAAAATGCTCAATTCTTGCCTAGCGTGTCTCGTTGAATACAAATTATGATGAGCCAAAACAAATCTTCAAGACGCGACGAAAGATCTGGCAACGACCGGTTATTTCTGCAACAACGCGGTCTGATTTGAGACCCGATCACTCGGTGAAACCATGAAACTGGCAACAACGCACACATTAACATAAAGTAGCCGAAGCTTTCACGAAAGCATTTTACCATATCTCAAATGAACGCATGCACATGGATCACCATTTCAGAAGATGCGAACGCTTGACAGGGAAACGCATGGTTCAACACTTCGTTTTAGCAAATGCTGCTTCTAGCAGTACGCTCGTTCAGGACGTGCTGTTGAGAAGTGCTCCAGGTCGAAAAAATTAGTGTGTAGGGCCAGGCTGTGCCACGTGGTTTTTCACAAGTGTCTGCGCGATTCGGTTGCAGCACCGGCCCAAACTGACCGACGGCTAGTCCGTTCCAATCAGGCGTCTGGTCGTACTGTACGCACCGGTTGCCAAGCGACCAGCAAAACCAAGGTTTTGATTGAAAAAAAAAGAAACACCGACTACAGGGTTTTAACCCAGCGCCTGATCAACCGGATTTTTTAGCAAGTGCAATATAAAGAACATGCTGCAAACAACACGAGAATCAAAGCAGGAACTGCCAGCGAATTGAACGGAAAATTAAAAATAAAAAAGCTGCGCGCCGGCGCTACAAACAAAAACCAACTAAAAATAATATAAGCGCAAGCAACTAACCTGCAAAAACGTTAAGGACCTGTGCAGGGAAGTAACAGTACATAAAAATCAACAGAAATTTCAAACACCAACACAGCTTAGACGCTAGTGCCCTTCTAGTCCTGTATGACCAATGGTCACAATCGAAAGATGAAGTGGAAGCGGAGGAAAAAACGCTGAAGCTGGGCATTCACAAAGTTTGCTTTTGATTTAACAACAGGTGGGTGGAGACACACAAACACAGTTTGCTTTCCTCCGTACACTTTTAGTGTTTTTTTTGTCCCCCCAACAAGGCGCAGCAAAGCGTGCGACACCTACAATCGCTTATTGAGTTGTTGTCGCTTTCAACACTGGTATGCCGTAAATTTCGTAACAAAAGCGAAAGCAGACTTTCAAACGTGGGAGTGAGTGACGAAACTACTCCGCGCGTCGGCGCACCAAACAGCTGGCACAAAACACAACATGGCTTCGAACTGTTTCAGAGATTTCGGCAGAAAGCTTTAGCTTTTGTCAAGCTCTGCGGGTAAACAACAACTGGATTGGGAGAAAACGCGTGTAGCGTAACCAACCAAACCCTGCTGTCAAGAAGCATGTTCAACTTACGGGCAACCACTGATCAGCTGATTAGCACAAACAGCCGATTTCGACAGACTGCGTAACATCCCCCCACGCGGTCGCCGATACGCAGGAAAGCATTTTCCTCTTTTACCTCAGTCGATTCGCGTTCGTAGGCGCGAAACTGCAGCGCGAGCTCGAGCCGCGTTTCGTGTTCCGTGCACGCGTCCTCGAAGCTGCCTTGCTCCATCTGCAACTGTCGCAGCAGAGTTTCCACGTGCTGGACCGAGGCGTTCATGTCTCGCTTCGTGTCGTCGATACCAGAGCATCTGGACACAAACCCGCTTGACTGATCAGAACACGACTACTGGCGTGATTTTTTAAATAAGAGGGTGTCAAACTTTTTTATCAATATGCACTCTACGAACTTTACTGAAAGTTTTTTCACGTGGTCTCAATATGCACTCTATTGCGTTCTGTGTGTCAAGAGGAGTGTGGTCGAATACAGTCGAAAAAGGCTATACACCACGCATTTGTACGATTGTAAGTTTATTTGTAATATTTATTATTAATACTTATTTATAACATTTTATCATTGTAATCAGGGTTTTTTAAGGAAAATGTTAGGTACCCGGTATGGACCGGCAGGGACCCGATTTCTCTAATTCTAGGGACCCCATTTTCCATTCTAGGGACCCGAATGGGGTACCTCAAACACCTTTAAAAAAGCTGTTGTAATAGTTATTTATTTGAAATATTAACATTTACACATTTGTAACGCATTGTAAGTTTGAATTCTTCAATGTAATTTTTATAAATAAAAATCTTGTTCTACTAACCACCAGGTTTTTTTTAAGGCTTGAGACATTTCAGGAGATCTCAATTTTATTTAAATACTGGGATGGTTGTAAGGCAAAGTTTAAGTGTATTTTGATGGTTGTCGTAAAGCGAAGTTCCACTATATTTTGAGAGACGTTGGGAAACTTTGCGAGATCGCAAACTGTCTCTCAAAACACCATAAAACACTGCTACTAACCACGAAGCCTGTTCAACTTCACACGCCTGGAGTTTGTATAGTTACTCGTAAATATACGTTTCAAACGACAACCAAATTTTTGAACAGCCTGTTTTTCGCAGAAGCGTTTTACGTGATTTTCACAACCGGTCTTTTCAATTTGAGAAACTGCTAACTCTTCATGCAGGATCATTTCAGTTGATAAGAACTGTTTAGGAAAGGAATTGCAAAAACTTAGCTCTGATGAAACAAGTAGTTTTCGAAACGCTAAATACGGTTCATTTAAACCATTGATATTTTCGTTGTTGCTTTCCAATGAGATTTACGAAGACCTCCAATTTTTGTCCTGTGTACAATTCTTTGTAATATCTTTTCTAATATGTGGGACTTGTTATCGAAATCGCGATCCGAAGCAGACCAGGTGGTAAAATCGATAAAAAAGGCTTTTCCACCGGAAATGGCTCTTGACCCGTGGGCGCTTGGTGGCGCGTCGTCAGTCGTAAAAACAATCGAACTGCAATGCAGCTGTGTTCACCGGAGAAAGCAGTGGAGTCACTGTATATAATAATGGATATTGCAACGTTCTGATTCTCCCCGATATCTCCGAGGTAATATTCCACATATAAATGCTCTTTCATAAGCTCAATAACAAGGACCTTTAAAACTTCAGGCCTTGACACGAATACCAGCTGCTAGTTCCAGCCGACTGGCGTCCAACAACAGGCTCGCGTACCTTCTCAAAGTCAATTCTCCAGACTTAGACTCGACGCGCACGAGTGAAAGAGCAATTATTTTCGTGAAATAAATTCCTGGGTTCAGCAGCAAATAGTTGTCGCAATGGTTCGTCACAGCTCTAATCAAATCTTGCTAGGCACGCGAAAAGCAGGCATTTGACCGTCGGCAGCGCGGCATGGAGGGTGGCTATCGGCATCTCGAACGAAATTGGTTCGGCCACTTCGATCAGTCGTGCAACTGATATGAAACAGTTAACTGGCATTTAAGTGATTACTTCGACGGAAGTCTTCGCAAAAACTGAACAAAAAAGACATTTCCGTCTGAATAGAAGGCACTCGGTTTGAGATATGTCTTATTCCTTTGCGTAATGAACCGCTTAACCAAGCCAAGCTGGAAGCCAATAAAAAAACAGCCAAGTTTTCGCGGCCGAGCCCTAAAACTACTGCCTTTTCGCTCCGTAGAATCCTGATCCGTCGAAACCAAACTAAGAGTTACGTCTAATTGTTACGCACGAAAGTCGGTCCAGGAACACATGAGCGAATGCGAACAAAAAACCGCTTCTTCAACTGTGTTTACGATGAAGCACTTTAACATCTAAAAATGTCGGTCGGCAAGGCGTGATTTCGATTTAGGCACATGCTGTTTACGCAGTTGTCACGTATCCAAGCAAATGCTTGTGCCACAGCGCCCTAATCGTTGCTGCGCCACTCCCACGTAACCTTCCCAAGTACCACCGCATTAATAACCAGACACCTAAGAAGTTGGTCCAACGGCCGATTTTCGTTTTTCAGCGCTTATGCGACGAGGCGTTCGCGATTGCCGACAATTTTCATCCTTGCCCGCACAAAACGCCACAGTACAAGATATGATCTTCGTCCACAACACGAGCGGCAAGATAGACAGTGGGAAAAGACTGATAGGAAAGTGTTTTGAACTCCGCTGCACTTGTCATGCGGCCAACCTGACTCGGATAATGCAAAGCGATTGGCGGCAGAGGAATCACGAACCAACTACACGCGCTTGTGAACGAAAACCAGGCTTTCTGTTGTTGCGTGGAGGCTTGCAGCGAAATGCAGTATACTACTTACGTCCCACGTCATGGTAATTACAAGAAGCAACATGCTTTTTGCGCTCGAGAAGACGCTACGTTTAACCCACGCGTTAGAGCAAACGGCCAGCTTACTTCAACTGAAGCAACAGGTTTCGGGCCTCTTGTTGACAGGCAATAAACGACTCGATGAGACGATAGCGCTGCACTCGAAAGCGATTCATCCGCTCCTCCGCCGACTCGAGATTGTCGGCGACGTCATCGACTTGCATCTCGTTCTTCGCGACGTCAAACAAGCTCCAAAGCTGCCGACGACACGTTCTTGCCTCAAACAACCGCAAGCAAAGTACACATGATGCACGGAGCCGCGACTTCGGTGGCATCGCGTCATGGTGCCTCAGTGACTGGTCGGTCGTGCCAACACTAAGCATGAGCCACATCAAACGCACCGCAAGCCTGTCGGCCACATCTCATAAGTTTGCGATTTTTGCTGAACATTTTTCAAAGTTTGATTTTTCAAAGGCTTTTTGCTTGAAACGATTTTTAATTGAGTGCATGCCAGAAATTGACCTTTTTTCAGTCTTTGCGACAATCCGCGGAAAACAAAAATCTCATCGTAATTTTCTGAGGCGTTGTTTCGTGGAGTCATTGAAGGTAAGTAATCATTGATTAAATGAGAAATACGTTGCGCTGTAACATTTTCGCCGATTTAGGCGAATTCCTACAAACTGCATTCGCAAAAAAGCAGCTACGGCAACCCAAGCTTAAAAATCCAACGACCACAACCAATCAGATGGCGACCGGTAAGAACAGCGCCAAGTAATTTTCGATAAGCAAACGGTTGTGCGTTATCTTCTCTTCAGAGAGCTCCTACTGCGTGAAATTTCAACGTCACTCCAACCGTTACAGCGCGGGAATTGGGCCAAGATTGGGCACGAACCCCCTGTTTTATCAACACACAACCTGCGCAGTGCAAGAACTGGCTGGCTGGTTGTCGGGCAAAGGTCAAACCGAAAACGTCACGTCCACAGCGCGTCACAAAGGAACGGTGCATGCCGAAAGCAGAGCTTGTGTGCGAATACAACAGCCGGCCAACCTCTTTAGTGTTCGTGTAGAAACAGACGGCATGATCGAGAAGGTTTCTGCGTCGCTCAACGCGGCGAACGAAGTCGCGAATCTGCTCCTCCAAACTTCGCGCCACCTGCAAAAAAATAAACGTTACTATAGTAACGGGAAGACAATTGCGAGTTTACCTGAAAAACAAACCGGAATTTTTACTTCCGTGTTAGCGGAGCCGCAGTGCCACTCTAAAAAGCTCTTTGGGAGTTCAGCGTCAAGACGCCATAGTTTATGCCCAAACTTAGGCAGACCTAAGACACAGAACACTTGTTTGAACTAGATGCCTGAGCGGCTGTAAACAAAACACGCCTCTAATCTTAAGATGTTCAATCAACGCCTCGCTGCTTTTCAAACGATTGCAAATGTTTTACATGGACCACAAGACAGCAACCTACTTGAAAGCATAGCATTACTTTGTTTCTTCAGCGAGGGCGATCTGCTGAGCCTCTTCAGCTCAATCGCTATCGTAACGAGGTTTGCAAAACTTGAGGTATACTTCTTTGTATGCTACCAAGGGCTTTTCTGTTCAAACGAATTCTTAAAATAGTCGCTCCCGTCTTTCGCGACTTATTAAACGAAGCTTTCGTTTAGATATTCATGGGATTCTCACTGTTTGAAGCAGGTCCGGTAGAAGCACGATTTTTTAAAGAAAGAACAAGATACAACGACGAATTCGTTTCAGAAATTTTATCGTTCGGAATTCGAATAACGCCGCCAAAGTGACAAGCGCCGAACTTGCTAACTGCCCGAATCTGAAGGTAACAGCAACAATCTCGTCGTGGGCACTCAGCACGCAGAAAGCCGGTTCCACCATCTACACGCAGGCAGTTGCTGGCAAATTTTATCTTCATCGCAAAGCCAAGACCACTAACCAACGGACAAGTGAGCTGTCAGGGTCAAATGTTTGTGCAAGATTATATCAGGAGCATCAAAAAGGCAATGCTTTGAATTGCAGTTTCTCGAATAACTGCTGCGAAATGGATACACGTTTTGTGTCATTCGTCTACTCTAGAGAGCCCCGTTACGGTGGGCTGCAGAAAACGCCGTCCATTACTCGCACCAGTGTGGCCTCTGGGCCTTGCTGTTGATTTGACATTTATCTGCTGGCTTGCTCCTGTAAATCCAACAACAACAGCAGGGCTGATGCGAGTAAGTCACCTGACAAATGGCAGGTGAATATAACCGCGCGGCTTAATCCCACAGCCATGATAACAAGTTTCCGCCAAGTCGGGTGCCGATCGTGCGGGCGTTGCACAAGAAAAAAATTTAGTCAATAGCTCGAACGAACACGAAAAAAAATCAATGCGCGCTTGCAGTGTATTGATTTGATTCACCGCGGGGGTGGTGCGGCTGCTGTGCTGCACCACGGCGAGTCTTTCCTTGTTCGCGCAAACTGCGCAGCCAGCCCTTTTAACGCTGTCACGCAAGAAAAACACTTTTCGAACTTCGGCGCTCGTATTTTCGTTGGAGCAGCTTTGAGCCCCGAACAGTCGCTCCGTTACCTCTCTACGTCCTGCAGTAAAATTCCGATACCATTGTAATACACCGGTCACAGTGCTTATGCACTATGCAGCTCAAAAAAGTTCATTTTTGCTTGATTGTTTACGGCAAAAAAAGTTGCCACGACAGGTTTTCATTCGAAATGAGCCGGCGGCAGTTTCAGCAAAACATACGTTGTGAAATTGTTGCCACACGGGTAGCGAGCACCTGGCACATCCACTACGGAAGCCTTTGTAGTTCACCAAGAGCTGGTACGAGACGACAAATGGTTTCAATGTAATTCGATTTTTTCGACGAAGACGAAGGGAGGTTTTTGCAAAAGGTAGTCTTCTTCGACTGCGCTCCACGTTTCAACGAAACGTGATTTTTTGCAACAAATGCTCGTGAACAAATTTTTGTAACTTTTTCCAGCGGCACGTGGAAAGTTTGTTTCTTCTCAACAACAAACCAATTCTTGGAAACTTTCATTGTTTGGTTTAGCGTAGTAGTTGTTCCGTCACAAAAAGTTATATCGTTTCTGACAACAATTTCTCCAGAACCTGAGAAGCATCTGAAAAGCAGCGCGAAAACCCATTTCTGCGAAATGTATTCGCAGCTTGAAGCAGCAAAACGTTGAAACTCAACCGGCGGGGGTGTTCCAGCACCGCGAGATGAAAGCAAATACAACGCTGCTACCTGGAAAATCTCGTGCGGATCGCAATCGCCGTTCTGCGCCAGCTGTTCCGCGGCTTCCAGAAGTTTCTCGGCGTTCGTGTAAGTGTTCTGAGCGACATCCTCGAAGTCCTCGTGACGCTTTCGAAGCTGGGTAGCGCGGGGAAGGGTCTTGCCAATCCCTGTGTACTTGGCCAGGAACGCCTCTCCGTGTTCCGTGATCCACTGCAGCACCTGTGAAGGGCGCGGTGAAAAGCTTCAGCTACTTTCACGGTATTTTTTTAAAGGATACCTGCATGGAATAGTTTAGTCGCGCAACGACACCAAGCAAATGCTGTCTCCGTCACCAATAAAATGCACGCTGACTGAACATTTAAAAAATTAAACGACGTTCAAATGTAAGCACGCATGCAAACAGGAAGGTAAGGTTCGTTGTGCCCGCAGCAACTTTCGACACCTACAGAAAGGCAACATTTCAACTGATGCTTTACTTCTAAAAATTGATGGCAAGTTTCTTGCAGTAACTGCAGCGCACAGTGGCTTTATATAGTAACTGCAGTGCACAGTGACACACACAGATGCTTGTGCACTCTGAACACGAGGATGTACGCATAGACCTTAACTCCACGGCAGAATCGAAAGCTCCGACAAGAAACAGACCAGGGCCGTACGGGTTGTTTACATCACCCACTCTCAGCTGAAAGCCTATTTAGCAAACGACTGACGTGCTAATGGCAGCACGGTCGAAATAAGCGCCAAGTCAGATCCGGGACCGCTTTTCCGACGAGGTAATTGGACCAGGCTGTAACCAAAGAAGACTGAGCCCGGAGCGTGATCTGCACAGAAGCTTCGTCAACAAACGCCACCGATAACGCCTTCTTGCGTGACATCGCAAAACAACGGGCCGTGGCAAAACAATCCTTTCGTTGTACCGCGTCTAACACAACAGGATCGTCACAGTAAGGCCACACGCATAAAACACCACCACTTACCTCGATTAGTTCAACCAATTACGCGCTTAAGCGCACAACTAACAATCTAATCTAGCGCCACAGGAGGGCGCGAAGACTGAAGCAACAGGCCTTCGTTTGTGGCACCGCAAAGTCGACGTCGTCACCAGCAGCGGACTGCTCTGACAGGTACTTTCCCTAACGCTCCACACAAACCTGCTGGACGTCGTTTTCGTAGACCCGCAGGTGGTGCTTTTGTGCGAGCGACGCCTTCCTTTCACCCCAGATTTTCTCCAGTTCCCTGTGGTGATGGAAGACCTGCGAGCGTAAGACACTAGCAAGTGGTCGTTTGGGTGGTGCCGGACACTACACCGCAACAGTGCGACTCGCGAAGAACCGCATGATTGACGGCCAGGGCCGTATAAGACCACGTTTCTGTTTTAAACGTATTTTGCGGCGGCGAAACATGAAATTCATCGCTAGCGTACGACAGCAGGGTTGTCTTTTTTAGGCCAAATTTCAGAAACCTGGCCTCGTTATTGGTTGGCCTAAAAAATTTTATTTGGCATTTTTTGGCCTCATCTCAGGTTGGTTGGCCTTAAAAATTCGTTTGGCCGTTTGGCTTTTTTGCGCTGAAAAGCTTTCCTCTGAAAAAATATTAGCGTTCCATTTTTTTGGCAACGCATTTGCAAAATTTTTATAACAAATCCTGTATTAGACGACGCCCGCGTTCTGATGTTGGTAAGATTTGAAGGATGCGAGATTCGAAATTAATTTTTTGCGTAATGACTGGAATGTATGTGCACTGTGTAGTACGTTGTAAGCACCAAGCAGGCTCAGCGCTTGCAGACACATCTGCATCTCCGCAATAGAAATGCGACAATGACGTCAAATAGATTTAAGTGTCAAGTTATAAAATTTATGATTCTGTTCGTAAGTACAGGAGTGANTGGGAGATGACTTTCGTATGGGTGCAGAAAGCTGCTGTACCCATAGTGTGCAATCTCACAAATCATGAAAAGTCAGAGAAGCATCAGTAATCAGCTCCAATACAAGGCCAAGCAAGATTTACTTTAATCTCAATTTCGAAGAAAATTTCTAATAATATTCGTGTAATTTGAATGTTTCTTTGTTACAAAAGAATATTGCAATACTGAAAAAAGTTTGGCTTTTTTCTGGCCTTTAAACAATTGTTTTTGCCTCTTTTTAGCACTGCTTGGCTTTGTATTGAAATTTTCATCTGGCAGCCCTGCACGACAGCTCACAACGAGCAGCATGAAAGTTTTGCTTTTTTCAACATGGGAACCAGTCACTGCGGTAAAACACTTCGTGGCTGTTTCACTCATTCAATTTGAAAATGGAGATAAAAGAAATAGTCAGTCCAGATGATTAGTCTCCGGCACAGTTGAGGAGGCAAGATAAGAACGATGTTAACCTCAACGTAAGTTAAGATAAGAACGAGGCAAAAGGAACAGAACCGCATGGTCACTTTAAGCGGAAGAAAAAGACTTTGTTTAATACGAACCGGTGGGCATGCGGCAATTGCCGCTATCCAATATCAAACGCGCAATCTCCCCAGACGATTTCATGGCTGGCGCCGGAGATTCAACTTCTAATTCACAGACACATAACGTCGCAGTACGATTTGCAACCCCGGAATTAGCAGCAAACACGGATGGGAAAGTCTGCAGTTTCGACCAGCGATTCGTACCACAAAGCTAAAAGGGTAACGAGTGGCAGAAACAGTTTACGAGAAACTCCTGGAGGAGACTCCGAACCTTGTTGCCCGAAAAAATCAACAGGGATCGCTCAAACACTTACACGTTAACAAGGCAGCAACGTTACGCAGCAATCAAAGTGGAACGACCAATTCCAATCAAAGGGTCGAATCAAGTTTCTTAGCATTTGCCAATTACGACGCGGCCACTTTTCAAAATATAATTTATTCAAAAACGAAGGTTAACAAATTAATTCCCCCACAAAAGTCCGCCTCCACCGCCTTCCAGGTCAACGAGATTGAGCAGCAACTGCACTCACCTCGTGTATGCTGTCCAAGACTTGCTGCGCAGCTCCGCTGTAATCAACCAGTCTTGACATGGACTCGTCAGCGCTTGGTGCCGTCGGTTTCTGAAGGAACTCGAGTAGCTCTTTGCCATGGTCGCAAACCTGACACAGAGTGTTGCTGGTATTCGTCTCCAAGCCATACAAGATAATTGACATTGTAATTTAATTGAACAAATGAGCCGGTTGTACGGAAATACCCTGCATTGGTCAATATTCTGTTTGAAAANAAAAGCTATGCGTTCGCAATATATCACNACTTACTACGATAAAAAGGCTAGCTCGACTTCACCTAAGAGTTAAAAACAGTCAAATTTCCTTATGGTTTAGCTGAGANGAAAACTCTTAAAGAGAGAGCGAACTCGCGCATAGTGACCAGCAGTTTACCCCTGAGATCGCACAGCAGAGGATTCAACCGCATACTTGTCAAGCGACGTAGTGCAACATCATTCCACAATGACCAGGGGTCAGCAAATAACCCAGGATGAATATCGAAGAAACAGAATTAGTTGATATACGTGGCCCAGCGATGGGCAGTTAGGGATAAGAGCCAACTGATCCGGGCACGGCTGGGATATCCATCAATCATGCTTAGAGCAAAAATATTGAACGATCCGATCGTTGCAACAACTGCCATCTGTCAAAAGTTCGTCAGAAAGATGCTGTCCATCAGAACGGATAGCAATTGGTTTAAACGCATTAACGGACCATAGTCAAAAGCTTTACGCTTTAGGCATCAGCCATGAAATATTGATGACCGTCCTTCACGTGAGTAAACGTCGAGACGGTTTTGGAATGTGGGTTGAGAAAAGCATTATTCACAGATGGCGCGTGATGCAAAATATAAAAAAAGACACTAGGGACTCTTGCGAAAAGCAGGACCTAAATCGCCAGGTTTGTATTGACTTCAAATGATTCTTTGGCAAGCCGAAGTATGACAAGGGGCGACGACCCGAATCGAGCTGTATTTGGTTTCTGTTTGGGGTCTAAACGATCAAGCGATTCCTGTTTACACAAAATCGTTGTGACATCGACGCAGCCAGATGCCTCGCCGCGATAAACCAAGCCGCTTGCAAGCAAGGTGCGAGCTGAAGCAGCACGTGCTGAGGAAATACCCCGGGGGCGCGAACTACGTGCGGCCATGTAACGTATCGCACGTCTGACGGGTCAATAGCGCGCACTTACGAAAGGTGCGACACGGAACTTCGGCGCATCTGAAAATTTAAAAGGTTGCCGAGCCTATGATTTCTGGTAACGAGCGTTGCCGATGCTCGCTTTGCTTCGGTTAAAACACAAGAGGGAGGGCTCGGGACTCGATCTTGCGAAAGCACGAGCAATTTATCTGAGATCGTTAACACCAAAAAGCCAATTTTCCTAAAATTGCGCTGAAACGGCATGACCTTTCGCCCTGTGAATGCGTCACGCCGCTACTCGGCTTGGTAGATACCACACAATGAAATAATTGTGCGCGAAAGTCTTCGAACGGAACGAGACAGCTTCCTTCTCCTGCGAAGCACAATCGCTGACAAAAACAAAACAGTTTCTCACGTCTCGGTAAACTTCATTTATCCGATCGTGCAAGGCCTGGTGTTTGTGCAAGGTCTGCTCGAGAACTGATATCGATGCGGCAGTCGACGACGCCTCCGTCGGATAACGCTCGTCGTTCTCGCAATCCCGCCTCCACTCGAGCGTGTTCGCCACAAATCTCTCGACGCGTTGGTGAAACTTCACGGCCAAGCCCATCAGTCGGCTGCAAGCAAGATTTTCGCTGATCGACCGATCTAGCAACTGTTGCTGAACTACAGCAGTGCTCTTCAACCTTGTTTGTTACGGTGCACCCTTAAAGATATTTTGACGAACTCATGCACCTTATTTACTTAAATACTTAAACTCATGCACCCTACTTACTGACACTTCCCCCGTGTCCACCACCTAATTGCGCCCATGTCTGTAAGTACCCGGGTTTAAATAAGCAAGTCCCCTAATACCAGTAACTCAGCTACATAATTCAAATGATAATCGCTCATTGTCCGTTGCTTATGAATCACAAATAATCATATCATTACAACAATCAGCTTGAAATGGTCTGATGCTTATGCACCACACTTTAGAATGTGCAAAGTCTCGGTTAAACCGTGAAAGTCAGTGGTTGGTTAATGGTTCGTTTTTGCCAACAGAAAGTTTTGTAAAGATTTTCTGTTTAGTGTGACACGTTTGTGATGCACCTTTCTGAACCCTTTCTGAGTGGCGCACCCCACACATATTTGCACACCGGTTGAAGAGCGCTGAACCACAGCACAGCAAGTTTTACAACAGATTGAGAGAGTTCTTAACAACAATCTAGTTTTTCTCTCACATATGACCCTGACAACGTAAGCTAAAAACCATATCCACCAAGCGTCGGAACACCCAGCAGCAGAAACATTAAGAATGCTGCAGTGCCACGTTTGTGCACTAAGCATCTTTCTGGCTCGTAAGCTGCATCCATCTCAGCAAGTCACGCGTTTTCTTCCATTGTTGCCGCAGTTTACCGCGCTTGCTTTGGCTGTAAAGTATTAGTTAATGAAGGCTTGCTTGACACGTGACCACTAGCACTTTTGCGTAAATGTTTTGAGAAACACCCAGAGTAAGTTGTGCGGGGTAGTCATAGAAGAAGCCGTCACGCAGCGACTATACTTTTCATTAGTGTGTCCACTTGATGAAAAGGCAGCTGCAAACGGAGCTTCATCAACCGAATGTTCAACCGGTTTCAGGCAAGTGGAGTTTTTGCGGACTGCGAGCGGTGTTCAGCGTGGGCAGGCTAGCTGAATGAGTTATCGAGTAAACGCTTCTGTGCCGCTAGTCAGCGTATCACTGTACAGATCCGGGGGGCTGCTGAGCCATGCGCATCTGAGCTATTGCATCAGTTGACTTACGTAAATATATTTTTTTTACTTCGAAATTTTCCATCAAAGAAAGTGCCAGACTGGAAAACTATTTACTCTATTTATGGGGTACAAAGATGAAAATCAAAACGTTTGTTTCAATTTGCTGAGTAGCATAAAATGTCATACAAACAGACGTTATTTTTTTAAATTTCACATTAAAATTGAATCTACTCACAAAATTAGCACAACCTATTTTCTAGATAAATTAAATAAAATTCTTTAGACTTCTCTGGCTGGAAATTTTTCAATAGATAAAACTATTACTATCTGCATTGGGCGCTGTTTGATGTAATTAACAATCAGCAAACATGAAGTCTCCGTAACTGCGGATGAGCAGGAAAGCACCGATTAGAGCTTTTTTACAACGTTACAAGGCGAAGCAATATCTAATCATTCGCAGCGCCCTGTGCTTTTAATTGCCACACAGACACAATGACACAGATAAAGAGGGAATTGCCGATGACCACATGCTCTTCGAATTGAAGCGTGACCGGTCGTCCATCGCAGGGCAAACAGAAGTTTATTAAGCTGGCGTTAAGTCTTTGCTTTGAAGCGTCCGAAACGCGCGCGTAGACACGCCGTTACTCATCGTAACAACCGCTCATTGCCAGTTATAAATCAATTGCGTTCAACACGCCTAAATTAAACTCTGAATCAGCCTTCACGTGAATAAAGGGGAGGATGCCTAACGGGCAATACAGCGGTCAACAACGGGGTGAAAAAACTTTTTCACGCAATATAAGCTGTGGTAACTCTTTCACAAACTGTTTCACCATACTGGATTACACGCACCCCTACCAACATTCTTTGGGTGCGAGGGTAAATCTGAAAGGGGTGAAATAAAGGGCTGGAAATCAATCTCAAGTTCCTTTGGCTATTACAGTACAGTGTAGTTAATCGAAAGTTAAAAACGCAAAAAAAAAACAAATTTCAACTTCAACTCAGCGTGACTGCCGCCCAAATATTTCGAATTGCAGAGTGCAAAACATCAAGGACCGCTACTTTAGGGCAAACCGTGCACGAAAGGTTTGTTTTAAGAGTCCGCAGGAGAGCACGATAGACTGTGTTGCTTTCAAAAACCCCCGTCAACACGTCCAGAACAAAACCCAATTCACCTTCTTTCGTCCAGCGCTCCGGCAAAAACCTTCCATTCGAGATCGAGCTTTGCAGAGATGGCGCGGATCTCATCGGCAGCGTAATGCCCTGTCTCAAGCAGTCGGTTGGCTACCAGCATGACGCGCCGCACGTTGACGTACCCGCTCTGTTCACATGAGCAGCGTAGCGATAAACGGCAAGCACGTCAGTACGGACACGCAAAACTACAACCTGAGACCAGGAATCTGCTGATCAAGGGGAGCTCAGACACGTCGCTGACATCAGCTGGAAGGTGAAGCAGCAAACCGGCCGAACGCAAAATGCGAATTACACATGCTGGGAGCAAGATAATTGAAAATTGCATGCGAGCGAGCGGGACTGATCGTGCACTAAATGCTAGGCGTGCGAAAATGGGCTCACTTCGTCAATAATAATCGATTTGAAATACACAAGTAAAACAAAAAATAACTCTCAAAAGCAAGCTTCAAGCAAGATTATATCTACTATCTTTAAATTAAATGTTACGACCAACATGAATAGTGCTGCCGGAAAGGACAAAAACAAATAATTAACGCCAACAGCGCAGTCGTCACAATCTATTCTAAGACGGAAAAAACATCGGTACAACACCGCACAATAAACCATCTATCACAGCATGTCAAGCCACGATCTTGCTAATACTTTACAGAGGACCAAAGGATCATATGCAGCGGCCACTCTTGAATTTAACAGATGCGTGAGAAAGAGCTTTCGTAAACAGAGCAGCCCGACATCCGAATGAAGCACAAACACCGCTCACTACTATCACGCCTTGCGACTGCTCACAATGGTCGGTAGAACAGCTGCCGTGCGGTTTTGGCCAGTTGTGGGACGACCAGGCATCGCAAGTACTCCAAATTGCAAAAACCAACAAATCTAGCGCTCGCGAAAGTCGCACGAACAATTGCAAGTCTAAAAAAAAAACAAGCAAAAACGCGCGGGAGAACGCCTGCATAATTACCATCGAATTGGTGGCGAAATGGCGATGATTTTCCTGCAAGTCGGATGCCTGTTGACAGTTGGATCCTATATCGTTACAAGTGCTGATGAAAACGGCTCGATTTTGTTTTATCCAGTCAAACATCTGAAACAAGCACGTCACGATTACGTACGTAAAAGGAGATGGTACAAGGCAAAACACCCGTCAAAGCCAAACAGAGAAGAGCACGACATCGAAAATAAATCATGCAATAATTTTTCTGTTGCAAGTCAGTGCTAATGTGAAGCCAGTTTCAGTTTTTTAAAGAGCCAGTGCAGCATTGAAGCATGTCTAAATTTCGCGACAGCCTGCTATGAACACTCGGTAAGAACCACTGCTCCGGCCTAGTTAGGCATGTCACTTAAGCATATTTACGGTTCAAAAGGTTTCGCATCCATTCATCACCTTTTCAAATGAAAGCGCACGAAAGCGTTTATACAGAAATAAACATCAGCGGATAAACCAAACGAGTAATGATTTCAACAATTCGTCGTCAAAATCAGAACACGTCACTAAATCAATCGATGCGGCACCTTGTCGGCGTCCTGTTGGAACAAACGAAGTTGATAGCACTGCTCCAGTTTGATTTTCCGCATGTGCCACAGGTTTTGCAACTGGTGTCGTGTGTTGTGCAGCGTTTCGATCAAACTGGTGATGCGCGGAGCAGCGCTTTGGAAGTCCGCGTTGCCCGACAATGGAATGCCACCAGTGCTCCCTGCCAACGTAGAACAGGTTATAACTTTCAAGACAAGAAATCAGACACTTTCAAGTATTTAACCGTGTCTGAATTACAAGTAAGTCGTTTCTGGCATGGTTTCGAAGGAAACGCAGTTTTGCTCTCGGTCCGCTCCACAACACGAGCGACAGAACACGGTTATGAAAAAGCAGGCAACTTCTGCATGTATACAAAGTGCACGTGCGCCTAATCATGTTCGAACTTTTGCAACGACCTGAAATCTCTGTCGACCAATCACCAGCAACACAAAACACCTGGCTAGCTATCAAATTTTGATATTCCAATACATGTTAGTTTGAAATGACGTTGAACGTCGTATTGATCGATTTTACTAATGAATGCATATACACAAGACTACTAATTCACAAATACGGAAAACTGTTAGGATAAAGAATCTTTTCGATAAAGGTCATAGACAAAGTTTTATCATATTTTTTTTATAAATTAACCACTCACAGTTGCATTCACAACCATACACTGCTACCAGCATCAAGCATTTGTTGGTGAAGCGTTACACTGAAATGCTAGCGGACTTGCCTGAAAAGCCACTATCTGCATCGCAGTTACTTCCATTTATTCGTTTCAACAACTTCTGTCCTTGTAGGTCCAATTGTTCAATAGGCGAATTGGTGATCTTCTTCTTCAACTTTACATGGTCTTCAATCATAGTCTACATTGAGATACCATGCAAACCGTTAAAATACAGTTTAAGGTATTCACATACTGAGTTTGAATTGTAACACAGAGTATATCAAATACTTTTCTCTCCAGTCTATAGTACATTGTTGAGAAAACCTAACAGCAAATGAAAAGAAAAGGTAATACATTTCTGTACATAGATCCAACATCAAAATCGTTACAGAGCCAAAAAAATTCAAAGCTTTGAAATTTTCTTTCAAGAATGAAGAATTTCAAATTCAAAAGTTCCAATGTTTTTGAAATGAAAAATTTCACTCAACAAAATTTTGTCCGATGTCCGTTTGTGCAACAGTAGTTCAAATTCAATCCACAAAATTGATTTTTAACATGTGGCATTACATCATTTCAAAACTAGTTTTATTGTTTGGTCTAATAAGACAAAATATATATCAATGCAAAAATTACAATTAAAAGTGAATAGCAGCTGAAACCAAAATTCAGACAATTAATCAAGTTATTCTAGCTAGAACTTTCAACCAATTTATTTGAGAGAGCAAACTCATGCTATATTTCATGTTCAACTGCATTCAACTTGCAGCAGCCCTACAACATTCTGTGATTGATAAAGAACATTTGTTATTTTCAGAAAAGCAGAACTCAGATTGTGGTACTGTTAAAATCATAAGTGATGCCAACCTTGCGGACAGCAAAAATGTCATCCCAGCATATTTTACCAGCTAAACTTTTTATGAAGATACTGAAATTGAGAAATATTTTCATATGCCAAGAGCAAAGATAGATCACTTAAGAGCATTCTAACTCTGTAGGGCAGCCCAAAATGAGCAGTTGACTTTTATTTAAATATCCAATACCTACAACCAGCGAAGCAGTTTCATTTATCTTGCAAATAGTTTATTTTCTCTAAATGCATTTTCATTGATTTGGTAAATATCCATACATATAGTGGCAAGAGCCAACTGGCCACACAAACCAAAAGGTTGCCAGCCCCTCTCACCTCTCAATCTGCAAACAGTTACTTTCTCTCTAGCTAAGGATTCACTCAAGCACATACATTGTGTGTTACATGTTGTGAAGTTTGAGTATGTTTTGTTGCCAATCTCAAGCTTAGAGTAACACAGAGCCACTATTCAAGTTCAGTCAACCATCATTTTGTAATGAATCACAACAGCTGCACATATTTGATAGAACAGTTGCAGGCATTCATTGGAACAGTTTCATTTAATTTTCACTAGACCCACAATAATAGCCAATCAGTCCCGCAAAAGCAACTTTGTCATAGGTTAACCAAGTATCAGTACACAGAGCCAGAACAAACAGTTCCGTTCTTCTGCTGTGGAAAATGGTATGTCTCAGTCCTAGCCAACTCGATAAACCAATTTTTCTGAATGTTTTCTTAGTGCAAATAACCAATTTTTTGTATGAGATTTTCAAGTAGCTAAGTCAGAGCACAATTTGAAATAGTGATGTTATGACAACCCACAACAATGAGCTTGCAAGCAGTCTACTGGTTAACACAAAATTTCTGTTTTTTAGCCTTGATTTAGGAGAAATTGTACAGTTTCAATTGATGTAACATCAAGAACACTTCTGCCCTCTCACTGGAAAGAGCAGAAAATCCATTAAATTTTACAACCATACCTTAGCTCCTTCCTGGTCTGAGGCAAATTTGTCAGAAGCCAGCTGGCTTTCACAATCATGCAATTTGTCAAGTACATCCAAGGCATCCCAAATAAATTCTTCAAAGGATATTCTCAGCTCAATCCATTCCTCATGATCATAAGAAAGTGTACCACCAAGCTCTGGGGTCAGTTGTCTTGGGTCAATCGCACGACAAAGACCATCTAATGAAACTGTTTGGATCTATGAGAGATTTTGCACTTAATTTAGCTTAATCTTAGTTCAATTTCCTAGCTATACAAACACACTATTACTTCCGCCACCTCACATTGGCAAGGTTGCTGTGTGCAACAAACCACACTAAACACCAAACAATATTGGATCAGTTTTTGTATCATCCCCAAACATGACAGCTGTAAATTCCATTTTTGATGTGCTGACTGCCCAAACGGCATCAACAATAAATTACATACATGGCAAGCCACTGCAACCAAACCCTGCTTACTCAGAAAATGCCATACCGGTTTTGCACCCAAAACAGTGCATCTTAAACACAAAAGTTTCGTTTGAACCATGCCGTAATTATCAACAGTTAATACTTCTGCTACTGGCCAACATATCTATGTCAATCGCATTTTTAACCTGTTACTGGCTGACGTAAATATACACCTGGACTAAAGATCATGCTTAAAGGGACTGCAAACAGTCTAAAAATGTTGTCCTAGACTGACTTCAAATAGGAATGAGATCCCAACTCACTGTGGTCTAGAGGCTCCTTGAAAGCATGATTTTTCAGAATGTGTCCACCAAGGCACAACCAAGTCCACTAGATCAGGACTGCAATTTTGTGCATTGGAAGTGCTTTGATACGCTGCCAAAAGCTAAAAAATGTTTTGCAACATTTGTGCAAGTATATTTAGACATGTTTATAAAATTTTATTGCTTGAATCCAGTGTTAGCTGCTTTTATAATCCCTAAAAATACTTCCAGTGAACTGAAACTTTTGCAAAAATATGGCTCTGGTAGGCCCAGGCTTGTTTCAGTGGCATGCAGCCTAAAATGTTTTGGAAATGATTTGATAAGTTGGTAATTGGAAACCATTCACTACTGACAACAGGGGTGACAATGGCCAATGTTCAAAATGTTTTTATGACCAAAGTGTGAGCTTGTTAAAATGATGAGCTTTTCATTACCATATTTTTCAGACAAGAAGGCACTTAAAATCCTTCAATTTTCTCAAAACTTTGCAGTGCACCTTATGTAGTGATGAAGCCACATCTCTGCTAATGGATCATCTATGCTAGGGCCAAGGTATCAGTCTCTCGTGTTGTCTGAGCTTTCATGAAGGTTAAAATCAACACTGATAGCTAAATAACAGCAACAAGACTGACTCAGATAATGACAAGAGGGATCTGGGCATGCTTGATGTCAAAACCGCACAACTGTTGAATCCAGACACTGAAGATGAAGGATTTAATGGATTTGTGTAACATTAATGCACCTTATAATCTGGTGGGCCTTATTTATGAAAATAAACCATTCACTGATAGTGCACGTTAGTCTGCAAAATATGGTATATGTAAAAAGGATAGGACTTCTGTCATGCATAATTTCATTTTTTGCTGTGTTTGGCTAAAGATGCCTTCAGGTACAATCCACTTCAATATTTTTTATATAACAGTATATTATTGATTAATATACAGTATACACAGGGAAAATATTGAGAATATACTTTATGAACAAAATGATTGTAATCAGGAAAATTTCACAGCAACCACTAACTCAAAAAACAGCACAGATATTGCATGCAAAACACTAAATACTAGTACCTCAAATGAAAATTTGTTACTGCCAAAAGTTGTACGTTGCTTCTGCCAGAAATTATCAGGCTTGATAATATATGCAGCATTTATTTTTGGTTGAAAATGATCTTGTAGCACTTTCAACATAGGTTTTATAGTATTCCATGTAGAGCCACGCATATCCATCACCACTGTGAATCCCAACTGTATAACTTCTTCACTGCAAACATACTATCAGAATCACAAACTACATAATTTTAGGGACAAAGAGCAAAGTACAATAAGAATAAGTCTTCTTGGTTATAAAAACATATCATGCATCATGGTATGAACAGCAATATTTCTGAGACAGCTATAAGAATGACATTTTCAGTCACAAAATATTCCAACAGTGCTCACCACAATCGCAATTAACACCTTTGGTGCCAGGTGGATTTTCCTTTGAAAGTATAATTTGCCCACATTGGGCAAGTCTCTGCAACTCCATATCTCGCCAGGTGATTGAGCTAGAGAACTGTTCAAGCCCTCAAAAGATGCAACAAATCTTCTAAATTGCATTGCAAAAATTGAACAGTTTTGAATTTCAAAATTTTATGGATAACATCATAAGTGAGGTAGGTTTAGGCCAGTTGTGGCCAACACATGGCTTGCATGTCAGCTGCATGCGGCTCTTTGCCCGGTTTCATGTGGCTCTTGCATAATTACCAGAAGTTCCACTAAAACACATGCATAACAATAAATGGCTTGTAAAGTTTTGTCATGTCGGTGTGTGATATTTACAATAAATTTAGCCAAGCAAAAGTATGTGTGTGAGTGAGGAAGGGATTGGGTGATGTTCGTGTGTGCCCATGTGTATGATGTGGCTCTTTGCAGTGACACAGTAAAGAAATATGGCCCTTAGTCTTGGGTGGGATGGCCACCCCTGGTTTAAGCATTTTTCATCAAGGTCATCGGGCCCTGGGCCCTAACCACAAGAGGAAAATTTTTGACTCTGGAAACTAGGCTTTTAAGCTTTTGATTGGTTTTCTAGTGTTTATGGTTCAAAAGTTATGGCCAAAGAAAGTTTTGGATAACACATTTTTTGGGTTATTTTTATCCAAAACACTTGAGTCAAAAAATTCCCTCTTGTAGTTGGGACCCAGGGTGTCCACTAACCTAGGCTAAAATGGCCTAAAATCTACCCTACTTATGACATCACCCACAAAAAAACCAAAAGCTTCCTTTTTTCAATGCAATCCTAGAAGACTTGCTGCATCTTTTCAGTGTTTGAACAGCTCTCTAGCTCAATTGCCTGGCAAGTTATGGAACTACAAAGTGGCATAAAAATAGTGGCTTAATGCAGGATTTCAAAGCATGATATATTCATATAGCGGCCCCACAGGTATTAAAAATCTAAATATATTCCTAAAATAAGAACTGCAAGCAAGCTTTATACAAACATTTTATTTGCTAAATTAAGTTTGCCAAGAAGATGCAGCTAAAACAATAAAATACAATAAACAAGGCAGATTTTTCATCTTTAAATGAAAGTACAATTCAAATTTTGTTATCTAAGATACATATGAAAATAAGCTACAAAGGTTAAGATAGTCTGAAGAATTTTGAAATGTCAATTCTAGAAATTGCAAATGTTAAGTGTTTGTGTTGTGAAAAGCAAACTGGTCACATGTAGACAAAGTGCCAAATAACATGCAAATTCTTTAGGAGCGTATTACCAATAGTTTGTAGCTTTTATGCTTTAGATTACCACACATTGAAAAAAACTAACACTAATCACAACCTGTTCTCCATGATGCTACAATGAATGAGCAAATGCTTAAAAATCATGTCATAGCAATGCAACACTGCTTTAAACAGGGGGTGCACAAACAAATCCTGGTCAATACACATATGATGCCTGAATTACAAATTCTACGTTTTCTCAAAATTTTATTTGGCAGCTAATTCAGTGGTATGCTATTTGCCTTTTAACACTTTGAGAACCGGGGTACGATATATTCGTACTTTGATTTCAGCCTAACAGCAGTTTTCGGTTGCCTTACCAACGCCCTATTAATTATCTAATTAGTCAAATATTTTTACTAACTAACATCACAACTTTTGAACCAGAAACCCCAGCAGGTCATCCAAAGTATCAAAAGACTCGG
>JGI24021J15306_10000278_pt1 | contig 34502 bp, 23 predicted proteins | sample Ectturendosymbi1_FD_15306 | JGI IMG/M metagenome (IMG submission 15306)
CTTTTCTGTATATAAACCAGCTCGGTAGTATCTCCACTTCATTCTGACGATATCCCTTGAAGAGTGTCAGACGAAAAGCTTTGGGATGAATCTCCTACTTCGCGCCAGTTTAAGCTTGCTAAATGATCACTCTGAAGATGTCACAGTGGCTGGAATTGTGAGCAAAATTCATAAGCAAATACATACATTTGGAAAACGTTCTTGAAGCTTGAAGTCGTAAAATTGATTTAGCAGGTCTAGTGGAAGCAATTTCGCTTTTCCAAAAGTAGCTGAATGTACGTAGAGCAAATGCCGCATCGCAGTAACGAAACGTTATTCGTCCATATCTTTACAATATTGCGTGGCTAGGATTCTCGCTGTTTGGTCAGCTACTCCAGCAGAGTTATCCAAGTAATTCCAGATTACATCAAATCGTTCGTTAATTCGTTTCACAGCATTACAACACACGATTAGCCCTCCACTAAAATTATCATTAGTAGTACAGAATATAAAAGTTCTGTAATATGCCTCTTGAAAGCTTACCTTCCCCTTTACAACTGATACATTCCTTCGTAGATCTAAAACTTCCTCCAGGAGGAAGCTCAATCCCAATGCCAAAGTTAGATGCAGCTGTAGTTACTTCATTCCACACGGCTTGCCAATTGTTTCGCAATTCAGTTTAAATCCTTTAGACGTTGTTGAATGTTAGCAACTTCTGTATCCAATGTTGCTTGTCTAGTGGTTGAATAACTTTCATACAGATGTCTATTCTGCTTAGAATTTTGAACTACACAGCTGACATAAATACACAAACAAATGACTTCAAATAGGATAATGAGCCATTTCCACCACGCTTGGATTTAGCAGGTAGCTTCACTGCCAATAACTCTTCAATGGAAGTTTTTGCACCAGGCAAGCGTATAGTAATAGATAACTTTTGACTCAATTTAGGGATTTTCGGAAAAGTTTGAAAATATGTGAAATGACTAATTTCAGTTTATTTTGCAAGTCATGCTTGCTTCTATTTTTAACACTTATCATGGCGCTCCGATTTTATACTACACCACCACAGATTTAGGGATTTTTTGATACTGCTCTTGAGATTTTGGAGTTGCATTTGTGAGAGCCCCCAATACAACTAACACTGGCAGTGCTCGATAGTTACAATTACTTGAAACAACCCTGCATATGTTTGTGCAATTATTACGAAAATGTGTAAACTGTCAGTAAGCGTATTGTACGTTGCAACACGGTAGCGCACCGAATTCAGCTTCAAGCTGCTGACTGTTGTGTATCACACATACTGGACAACTTTGGCAAGGGACTGCGTTTTTCTGGGATTTAACTGGCCTCTGTCCGTTACATTTTCTGACAGTAAAATGCTGCGTTGTTTCATGTTAAACACCCGAGTTTCTGTGAGAAACGACAGCACTTCTTACATGCGGCTTATTAAAGTTTTACTGTGTGGGTCTATCGACGATACGCTATGCATAAACTCTGCTCAACGTTATTTGATGTGTATAAGGTAATAGTCACAAATTATTGCAACGTAAATGAGGATGATAACAAAAACAAATAAACCAGCCAAAAGCTTGGGAAAGTTTTCATATAAAAACTTAATATAGGATTTGTGAAGATTTTAGAGGGGAAATTGATTAAATCTACCAGCGTTACAGATAGAGAATGCAACCATCAATTTGGGGTTGATTACAGAAAATCTTCGCGTGCATACTTTCATCCTCCCGGGCCCCCTGAAACTACCGGGCCCAGGTACAATGTACCTCTCGTACCCCCTCTCGTATAGGTCCTGGTCGTCGATAAGCCTCAAATCATTGCTGCTACCATTTTGGTAACGGCAGTACAACTCTAGAGCTGGAAACAACGTTCACTTCTGCCTCGATTGCAAGAACTCATTTTACTTAAATTTATGCTCTGATTACGTCACAGAGCATATTGACGCCAGTGTTTCAAATGATTTCTAAAAATATTTACCAAGAAATTGACCAAGTCAAGAGAAGTGCTTTGTAAATATTTTTGATTTTTAATTTCTGCGTCATTGCGATGTTACCACGTCCACGAGTCATTTTAGGAGGTCTTGAGTTCCCAACCCATTCCTAGAGCCGAGTAGACGGCGAGGAGCTCAAAGACCGCGAGGGTGTAAGAAAAAACAGAACGTTTTTTTCTACAGCGGCTCTTGATTACCGTGTGCTTGACAGAGGAAAGGTTCGTGATGTGATTTTTGGTGTTTGTGTATATTTTTTTAAAGTTTATCCAAATTAACATTTTTATGTTTTGTTACAAGAAAGGGAGAGAATGAAAAAGGTGACGTTTGAAACGTTGTAGTTCCTGAACCGCAGTATCCATTTCTCGGTTTAAAAAAACGAAAATCTTTGCGGTTGCCAAATGGATAATTTGTCGTTAGCTGCAACCTAAATTTATTGCAACAACAACAATTAAAATAGCAAGAGCAAACTTTCTTAAAACTGTTTCGCGCTTCGACAAAAATGTCGATAACTACAAGCAGAAAATGGAGCCTTAATTTGTGAACGCAACAGGATTTATTGTACGATGGACCTTTCCGCTAAGTTGTTTAACATGACAGAAGGAGGAAGCTGACGTTTGCGCGAATGTAAAAAATAAAGCAATTCTCATTGAGCTGTGGTGAGCATCTAATTTTTTCTGATATAATATGATATCAGTACTTACGAAATGCATATTTTTACAAATATTTAGACGCTGAAAATCTACGCACGTTTCAAAAAGTTTTGTTGTTCTTTCTTAAAATTCCACGCTAGCCAACAAAACACTGACTCCGGCCGTTCAAATTTTGTATTAAGTAAAAATCGCTCAAACGAAACAAAACATTGTGCGAGGAAGGAAAGCAACGTCAATCCGAAATAAAACAAAACGAAGTGCATAAAAAACTAAAACGCAAAAGCACATCCTTGAAAAGAGGCGACACAAGAATATATTCGTCGCAGCTTCTCGAGGTGATGGTAAAGTTGATCTCGTAGGAAACACGACCTTGCATATCTTACGGTACAGCTCTCACAGCGCAAATGCCCAACAATATAATTAACAGGATCTGGGCATCTTGAAATAAGAAAGCATAACCGCGTGGCAAAATAAGTGTCAGTGATATAATACGCGTATCGATACAATAAAAGCTACTACTCCAAGATGCACTTCGATACGAAATATCAAAATTCTGCACTGCAATCATGGGCGTCGGAAGTGAGGAGGCAGGGAGGGGCCAAGCCTCCCTGCATTAATGAAACTTCACCACTTTCAGCCCCACCCTGGAAAAATCTTTTTGGCAACCTCTGGAAAAATCCACTATTGTCTCCCCCTAGAAAAAATCCTTCCTACGACCATGACTACGCTCAAGGACAAAGTCAAACCTGGATCGTCTGACACACATCCTCTGATTTTGAGTCTAAAGTTCCCCTTAATTGTTTTCAACCCGAGTTCGATCGTGTCGCAAAAGTTCGGTGATTCAGTCACAGAGGTCCGACGCATAGTTCATTTTGAGCGTTAACAAAATATATACCTGCGCTTTGAAGAAATCATTTTCTTATTCTCCGAAATACGAAAGGTTGGCTGAATGCATGGATTTAACTTTCGGGGTTCAACGATTTCAACGAAGTTATGAACCACTGCTCTTTGATTTCAACCAACTCCGACAAGTTTAATGTTTGACCGCGAACTGCGAACAATCGATCGAGCGGGTCACCATCACGACAGGTGCACAAACAAGTGGTCACGTGTACGTAACAGCTTGAATCAGAATATGCCAGAAACGTGATTATGATTTCATAATTAATAGTTGCGGGTCTGGTGAGTCGGGCAAACAATTTACCCTGTGGGCTGCAGAAATTTTTCAAACTGGCATAATTGGTCAAAACTACGGTAAGCTTGCTGAGAGCTTCAAATTCTACTTAGAACATAGTTAAGCCGTTACAATTTCATAAGCGGTGCAGTCATTTCCATTTCCATTGATTTCTTAATTTTTAACGGCTTGAAAATGTAATTGGAAATGAACAAAATGCGACAATTGCCACTCCCACAAGGGGTCGCTTGTTGTTGCAGCAAACAAACGAGATGTCAACAGAAAACAAGACAGGACCGAACACAACTACAAGTATACAAAACACACATAAGACAAAGGCATGCCACCAGGCCCGTAACCAGCTTGAGACACCAGGAGGGGCGAAGAGTTTTCGAAGAGGGGCCCAAAAATTTTGAACTACGTCCAATATTTTTAAATTATGGCCAAAACATTTTTCCAGGGCAGGCGAAAAATTTTCTAGGGGGGATTCGCTCCCCGTGGTTACGGGCCTGCATGCCACACTACGACCTGACAACGCCAACCGATTGCATTAAACATTTCAACGTATGAGTGCGCGGAACACTGAGGTCGTGGTATAAGTTCCATTTTCATACCAGGCCATCTCATTGAAAAACCTAAGCACTGGAAAATCGTTGAAATTATTCACAAATCAGGTATATTCTTGAAGAACGAATCACTGCTGATAAAAGCAGTCACTGCGAGAACACAACGTAAAATGAAGCATCGGACGCGAATCGTTTCAAAGTCTCGTTTTTCGCATATTTCTTGGAAAGTGCGTCTTTAGGATGTCAGCAGCATGACAGACGCAATACAAGGAACTAACGCTGAATGGAGCAAAGCAATTCTTACCCTCGACCTAAGAAAATATCTGCAGCAAATGATGCCGAGGAAAAGAAGTTTCCAGACAGAAAGTCAACAACTGCTTTGAAACGAACTTCAATGCAATTGGTATCATAAGAAAAACCGTGACAACCCCGGCTTGCTGAATGGTGTTCGCTTTTAATATTTGCAGGTACCGTTTGGTAAAAGCAAAGTGCATACCGTCGTTGGTAAAGCTAGAAAATGGTGATAAACTAAATGGCCTTTTAATTTCACAAACCGTTTTAAATTTCAAGCAATCCGCATGTGCTACGTCATACCGCGTTGCTTATATTGATTCACCGTGAAAAGTTTGTGCGTATCACACTGGAAAAGGTGACGTTTTGGGTAAAAACGTTCTAATTTTCGAGTTCACGCAAGGTCATCTGCGCGCATCGCGAATGGCGCAGGAAGGACTTCTGCTTTGATCTTTTCCGAGACAGTTGTAACGAAAGTTCAGCGATACTTCACAGCAGACTAGGCCGTTCGTAACTGCTTTAAGCAAAAAACAGTGCAGCCGAAAAGTGACCTCCTCACTTGTGACGAAACAGACTAAAACAGATTTAAATTATTACAGTGTTCTCATCCAGAGCACCGCAGAACTGTGGTGTCGTGGAAATCAAATTTCAGCTCAGAGCGATGGACTAAAAAAACATACTGCGAGGACAGGGGATATTTTCCACTGTTTGCTTCCTTCCATTCACATGTTCTTCCTTTCGTCAACAACTTTGAACACCATCTGTCGCAGCAAACTATCGACAGGTTTCACAACGTCTACATGAAACATGTTAAGCCAAGCGGACAATGGTTAAACAATGAATTGCGCAGTGACCTTCGAAGAGCAAACGGCATCGCTCACGTATGATCAACAGCATTTGCATAAAGGTAGGTCGCAGACCAGCTGCTAAAGCAAAACATGGCGTGCATCCTGCTACTAGTGACCCTGAGATTTGAAGCAAGGCATGAAACAAAAAATAAAAGACGACGACTAAGTTGAAGTGCGTTCAGTTGTCAGATGCGAAAAAATTTGAGGAACATACCAGGATCGGGATGGAGAACGAATGATGGACACCGATAAAAGCATACCGCGAACCTATGGGAGAGGGTAATTAAAAACAAGGTGACCTAATATTAAATGACACCAGGATAAAATCTTTTTCAAGTTGCATTGCGATTTAAGGTAAATAATTACTTGTACACTGCTTTGGTACGGCAGAGTGCAACAAATGTAAGTGATGGGCATGGAGAAAAAGATCCACAGCATGATTAATCTAACGTGTTTCGAGTTGAATGAGGGAAAAAAAACGAGTCAACTTCAATCAACATTTTAAGAACAAAAACAGGATTCTCCAATTCGGTGCACAAAACCTCTCCTGCTGAGCGTTTGCCTACGTTAGAACAGAACTCAGTTGTACTTCGACAATACAAAAGCAGAACCGATGTGTTAAGAAGCGTCTCTGCCTCTTCACGATTAAATTGAGGTTCGCAGATTCCTGAGATCAGTGCTCCCGCATCAGTATCAGAAAGAGCACGCAGCGTGTGATCCGCATTCCATGACGCCAATGTCTCGACGAAGTGGAGGTTGATTGACTGACAGCAAATCCAATTTTCTATCGTAACGATGGAACATAAATCGTTTAACACGTGTTTGGAGCCGTTGCGACGCTTTCGCTACTGGAGATCGCCGCGAGCGAAGTGGAGAAGACAGATCCGACGTTCTCCGTTTTGTCTGCAGAGCTTTCTGATTTCGAGAAGGGTTGCAAAGCTGACCGCAAAGAAAAGAAAACAGCAAAACAAAATTATTAAGTTCGAGTAGGCGATTGAGCGAAATATGGAGTGAATTTATAAAACGGTTCGTCACAAGGTCTCTGGCTAAAAGTTAACTTCGACGAAGGCAAATGAAATTTTTGATAATGCTGAACTAAGCTCTAATGTTTTCAAGTCGAAGAGTTTGCAGTAAAATGGAAATCAGCGAATACTACGTGAGCAGAAACCTCTCATGAACGCACGATGTAAACCCCCAAAAGATTTTTTTGTATTTGCTGCAACCTATTGTTCAAAAGCCACGACGAGTGCCAGGAACCAAAGCAGAAAAATACTTTTAAAGCGGAATTAGAACATCCTAACTGGCCAAAAGTGCACTCAAAATTTGAAGTGCTCTTCAGACTTACGTTGATTTTAAACACAACCTTGCCGTGAGTGCAAAAACGAAAATGGTACAATTTGCTGGAAACCTTGCGAATATCCTTCACTGCCCAAAGTTCACCCTCCAATACACTGAGAGAGAACACCAACAATTTTTCTACATACAGTGTTGCGGTTTCTCAAAGCGCTGGAAAGTGCATCACAACGGAATTTGAAAGAAAACAATCGCTCTAAAATCGTCACCTGGTGGGTTTGTGACTTTTGTGTTTCCTTTCTTCTGTTTTTCGAGTTCTTTTCTTCTGCGCTGTCGCCGCCACTGGGTGGTGTGCGTATGCTGGCTGCGCATGTGACGGCACAGAAGCCAGGCGAGCAGCACGAAACAGAATGCAGCGACCTTGAGACCAACAGCGACGCCGAAAAAGATCAGTCGGAATACGTCGGAGCTGTATAGCTGAAAAATATTAGCTCCATTTACGCATTACAAATTATAAAACATTTTATAAAAAGAAAAAATGATAAAAATATTTTATTTGCTAAAAAAACGCAATTGACACAGCGAGCCAACAATTATAGACATCAAGCGGTACGAGGTATCTCGTCAGATTACAATCCGCCAGCGATTGCAGACAATGGCCAAGCGTGACGAAAATATAACCCCGAATCCAAAATTTCGGTTCTATCTCAAGCAAACCACCAAAATGGCTTTTTTTATTAATGAGTCACAAAGTTTTAGCCAAACCCTTCTGAAACAAACAGTCTGAAGTACCTGAGATCGAGCTGCTTCCTAAAAATGGCATCTGCATTTTGAGTGTCTGCCTAAGAGTCTACTTTGTTGTGAGGTCTACTATGCACTCTGCGTGTATTTTACCAATTCCAAATCTTCCATAAAATGGGTTAATGACTCTCGGCCATGAAACAGTTTGGCCACATGCAATCTTTCGTCGAACTATCAACGCACAGAGTGCTGTTCATTTTTTTTTAACTTTCTAAGATCGCAACCACAGCAAAGTGCGAGCCAGTAAAACGATTCTTGCCAGTGAAATGATATCCAGTAAAACGATTCTTGAAACAAACTGCACGCCATTAACCCTGGAAGTCCCGCAGAACCAAAATTTTGGTTTGCACATGTTCGGCCATAACTCTCTAGCCGATAGAGCTAGAGAGATGTTCAAGCCCTTTAAAAATGCGGTAAGTCTTGTCGTTTCGATTTTTTTAAAAATGTGAAGTTTTGGGATGGAACTTTTTTGGGGTTGACGACACAACTGCGGTATGTTGAGGGTTTTTTGGATTATGTCATCGCAGTCTGAAAAAAACTCAAGAATCAATTTTTTTCTCTCAAAAAAAATTAAGCGAAAGTTCGCGTCTTTAGTCCTTGATTGGCCTTCTATAGCGTTAGTACCAGTAGTTGGGACGTTGTGACCTAAAAACAACAAATTAATTAATTTATACCCTAAGCCTAGGGTAGTAACAAATTGACTAGTTATTACCGTTGAGTATTAATTAATCAACTGTCGATTGTTTGGCCATAACCTGAAAACCACAAACGCTAAAAGGCCAATCTAGGGCTCTAAAGATGCGGTATTTCGCCTAATTTTTTTAAAGAAAAATCAAAGAAATGGCTTCTTGAGTTTTGTTTCTCAGGCCCAGACGATATCATCCAAAAAAACCTTGACATGCCCCAGTTGTGTCGTCACACCAAAAAACTTAAAACCAATACTTCCCAATTTTTAAACATTGAAGCTACAAGACTTTCCGCATTTTAAGAAGGCTTGAATATCTCTCTAGCTCTAACGGCTGGCGAGTAATAGCCGAACATGTGCGAACCAAAATTTTGGTTCTGCGGGACTGCCAGGGTTAAGCCACGAAGCACGATTTTAAAAGCTGATAAATGCGCACACTTTTCAGTAAAAATTTGGTGAAAGCTTTATAGAAAGCTTCAATTGCAGGGGGTGGTAAATTTTCAATTTTCCGAAAAGAATTTCTCCAAAACTACATATAGGTTTATGCGCGCACACAGCAGATAGTCGTAATTTTTTAAGTTAACAAGAAATACGTAAACAATGACCTTGCACGGCACGAAAGCCAACACCAGTGACTGCGGCCAGAGCAAGAATTACTCGACAGTGCTGCGTGATCAGCCAAAAACAAGGATCGGCTTGAGGACATTTCACTTCTCCTGTGACATTCATGGCACGCCGAATGCGCGCATCTGCCCAGACGGCCGAAATATAAGTTAGTCCACAAATACCACAGTGACTCCGACTGGTGGCATTAAGCGAATCAGTCATGATTCTGCAACCATGGGCGTCGGAATGATTTTTTCCAGGGAAGGGCGAATAGTGGTTTTTCCCAGGGTTAGCCAAGAAGATTTTTCCAGGGGGGGCAAAAGTGGTGAATTTTCATTTTACCCACTCAAAACTAGGAAAACAACCTTTTTGCTAATAACTTAACAGGAAAACAAGAAAATTTCAAGTTCTCCCTGCCCCCTTCGAGGCCCATTTCCGCAACGCCCACATAATACAAGTGTCAGATGTTGAAACCAACGTGTGGTTTTCTCGGCGCAAATTTTTTTGCAAACCCATCCTGTGCGGGTCCCAGCGCAGCGACTTTCGTGCAGGGTCGGCATAGAAATCGACATGGGTATATACCTTTCTCTCTAAGCCTGTACTTGCGAAACCAAACTCGCTTCCTCCGAACTCACAGTCACCCAGAAACCGAAAATAAGTTCGCCGCCTCTACCAGCATTTTTCACATGCAGTCTGCCAGCATTTTTCACGTGCGGTATTTTCGCCGCGCATACCTGTAGTTACCTCAACTTATCTTCAGTTCTCGAAAATTACTTCAGTGTTCTGTTCGGGTTTCCATACTTTTTGGATGATGTCGAACCGAAAATGTTCAAAATTGGCCGTTACCAATTTTGCTATGTTCCAATTTTTCGGGTCAAGGTGCTCATTACGGCGGAACATCGACATTAGCAATTTTGCTTTGTGACGGTCCGCCTACAGTCTACGCCTAACTTTGCGCGTCGTCAGTTACAGAATGTTAAGCGCAGTTGAACATGACTCAAAGAACTCTCTCGCAAAGATCAGCATCAAAGTGGTTTGACTGTGTTTGACTTTCACTATGGCGGGAAAAGAGAGGCAGTACGAACCTAATTTCAATGCTTTTTTTACTCATCCTTCGCACAGCAACGTAAAAATTAATCACAACTTCGACAAATGCGGTAATCTGAAACAGGGACCCTACACTATAGAAAATCGCCACAACAAATACGGAGATTCATGATCATGTATAGTTGAATCTTTTCTTGGTAGCTGCAGAGATTAAAATGGGCAGTTCCATGTTTAACATCATCGTGCTACCTGCAAAGGACAGAAGTCTCCAAAGGAAATGAGAGTAAGGTTTATGACAATCGCCTTATTTTCTGAACAAAGCGATCAAAATACAGTCAGGGCCGCGTCCGCCTGTGGTCAGTTCAAAACCGCATCTCTCTCACATATTTCAGGAGAGCGTTTCAAACAAGCTGTTGGCAGCTGTGGTGCTGGGTCACAGTTAAATCAATGGTTAGTTGTAATTAATTTTACTAGCCATTAATTTCCAACATTTTTACAATAGAACACACTCAGCTAAATTGCTTTTCTCAAGCTACAAACCAAATATAATAAAACGCATTATAATAGACTGTGACGTTTTTGCCTACGAAACAATATTTTGGCAAAACTCTACCGAAGGCTGTGAAGTCTTCTTTCAAGCAGGGTTGCGGAGTCGGAGGTAAAATGTCCGACTCCAGCTTTCCAAATTTTACGACTTCGACACTGACTCCAAAACATAACGTGAATGAAGTTTGGCTGTCAACAATTTTGAAGCAACTAATAATCAATGGAGGTCGTGGTACACAGCAAGAATTCTGTTTCAATAAAAGTTTCAAAAGAAATTGTACCGGTTCAACAGGGATTCCAAACTTAGTAGTGCAATGTAAAAAAGGATTCAATTGGACCTCCGGAGTCGGAATTAGACAAAAAATCCGACTCCGACACCGACTCCTAGTGTTCTTAGAATCCAACTCTTGACTCCACCCAAAAACCTCCGGCCTCCTTGCGACTCCGAAATCGAGACCGCAACCCTGGTTTCATGGAAATTTTGCTAATGTAACACATACGGTTGGATAGATTTGTGATAGTTCACGATGGAATCGCCCCAAAAAGTCGATGCAATGATTTAGGATACCATTGCTATGATTGTTGGCCATTTCAGTGGCTTCAAAGAAACTGAAGCTTTCTTCTAAAATGGAGTTTGATCAATTGGGCATTTTCTGATAGTTATATCAGTATTGGTCACTTTCAACCAACATAAGTATAATAAAACGAACTAATGCATACTACACGAGAAAAGTCCAAAATCCCGCGCGTGCTGATGTATACTGGCTGGAAATGTCATTGCTTGATGTCCCTTTTTTGACGCTGCTCATGATTTTTTTGCTTATGACCGGGTGAACCAACCTAGCAAACTACTCAGTGCAACACTTCTCGACACTTTTCTTATTTTAAACATTTGTCTCAACAGAATACTGCAAATTTAGAATCTTGGTCAAAACCGCAGTGCTTGGCTCCCAAACAGTGACATTAACCGTGACCTTGGATAGTTAGTGCAGTGAAGCGATTCACAGGACGATGTTAGTTTGATTGTTATATGACCAGTCCGGTATCAAGTGCTTTATAAACTTGTTACGAACCATGGAGACGAAAGTGCATCAAATGATTTGATTACAAAGTAGGAAATACTGTTTTCATTTTCGGAATCAATGCGAAATTTTAGTACGTTTTAACCTGCAGATATTGCCCCCCTGGAAGCTGAAATTACCCTCCAAATCTGGTAAGTCACAAAATCGCCCCGTAACACAGAAAACCGCCCCCAGAGGGCGATTTCGTCTCCGTTGAAGACCAATGGAATACGCAGTCGATGGGCAGTTTATTTTTTTTTGAGAATATGCGCTATGATTGTAACGTGACGTGTTCATCAATATACGAAAATGACGAGCTATGTCAAGTGTTTGAGTCAAGCGTTGAGTCAAGTGTTGACAAAATGTTCAACATTATATATGAAACATGCGACGCGTGCAACTGCGAAATATAAACGTCACGTCACTGCAAGCCTGTCTGTGCAAGAAGACAACCGATGTCAGAGGGAACATGGCTAGTATATGACGTCATTGTTGCTCCTTATCAAGACGGTGAAGGTAAACAGCGTCCAATAAAAGAAATACAAACTCTTCCAACACCTAAAGCTAAAGCTCATTGTTCTTGCAGCTAGGCATCACGTATAGCAAAAAAACAAGAAATTTATTACATTGAGGAGCTGGGGAGAAGTATTAAACCGTTACAAGCGCCCACCGCAGGAATTTGCATTGAGTGGCATGAAATTTTTTGTATCTTTGCAGCTGTGACTTAGACTTCATGAAGCTTCGTCGCGAAGCATTTAAGCCTAAAAACCTATACTTGTCATTTGCCAAAGTAAAGACAGGGAATCAGCGATACTCGCAAGACGTATTGCAAAGAAAAGAATGCATTCGAGACGCGGCAACCATCTGTGCTGGTGCAAAGGGAAAAGGAAGCGGAAATGACGAAAACAAAATTAACTACTGCATGCTGGAATAGACTCGTATCTGATTGTGTCCACACAGGAACCAATTAAGCAAAAGCAGGCTTACCAAGCAAGAGCCCGACCCGCTGTCGCAATAACTTGAAGACCCATTCCACCAGAGGCACGCACGATCGATTGCCAAACCGAAGTAGATAGGAGCTGGAATGTACGCTGCGAACGAAAGAAAACGTGAAATTAAAGCACAGATCGAAAGATCAACTGGGAAAAATGAACTTAAACGAATGTTATTATTGAATACAAACAGTAAACAACAATCGCCGGAGCGCATTCACATGTAACTAATTCTAAACTAAGCCGCAGAGCGGATGGAGAGGATGTTTGGAATCCAACAAACACCGTCTATTTTTATCTAAGAGTGTAGAGAGGGTTACTTGCAACGAAGCCGATATAACTTGCACCTTGCTACAACTGATTTTACTTTGCAGGTATACTGCGGTCTCGCGAGGCAACAACCAGCACCTCAAACAGAAGGATAGAAAGAAATCACACGCCGTTTCACAATAGTGTTTACCGAGTGTTCGGAAGAAAACGAATTGAACTCCAGCCGCGAAAGGACGTTCATCATCTCCGACACAGCGATAAGTGACCATCAGTGACGGCGTGTGTGCGCATACGGTTGCCTGCAAGAAAGCACAAGAAAAGAGGTTAGGTGCGCGTAAATCAACTGTGTGCCTCGTCGTTTCCTTACAGACGGTGTGCAAAACGTCGCGGTTGCGCAGTTGAAAGCATTCAAATGTCGCCGACGAAAACTTGAGCGAGGTCCTGGGGAATCGAGGTTCGATGAGGCGTGACTCGGTGGAGCCGGTACGTTCAAAGTCATATCTGTGGGACCGATCGCTGCGCAAAATCGAAATTTGTGAATCATGCCTTTTGTGCCGTGATGTTTTCTTTCTTGGCAGGTGCGCATAAATACAATAGTGACCAAACTGGATTTCGACAGTCTGCTCGTTTCTGTAAAATCTTACGCGTACCGTAGTAGTACGCTGCCAAGGGACACAACACTGTACGGAGGTGTGAAACGCGATCGGGCCGTGCAACTGACACGGTTTTACAGCAACTGAGACAAAATAAACTTGGCAAAGAAGGCTGTTTTGAGAGAAGGTTGAAGTAACAATATTTTTCAACCGAAAATCTAACGCTGCCGCTGCTAAATTTGCCACGAGGTTGAGTTTTACATGCAAAGCATAATGTACCGGGACACCACGAGACTAGAAACGTGCCAGATATCGTTCAGTCTCTGATTTTTAGGAGTTGGTGGTAACTGGAACACAGCGGAAAAAACGTAACACTCCAAAAGCACAAAAAATCAAACAAGCGTAACCGACTTATTTTAAAAAGCTTGTTCAGTTCCTGATGACACGAAATTACCGCAAAGCAAGTATGTAAAAGCCAGGGATATATCATACCTCACTTGTTCACTGGGAGCACGATGCATGCGCTCCTACACCACCCATTAAATTGGTCTCCTGGAGTATATTTCTAAGCTCTTGTTGCGAACCATGCAACACAGTCGAGTTCCAGTAATGCCTTAGTTTATATGCAAAGCTGGGAATCACACCCTACAATCACGAAAAGACGTTTTACCACCAAAGACTTCGGTTATTTGGATTTTCAGAGAAGGTTCGCCTGCCATAGCTTTAGATCGGAGTGGGCTTCCTAATTTCTTGTGCAATGAAATAAACCAGTGGTTCTCAAAGTGGGCGGAATCGCCCCCTTGGGGGCGATTTTGATGGGCAAGGGGGAGAAAAAACAAAGGGGGCGATACGGGGGCGAAACAACACAAAGGGGGCGAAAATACTTAACCACTAGTCAATTTTGAGTTACTATTATGACTTGTTAGTTTCTTGCAAATTTTAATTTACTATGAAAATCGTTGGAGGTTGTTGATAAAGCAATTTATCTGTCAAATTTTTACTCTGGATTGTCTGTGTGCCTGGCTACAGTGTGGATTATTTCAGGGCTGCGGAGCTATCGTAAAAATGACACAACTCCGAGTCCGAAGCTCTTGGGTTTCATGAGTGATGCATTGCGAAGTTAAGCACAATTTAACACGCAAAAGTCAGGAGAAATAAAGACTGGTTACCGTGCTGAACAGATTTTTTTACACAGATGAAAATTTCCAGAAAAGTCCACATTTGTTTACATTGATTTTTATGCCCTCTTGATAATGCAGGCTACGGATATGCAAAGCAATTCTAGTTTGCTACCATATATTTATAACTTTCATGTTATGCTACTGCTTGCAAACGTAATGTTTCTTAGTGAACTTTGCTGGTAATCTCGTAAACCTTGCTAGTAAGCCTTGATGGTTTCTAATAAAAATTCCTACTTTACAATTGCGTGCCGTGCATTTCACGCTTAAATCTGCAATGACATCATGTCTTAATCATACTCCCTGCTAACAGCATGACTACACAGCTACAAAAACTATGAATAGTTTATTATATATGTAGTCATTATAGCTCAGTTCGTTTTGGATCGCTACACTACTACAGGCCCGGTTTGATCATTCTGATTAGAAAGCAAGATGTTGTGGTAGTTAACGTTTTTCTTACTTCTACAACAGTGGTTCTCAACCATTTCGCTGAAGGGAGCCAATTCCAGACCTACCAGTACCATTTTATTAAACCTCAAACAAATTTACCACAAGTCAATCGACACGTTTTGTTTTATTGCACTGACGAAGCCTGTTTCACAAAATATTAGAGGTGCTACTGAATAACACTTCCTATCGAAAGTAATCCTTTCCCAGCAAAGAATCAGACACAACCTCTTAGAGAGTATACGTTTCGCTTACGAAATAGGCATTAGCGGCTCTTATTCAATTAGAATCTGTTACTTAAAGATTATAAAAAACACACAACGTCTGCTTGGGAGCTGTATGCGGCTCACAAAAGAGTGTTTAGGAACTATTGTTCAACAAGTATCACCCAGGCCCGTAACCAGCTTGGGACACCAGGTGGGGCAAAGAGTTTTCTGAAAAGGACCCATATTTTTGAACTATGTCCAATAGTTTTGAACTATGTCCAACACATTTTTCCAGAGGGCTTGAAAAATGTAGGGGGGCTTCGCCCCCTGCGCCCCCCCTGGTTACGGTCCTGGTAACACCACGCCTGCCAGCTACGATGTCACAGCCTAAGCGATTATTAAACCAAAGAAGCATCAAAGGTTGCAGATCCATTGTTGCAGTCTGGTGTCGTAACTCGTAACAATCGTGTTTAGTGTGCTATAAAGAACACGCGTAAATATAGTTGGCAAAACCGTTGGATCTAGGAAGGGACCCGGAGCCGGAGCTACCTCCCAAATGGCCATAGCTCCGGCTTCAATCACAATATTTGAACTGAGCTCCGGCTCCGGCCCGTAGCCAGATTGAGACACTATAGGGGGGGCGAAGAGTTTTCTGGGAGGGGACCAAATATTTCAAACTATGTACAATGGTTTTGAAATATGTCCAACACATAGTTCCAGGGAGGCAAAACATTTCCAAGGGGACTTCTCCCGCCCTGGTCCTCCCTAGTTACGCGCCTGCTCTGGGTCGTTCCGATTTTTAATTTGAGCTCCGGCTCCAGGTAAAATGCCAAGTTCAGGCGCTGCAGCTCCGTAGCCCTGGATTATTTTCGCAAGAATTCTGAACGTAATATTAGCGTCGTAATACAATTCCTTAGTTCAGCTTGGCTTGGTTCAGCTATTTAATACTTTCTTTAAATAAAATTCTTTAAGTTTACTACCTTGTGTTTGCTTTATGAGGTTTGGGGGGCGAAAACGACGTGTCGAGAGTGAAAAGGGGGCGATGGAATAAAAAAGTTTGAGAAACACTGAAATAAACGATGGAAGGGACGGTGCTGTTTAGCGTCACTGCATCAATTAGCAGCGGGATTAGCAACAAATTTTTTAGCATAGAACCTGCGATTTGATCACGCCATGAAATCGATAGAAAACAACTAATTTCGCGTAACACCGCCAGTTCCAGCAGTACCTTGACACCCAAGCTAATCATGAACACCTATTATATCGCAAAGCCGTAAATTAGCTCAGCACGGGGATCAAATCTGGGACTACTTTGGTCTCCAAAATGTGAAATTTGACAGTAATTGGCTGAAAGCGGGTAGTCAAAAAATAACTCGGCAGATACTGGGCGAATAGCAGGCTTGTTTTTTGAGATGACATAACCTGAATGCGTTGAACGCTAACTTCAGTGACGAAATGCAGTAGTGAGCCAACCATATTCGCCTCATCAAAGATCTATAACAAAGCTCCAGCTTTTCCACAAACCCTTGTCGGAAACAAAGCTCTGCTAGAAAACGAAGCTCTGCTAGACATTCATCAGCTGTGTGTGATGTGACAGCGGGTGAGGCAATGCCGAGGCAAGTCACAGGCAGCAAACCGTGACCGGGATTCCAACGACCGCGTTGAGGAATTACTTCTACAGAAATGGGTATGACGCTATTCTTTCAACCTCGACCCTCATGAGTCACCAGCTCACCCGAAACTTCAACGTGAAAACGAGTTTCGTAGTCAACAGCCGAATATTTAAACAACCGAACATTCCAGTACGGCGAACATGCGTCACGGTACTTAGGGTCGTGTCTCGGAAAATGAAACCAATGGCACGATTGCAAAAAGCCATAAGGATGCCATAAACCGTTTAAGCAGAACATTTCGATTCCGCTTCACGAAAAAAACGACAATCTTGCTCTTCGCTCCATTTCTGACAAAAATAATGTTGCAAGGTTTGTTTAAATACCTTGATCTATTTCCAGATGCACTGAAAGAGGCGTGAACATTATTTCAAAGTCTTCCAAACCAGCTTTCGCAACGTTCTGGTGTGAGACATCAAATCTAGGGAATCTTTCACTGCTGAACGCATTGTCATGCTGGGGTGTTGCACCTTGGGCATCATCAAACCTGAACACCCTTCAGACACCCCAGCGCTAAAGTGGACCACCCAGGTTTTGACCACAGCCAATTATAAAAAATAACCACCCAGATTTTGACCACTAATTGTGGCGCTGAGAAAAGCGTCAGTGACAGTTTGCCTGCGTGTGAACTACAAGAAATGGCTCAAACTGTACACTCACCATGGTAAGCAAAAACAGACAAACTAAGTAAGGAATAAAAGAAGACGTGCAGTCTCGCGGGCACTCTCCTCCAGTGCCGAGGTTGTTTTCAGCTGAAGCAGAGGGTAGGGAACAGGAACAATTGCCGTACACCGTCTGCGAAAAAAAAGTGCCGCTGTTGGGATTAGACGTAAACAAAACGGAAACCGATGCCGGTTCGTGTTAATCATCGTTTGCCCGCGCCTGCGAGATTCGCGGGTTATGTTTATGTGCGTATGCACCTCAGCTCAGTCGATCTTTGGGCTTTGTTGTTTCGGACAGCCTGCTGCTGCAAGAGTAGCTCATCGCATCGTGTGCGCTTGCAGCAGAAGTTCGACTTCAGTTCACCTGTGCAGAAGTGACTTCAGTTCACCTGTGCACGGCTGGGCACACAGAGCAATGCAACAGCCAACAGTACAGAGAATAATTTTTCTGCTACAACAAAATCTTACTGCCGATAATTTTTGGTCGATGCACAGAAAAGTGAGACAGTGCTTTGCACGCTTGAAGGGTTAACAAACGTGACGAGGTAAAAGCAGATTCATGTCTCACCCATGAACTGGCGTGTTGTAGTCACGCGGGGATCACGCACAAGATATCAAGCAAGCATTTGCGCAAGGATCAGTAAACCAAAAGACAATTAAGGGGAAATTTATGCAGCACAAGCCACTACATAAGCACACACGCAAAACAGATGAAAACGCTGTCGATTTCGATCGAAATCGAAACCTAATGGAACGAGTTCTCGGTGATAAGTTTCACCAGATGTGAAACACTTGAGAGGGCGGTGGTGAGTTTTTATCAATTACGCCGGGTGACAAGACCAGTTCTTAAATCAGTGACGTCCTGCATCAGCAACGATGCTGAGCTTCGGCAACATGAATTAATCCACTCTAAATTTACGTTTCCTACGTTTAAGAAAACTCGCTCCGTTCACATCGAATTCACGAGCGGGCTTCGTCAAAGCAATTTCTCTTTTTCGATCGGCCGAACTTTTCAGACCTTAACCAGTATTCGAATTCGAACCAACGCTGATTAGGTTGCACTCAGACCATTTATAAATTAAAATGCACAACGTATCGTCGCCGAGCGACAAAGCAGAGCAAAACGCGCGGTTTGCAAGTCAACAGTGCTCAGGCATTGAAGTCAGCCAAAACTTGACAGGCGAAAAATGGCCCCAATCTTCTGGTACACTCACTCTGTCACCATGTAGCTGCATAAGCATTAAGGCACACTGCACCAGCAAAATGCCGAAAGGCTCGAAGTTTAGCGATTAACCTCACGTACCTCGGACGCATTGCCGACAAAGCTGCTCTCGCATCCAGCGTAACACGGGTTATAAAACGTGACGTCACCGACGCAGACAGGTGTGAAGGCGGAACCAGCGCACGAACACCGATTGTTGCATTCTGACAACAGGTTGACCATCGGACTGCGCAAGATTAACAGGTAGTTAGGGACAAGCGCAATGCACGTGATGTATGGCGAAATGCCACCCAAGAATCATTCCGCAGTAGAACCACATTGGCTGCCAGATGTATGATCCCACCAGTCAGCCATGTTGATTCAGATCTCAAGTTATGACTACAAAAGCAACGCCAACGCCGCTGTCAAACCTGTGCCCTCAAACGGCACAACCAATCAACAAATTTTGCCTTATTCTACCACATTTCAACAAGATCCAATTTAATGCTTTTTTGTTTGCAAATATGTTGCATCTCCTGCAGCTTATCAGTGCAATCTCCGAGATATCCATCAAAAAGAAACCAAGAAACAAATATAAATGATTTGTGTTTTGCCATAAACTCAGTGACTGGTCCTTGTTTAGCAATAGCTTCCATGGCGACGTAAGTTTTGTTCAGCTTTAAACTGTTCTCAAGCGCAACCGCTTTCGCAGTTTGAAGTACCCAGGTGCACAACGAACCACGAGGGACTTTTGCATGGAAGATACGTGATGGTTTAAAGAAGGGTAGAGGTGAAATGCCTAATCAGAAATCATCAACTGACGTGTCAGGCAAATAGTTCATCGATTGAGTATATACAACCGTGAAATGAATCGGCGCGTTTTTTGTTCTGTGACAAACACCGATTCTATTTATTTTTGTCTTCTGTGCTTTGCCTTCAACGGTTAAATGGCAAACAGTGGCGTAGCCAGGCGAAAATTTTGCCAGGGCAAATATTTTGACTTTTAAGCGAGCAACAGTATTTTTTGGGACACCGCCTCCCAAAGCACAAAACCACAAGATATGCTAGAAATATTTTGGGGATATGGCCCTCTTGGACCCCCGTGGCAACGCCTACGATAACAAAAAAAAAACGTTTAAACAGCAGAAAATCACGTGTAGAAGATCATTTCATTTTTCCTGATGTGAATAAAAAATGGGGCAAGAATTTAAACCAGACTATTTCAAAAACAAGCAAAGTAATACCAAACGTCCTTTATGAAGTCGAAAATCCAGAAGCGTGTGTATATTGAGACGATGTCGTGCGACAATTTAGTAGGCATTAAAAGATTTGCAAATGCAAACGATTGACTCTCATTCAGAGAGGTGGGTATCAAAACAGATATCGCAAGGTGAGTGTTAAATCACCATTTGAAATCACGACGCTGACCTTTCATCTTGCACGTACATTACGTCAGTGCACAAGCACAGAGAGGTCATTCAACTTTTAGTAGGTTACTTTCTGTCAATTGGCGTGCCCGCTGTTTCCACCCGCGTTGACTACGGACGCATTGAAGTGCTGTGCACAAAGAGCAGTTGCTCAATAAGCACTGGTTCGTTGGAAGGACGGTTTAAAGGTAGCGACACGTCGTTGCGGAAGTGCAGTTTTTGCGCAGATAATGCTGTTTTTCGCACTTTGGCAAATGCTAAGCATTATAGCGGGCTGAAACCTTTCGTAAGTAACGTTGCAAAAGCTTTGCCTGAACGGTAAGCAATGGCTGAACTAAAAATAGGATAAGACTCTGTAAAGGTATCCCGATTCACGCCCCAAGGGCGCTGCTGTGGTTTGACATCTTAATGGCATAAAATGTTTCTTTTTTTACATTCAAAATGAATTACGAAACTTTTTTCCCACAATCTGGCTCCTGAAAATATGCAGAGGAGTTTTATTCATGGACGTTGAATCGCGAAAGCATTTTGTTTCAACGTCTCTGGAGCAACACATGCGTAGATTAAGGGCAACAGTAAACATGGAATGCATCTCCACTTCAACGACCAAGTTTTGGAATACCTATAACATTCCGCGTTAATAACTTGACTGTCGTCTTTCACGTTAACACCACCCAAAAGATGATACGCAAGCAAATCGTTATAACTTTCGACCAAAGCGCATTTGTAGGGCAGTGGTGAAATACATAAACGCCATGCCTATCATTACGTATCTACATTTTCTAATTTCTCACTGGACCTCACGACATGGCAGGTCACATCAGTGCAGCGGTTATGCCACGTGGAGCTCTGACAAATGCGACTGGATATTTTATGTGCCTATGTAGGCGTCGTTGTGCTGTAGCCAAATGGTCATTAAATGTAGAAAACGCAAATAAATTTTTGCGAGTTTTCGGTTGTGTTTCTAACGAATCGAACAGTTTTGTAGAACGAAGTCCTTCTCCCGCGGAAACTACACGATAAAGATATACTAGGTCTTGGTATGAGGTGCAGTTAACAGGTCCAAGTACTCGGTTCACGTTATTCTTGCGATGTAACGATTTTCGCGAATCAAAACGAAATAAAATCAGATCAAACTACATACTGTACACCATTGGCAACGGAGCATACATCAAGTTACACCGATTAAGCCAGAGGGCTCCAGTTACCAAAAACGTAAACCAGGCTTACTTTCCAGTACGAGGATCAGAAATCGGGTTGTTTATTCCAGCAATTTCGACTGTAGGGCACGATATGAGGAAGGTTGGGATAAAAAGAGCGAGCGAAAGCACGTTGCTGATCACGGCTGTCCGCGCACAGCCAGTCGTGTTTAGACTGAACCGCTTCACAATGTAACCACCGAGGAGGATACCCGTTCCTGCACTTGGAACCAGGATGGCACCTGAATTCGGCAAAAAGTTGCGATGAGAGATGATAAAAATCTAAAGAAAAATACACTTAATTTTTCGCAGGTCACTTGCGTTTACGAAACGTGCCCACGCATGCCTCACAGGTATAGTGAGTAGTTATATAAGCTTGCGTGCGACATTTGCGCCTGAAGTTTACTTTACATTTCCGTCACAGCAGTTCGAAGCTAACGCACTGTGCGGTTGGGTTCTCACCTGTAATCATGCTCGATGTTGAGATTGCAATGCCAAAATGACTTTGCAAATATTTAGGAAGGAACGTGAGAAAGCCGGTGATAATGGAAAGCTCCAGGGTGCCTGCGCAGGTGATGCAAAGGTAGATTGGATTGGAGAGCAGAGACAGAAAAGCCTTGGGCAACTCTGTAGCAAAAGGAGAAAAACGTCAGGAACAACACGGATAAAAATTTATGAGCATCGGAATACTTGCTTAAGTAAAATTGCTTAAGTAAAACAATGGCCAACATGAAAGACGGAATAAGGCCAGTTCGAAGGCTAACAGAGTGTATGATATTTTCACAGCCATTGAAAAGGAAGGCATTTGCGATAGAATTTACTGCGTAAAAGTTAAGTCTACAGTTTCCAGAGATTAACTACCTTTCAAGTTCTTTCCAAAACTGATGACAGATGAATCGAAATCCTCCTTTTGGTTGTCCTCACTCTCTGTTACAGTAGTGATGCTGGCTGACGTAACAGGTGTGCTGGAGCCTGAAGCCTCTCTGGGTAAAAAGAGTCACACTGATATTCGAGGCGTAGTTTTACAGCATGTTAGCACCCACCAAAAATCTGCATGTTGCGAGCGGTCCGGAGTCAAGTTCACCATCAACGGCATCAAGTTTTACGAGTAAGATCTCAGTTCGGTGGCAATTTTGAAAAGTAGATTTTTGCCTGAGAACATTTTAATATTTTTGAAAAATAGCGTTGAAGGAACGTCACAAGCGAAAAAAATGACCGTTATGTCAACAAGTGCAGTCAGATTCATCAGCAGCTGCATTTGCTATGTTTCTATCAGTAAAAACTGACGTATTGCTCATCCTTGTATCTGCATAACGGACTNCGAATCGAGAGACGTAAAAGTTTCATTTCTTTTTTCATTTTACTCCGAGTGCTACGAGAAATCTAAAACTTTTACATATTAATTCTGCAATGAAATACAGTACAATTCAGAAATCTCAGGAGTAAACACAAAAAAGCAGGTGAACGACAGGGGTAGTTGCGCTTCATCGTAACCAGCCGGTGCATAATCAACTCTGCACTTACATTTTGCTCGTTCCAATTTTCAGCTTTCTGGGAAACATCAGCAGAAAAACCGAAACAAAGAAGCAAAGACCGCTGCTGATTACATAGCCAAGCCACCTGCGAAACACATAAAAGCAAATTCCTGAAAGTATCACGCTCTACGTCCCTTTCACTTACGCACATTCGCAAACAAAAATTTTGTGAAACGATGATGAATGATTTATTGTGGAAATCAGTTGGTATCAAAGCGAGTTGCGTAATGAGCAGTGTGAGGTAGTTGTGGCGAGGGCCGGCCCTTCCACTAGAGCGCTGCCTTGAAGGGGCGTAGAATCCGCTCTCTTCTTGGTTTCCATGTCCCGAACGTTTTATTATGAAGTGTAACGGCGGCGCAAATATTGAACCTTGCCTAGGGCGCAGAACTGTCTCGGCCTGGCCCTTGTTGTGGCAAGTATAAAAGATGTTTAAGGTGCTTTTACTTGCACATGTGTTGTGAGCAGGATAGGGTGATCGTCTCTAGGGGACCACTCGTAAATACACAGCTCACCGGTGCAAGGGAGCCGAAACACATCCCTTCCTGTTTTAAATGAAACTATCCAGTGAACGTCGAATTTGAAACGTGAATAAAATGACTGTGTTCAGAGTGCTGCACATCTCAAGCTCATGGTAAGAATTTTCAGCAAAAGAAACTGCTCATGACGTGGGGTACCTTGCGATGGCGTTTTGACGAAATCATGGGTCGCATCAAGAGTTTGATGACGACAGCTGTTTGCCAACCACTTTGAATCAAAATGATCTGGTTTCAAAGAGGCTTTGCGGAACCAACATAGATTGCAAGCGACTACAGAGAGGTGGTTGATCGGGAAAAATCTCTTGTTGCCGTACAGTTTTATTGAACATCTGAACAGTGACCGGGCTCACCACACATAATCTCACAAAAGGAGTCGCATTTTGCATTCTGTGCAATTCGAAAAGTTGCATGCTAAATTAACTTCCAAAGCACTGCACGATCTGTTCAAATTCACTATGATTGACTCCTCAGATTTTATGATGAGACTTACCATGCTCCCAAAAACTGCGGATCGTCAGGTGACACCCATTTGCCCAAATCAACATAAAAAGTCAGGAAGGATCCGCCCAACACGTAACCCATAGCTGGTCCCACGGCGGCCACTGCGTAGAGTATCGCTTCAAAACACAAAACATGAGCACTAGTGACAAAACGTTAGGGTCACAACTCATTTATGCAAACAAATGGAGCAGGCAAACCAAAATGTGCTGAGCAAGCAGTTTAAATGCCTGAAATCAGTCAATATTAATAGGTATCTGTGGATAGCGAATGAATTTCATTGAAGCTTAAGCCGACTCCATCTGTCCTAACCAGCAGCGATTGTTANGCCGTTGCTCGCTGCCTAACAAGCCTGTAGGGTGGCGACAGTAGCTAAGTGGTGNGTTGCAAATTGCCCGAACTTGGGCGCAGATAATATACACGCACTACGTCCACATGAAACAAAACTGCAGGGTTCCTACGCAGTCTTGAAAAGTATGGAAAAAATTTTTGTCATTTTCCAGTCTGGAAAAATCTAGCAAACATATTTTTTGGTTGGTTAGTATGAAAAAAGAAAATAATTTTCTAGACTTGATCTTTTGACATACATGTTCAAAATATTTTGTTCAAGATTGATATAATTTTACTTATCGTATTAAATATTACAATGCCTGTATTTAACCTGAGATAGGTCATAAGGAAATGTTAGGTCTGGAATAAATCCGGAAAATGTTGGAAAAGGTCTTGAAAAAGTTTGGAAATTTTTTCAAAATTGCGTAGGAACCCTGGCACCGACACAATGCGCTAATCCAAGAAACCCACCGAGTAGTGTGATCTTGTGTGTTGTGTTTGTGTGGAGGACCACGCCACTTACAAAAAAAAACCTGAATTCTCGAACTGGTGACTATGATGCAACCACGGTAACCGTTTGATTTTGACGTAGGCCTGCTTATGCAAACTACGTTGTGTTCGACAATTGTTAGATAAATAAAAGTTAATTAATATTAGAGAATGGGTCACAGCAATTTCTACATCTGCTGCGAATGTAACATGAACCGTACCTGCGTGTTCGTACGTGTTTACATGTCCGTGTAGGACTGCGTTGTGATGTGCGGCTGATTTGTTCACACGTCGAAATAAGAAACCAGTCCCGTAACGGCATACAATACAAAGTGGCGCCTGTATCTGATTACACCTGCCAATCGAACACAGAGACAATGGACTATCAACTGGTACGGTTTTGCCAGCAGTCGGTCCCTATATTCAACCTTTCCAGGCTATCTGCCAAGCGCCAAATGAAACAGCAACTCAACCAAGTTTGCAATCAGCATACGAGAGGTTTCAAAACATCACCGAATTAGTGGCAGATATAAAGATGTTGAGAACACTGAGATGCACTATGTCCACGTAATGTTTGGCTGAGTGCGTTCGCACGCTTTGGATTTCACCTGCACAGTTTATTTTGTAAAACTACGGGCAAAGCCTGCGCTTGCATGATCGAAGTGCGAGTTCAGTCTTAACGTGTAAGCTCACAAGTTTTCTGTACTTTTCTTTCTTGCGCCAAGGAAGGACATAGGGTGAAACTCCGTTTTGAATGACTGAAACACTAAAGGTTTCGACCAAGCTAACGCGAAACATCCTCAAGGCAGTGCCAGCTGGCAATAATTGGCTCTGGTGCATGGCAGAAAACGTGCCTGTGTGTTAGGTGCAAAGCTCTATCTGCCAAGATGTAGCTCCTACTGCAGCCCCTGCCCACGTCAGCCATCACGGCCATAGGTGTAGGAGCAGACAGATTTTTGGGGGTGCAAAGGAATTTTGCCCGGATTCTCCCAAAATTGCCCGAGAAAAAGCTCTTGAAGTCAATTCGGGCGCCATGTGAAAAAGCTGTTCATGTCGGGCCCCATTTCATGTCAATTCGGCCGCCATTATTTTCAAATCAAAGCATGTTGGGCGCAATTTTTGCTCAGATTTTCTGGGAGTTTTAGAAGGTTCTCAGGGATTTTGCACGAATTTTATGGGATTTTGCCCAGATTTTCACCAAATCAAAACGTTTGGGGGTGCGCTTGCCCCCCCTCACCCTCGCCTCCTACACTAGTGATCACGGCAGACACGGTCAGTAGCGTATTTCCAACACATCTTGTATTAAAATCACAGCATATTCTGTACAAGCATTCGTAGTATCGAATTCGGTGGCACCAGTGGAATCTTCCGAGTGGAGAAAGCACCTTTTACCAACAAGCTAACAAAGACGTCCATAATCGGTACCATTTTATCTGCGACACACCAGGTTGAAAAGGTATTAGGACGTTGAACCATTCATTCTGGAAAAGTCGATTCTTCCACCAGGAAAGTCCCGTTTGTAACGCAATTTGTTAATGAAGTTGCACAGTAGTTTTCGATCGGCAGGAAGCGTGGCGTGATGAATGGAACCATGTGGTTCACATTGTAAATGATCAGTACAGATAAGAAACCAGCAAATGTGCATTGTCAAGCGCAGTTCATTTTCAAACGAAAAGCAATGAAGGCCATTTCCCTCAGAAAAGTGAAAAATGTACGCATCGACACCGCGCGATAAAAACAGACCGCGCGGATGACAACGATTTGAACGAAGGAAGTCTGTTTTCGCAGCGTCTCTAACAAATCTCACTTCGCGTTTGTGCTTTTTGCTGCAAGCATATTAGGATAAACTATAAAATGTGGCACTGGCTGGCACATTGCATTAATTTCCTGGCAGCGTTGGTCATAAAACAGGTTGTGGCCCAACCGCGAAAACTGAAGTAAAGGAACAGCGTAAAAAGGTACAGCGAAGTTGAAAACATCACTTAAAGCAAGTAGGCTGCTCGAAGCAATTGACATTGCGAAGAAAATTTTTCAGAAGGCACAGCAGTTTCAGCAATTTTCGTGCCATGCAGAATGTGCCCAACGCGGCAACAGCTGATGGATCTTTACTATAAGCACGTGGAGACGTACTGAACTCTAACATTGTGGCATCTGATTAGGTTGTCTCACCTGCACGAAGGTACCAGCAGTTGGTACTAAGACGTAATAACCTGGCTGAAGACCTTTCAAAGAGGCCTAAGCCAAAATATTTACGTGTCGCAACTTCGATTATTTTTCTACGCTAATGGCACAGGACCCGTTCCGTTTCGGGTCAAAGTATGAATGACAAGCAACCGTCAGCCAAGAACTTAGTGTTTCGTCAGAGACCGGCTGAAGCCAAAGTCTCCTGAAGGACTTATTCAGTTAAACCCGCCCAAACACTCCATCTAATCTCATGTATCCACCGGCAAATAAAAGCGGCTTGAAGTATCTGCTTCGTTTGACAACGCACTTTTGGTGCAGTCTTAGGATTTGTGCTCGCAACCCGTTTCGCGCTGCTATGTTAAATATAATGGATGCAACTTTTTCAAAAAATCTTAGCTCAGCTCAGTAAAAAAAGATGTCATGGTCAGCAGCAGAAACAAACAGAAACTGCTCAACAACTTCAAAGAATTTTCCAATAAAAACCGCAAAATTTGTAAAAGACAAATAGCTTTTCAATATGGCCATTAGATCAGCGAGTGCGCCACATAGCATGAATATGTCGGTTCATTTCTTCAAGCACAACACATCTTTTAATACACGATCAAGAGTAAAGTCTTACTAAGCAATATGGTGGAAATTGAGCTGTGTGTGCAAACCGTGGCGCGCAACCAACCACGGATAAGAATATGCCAGACATTAGTTTAGCAACACATGGGGTCAGAACTGAACAACTAGCACTAACGGATTACTGACAACTATCGTCGACACGCTACTCCATTTAAAAGGTGTAATTCAAAGGCGAAAAGCAAATCATTTGACCTTTGTAGGATGCGTGTGATTAACTTCAAAATACCAGGTTTTACGCATGACAGCATTAATCAGACGAAGCTTAGAATCGGTCAGTTCAACAGAAAATATGAAACGGCAAGCAAACGTCGGCACTGAAATACAAGATTTGCGTTGCACCCGGGTACTATACCAGCACTTTCTGCCCAGCAGACCGCTTTGCATAGTTTGATTTCACATCAAGCGTTCTATCTTATTTGTGCAAGCGCCCATCCCTGACGTCCCCTGGTCCCTGACGTCCCCTGGTCGTGTCGTGGATGAGCGCGTGTTGCCAAGGTAACCAGAACTGTTGTCACAAACACCGATTGTTTTCGAACTACGCAAGCTTTTGTTGCATGATCTTCGCAGTGGATGTGAAACAGCAGAACACCGCAAGGTCTACCCGCAGGTGCTCCACAAAAGATGGACCGACAAAGACGCACGAAAGTAAGCATACGGTCTTCGTTCGGTAACAAGAGTTTTACCAAAAACCCTGTACACGCCCCGGAGAAGAAAAGCACAAATGGCTCTATCCAAAACGCATGACTGTCACGTCCTGGGAAATTCGGTCGCGCGTGACGCACAACGTCTGGAACTGCAGAGAACTTATTTCTCAGTTCAACTCAACCGTCTTTGCGATAAGGTTATCCTGAGCTACTTGTTGCTGTAAAACGACATTGAAAACATAGAGGATTGCAGTGAAAGCCACTACATTGCCTCGGTTCTAAAGTACATCTCTCAACTACTTGCCCCTGTAATACTTTGTGCGGGTTACACCATTCCAATGTATCGTCAAAGCTTGAGAAGCAATCGTGGATTTATCACTTTTTACCCAAAGACACACTATTTGCACGGTGGAANCTCTGAACATTATTTCATCAAACGAATTCAGCGAAAACCCAGCAATCACAACTGCTTTTCTTAAAAAGAACATTTAATAGAACGCCTGCTACAAACATAATACAGCGGCCTCCACGAAATATTAAGCACATGGGTTCTCCAAGATAATTCCCCACGAAGAAGCAAAATTATTATAAAGGAGTATGATTATGATAAGGGATGGTGCTGTACATCAAGCTTGTCATTTTTATAAGCTGACATTTGCAGAAAACGTCAACAAAAATAATAGAAAAATCATTTCAGTGTCATGTTCTGAAAATCATTTCATTGTTATCAATTAGTTAAATGAATTTAGCCGCATACCGAATTTTTTTGAGAATTTGTCAAAAAGATGTTTACGATTTGAAAAAAAACGACAAACCTGCTACACAACACCATCAAGATTCGATTTCGATCATGACGAATATTTGGATTAGGGAAGCAAATCGTCTGAGGGCGACCATGATTGAGATGATCACCCTCTGACATTACATTTTAACATGGACAACTTACATATATAAACAGGTGAACTTTCTCGTGGAACGTTGTCATAAATAAAAGTCGTGCCCAAAGTGTAGATTGGCGTGGATCCAATGCCCATTATCATATTGGATATGACAAAGAGGAAGAGGTACAGCGAGCTGGCCTCCTGCAAAGCAACCATTTTCAAACTAGTTTTAGGCACAAGCGATTCAGATAAGCGCACGATCCGTACAGGCCGAACGAAATAAATTCTATAAACAATACGTTTTTCAATTTTTACGCATTATGCATAAATGAAAACTGATGCTGAACATGAGTCCTATTAGGATCCAGCATCAATATTTTTAAAACCCCAGGGAGTTGCGGGATACCAGCTCCACCAGGAAATAAAAAGCACGTCGTGTTTTGAAAACAAGAACTTGTTTTTTTATCATTTTTGCTTCCGTTCCCGACAAGTTACGTGAAGGTTGGGATACAAAAGACTAATTGTGAAAGTAGCCACATTTTTGCAGCGCGAACACAAGAAGACATGGAGCCTAATATCATCGCCATTAGCAAAGCATCGAGCATAAACTAACCATTCCAAATGACCTGATCCCACTTGGGTCGCAGTGAGTCCTATATCTTTAGTCTCGTGTGGCAATGCAGACGACACTTGATTGCAACACCTTACATCGCATTTGCAAAGCAAGTCAAGTCACAAGACTAGGTGACCTCACCTGATAGTTTCTTGGCGCAACACAGGAAACGTGGTGTTGCGGAGGTAACGTGAACTTGGGGCCTTATTTCAAGCGCCTGCTGCAGACTATCTGGGATTTGAAACGATTTAAAACTACTACCTCTTTGAAAAAATTAATGCGGGTAGCCTCTCGCTTAAGATGTGGCGAAAAAAAACAAAAAATTAATAGTAGTTTGGCAAATCATACGACGGAAGCTTACTGCGCCTCACTCCTCGGCGTCTGAGCCGCAAGTGGCAATCATAAGTGGCAAGTGGCAATCATAAACGAACCCCGCCACGGTGGCAAACAGGAGACAGTTTTTAGGAAAAACGTTTCGGAAGAGACTGTAAAACGTACAGAAAAATAAACATTTCTGAAACTACGACGTTTTCGCAAATTTCGCGAAGTACCAATTTGTCGGTTCGTTGCTTTTCTTAGAAGCAGAGCTGGTAATAGTCTTTAAAATGTGTAAAAGGATAAAACCAGCTACTCCACTAAGTGTGGGGAAAGTAATGGTTGAACTGCTTTAGAGCAAAGATTAAATGCGAATCCTTGTAACCTTCCAACAGCCAAATTACAGTAGAGTCGGACAAAAAGTTCGCTTCACTGCACAATGCAGCTTTCTGCCCATTTTTCATGGCGTTCAAAGAAATGAATACTTCCTTCAATGTTTTGAACCTACGGAAAAAATGTGTAATTTGATCTAAATATTGTTTTTCTTGCAATGACGATCCTTCGAAAATTTCAAAAAGGTGTATCCAACGATGATTTTCAGTTATATAACCCGGCAGAGTGGAGGCAGCAACAAAACCTTACTTAAGTGAAAGGTCTCTTCCAAAGCGTTTTTCTCTATCTGCTCAGTTAGCGTATCACCGTTATCACCTCCAGAGTTGGTGCGATCTCTTTCAATGTGCGTAGTGCGTTAAAACCGATCAAACATTTCGCGATAAATCCAGTCTGGTCTTACTGTCTTTGAAAAAATAATAATTTAAGCAGTTTTTTTAAGGAAAATGTTAGGTACCATTATGGACCTGTAGGGACCCGATTTCTCTGATTCTAGGGACCTGATTTTCTCTGATTCTAGGGACCCGATTTTCGATTCTAGGGATGGGTCCCTAAAACACCTTAAAAAACGATTTAGGATTTACTTTCGTGGACAACACTTGCTGCGGAAGGTTAAAAATGAATCGAAGCGCTGCAAGGCAATGAATGCATTTACCTGCGCTTCGCAGAAAGGATCGGTTGCATTGGTTTGATTCTTCATGCAAATGCTAGAAGCCGTTGAGCCGTCGCCAGCCGGCTGGTAAGGTGAAGATATGAACTGGGGGAAGGCAAACAACAAGGCACCTGTATCGAGACAACAACGAACAGATTAAACGTGCGTCGGGTTGCAGCTCACGCACAAGAACCGCAGCCAATGAAAATATTGAAAAAGATGAATGCGCAAACCTGCTTACCTACACCAACGGTGATGGAGCCGATTCCCACCCATCGCACACGATGTCCTTGTCCACCGAAATATGAAACAAATATGACTACCAGCAAGCTTCCTATGTCAAAACTTGACACCACCAAGCCTGATTCCGCGCTGCGCAATCCGTATCTGAAAATACCCCGGCGGGTTTGATCATCGTTGCAACCAGCTGATATTTTCGGGGGATGCAAAATGATTGCAACGTGTTCTTGTGTTCATGTGTGGAGGACAAAATGATTGTAACTTGTTTTTTGAAAATTTTGGGTGGGGCAATTGCCCGGTTTGCTCCCTGGTTCCGGGTCTGGTTTTGATGCTTGGCTTAACAATTTCTAGTACGAAACGTTTGACGCTCTTGCACGTAAACTGTTACGTCAGAACAATGCTAAGTAATACCGCTCCTAGCTACAAAGTGCTAAGACTCAAAGTGCTAGACTCAATTTTTATTACTTCATTCACCTTTTTTCGATAGTTGTGATGACGCTGCTTGTTATCCCCGACACCAACATGCTTTGCACAAATACGAAGAAACCCAATGTCGCCAGGAGCCATTTCGGCGTAGCAAACTTTTGCAACCGCGAGGGAGTACAGCTCTGATATCCGCACAAGCTTTGTGGTATGATCGGTGCTGCACACAAAATGCAAAGAACTAACAACAACAAACATTTGACATTTCATTGAAGATTTCAACATGTTTCGTGAAGTTAGAGATGCTGAGTTGAGGAGAAGATAATTTGTTAACAGAATGGGCCACGTACGACGTTAATACAGTAGGTACTTGCATTGCCTAGTTCATAGTAGTAGTTTACGATCAAAAACTTGATAAAGTAAAAAAAGTCTCTTACTGTGTTCCATTGCGCTTGAAACTTTTGAAGTCGTGTGTTCAGTGGAACGTTCAGGCTTATTCATTTTGTATTCAAAGTTTCAATAGCCACCATAGGTATCCAATAACAGGCAATCGTTGAAGTACCAGCTACGTTAAGGGAATATCTCCACAATGACAAGAAACAAGAGTGAAATCTACATTCCACTGGTTCGCGTTTTCAACTATGTTCGAGTTTTCAACGGTAATAAATTCACTCCTGACAGCTGCAACGAATATTGCGCAGTTTTTAATCACCATCACAAAACTGACATCCACTAAAGCAGGGGTGCTCACACTTTTTCAGCATGCGAACTGCTTATGAAATGAACAAGTCTAAATCATCTACCTACTACAAAAATGCAAAAAAAGTGTTGTAGCCTGAGCTTAAAATTTTGTTGAATCTAAAACTACATAATGTCATGCGATCTACCAACAGTACTTTTGACATCGACTAGTAGATCGCGATCGACATATTGAGCACCCCTGCACTAAAGACTTCAACACCTGGCAACAACCTCGTAGCTACATTCTACAGTAGAAATGTGATTAGTTGATATGCATCACTGAAATGCTATTGATTAAAATCTTACACCAAAACCTTTAAAAAATTATCTGACATAAAAGACAGATTTTTAAACAGTAATTGTGCAAGTAGGTTATATGAAACATTGTACTATGGTGGGAGGTTACACGCCCAACTTTTCTTAGCTAAAAAACGCAAAAAAACACTCCCCAAAATATCTCTATTTAAATCATATGAATGATAAGAATGCTTCCCAATTTAATGTTTTTTGTCAAACGTAACCAAACTTTTTTGGAAAGTTTTGTCTTGTTAGTCTGTTTTTCCACTAGTCCACTCGATACTGTTGCCCAAAGCAAATGTTTATGTAGTGACAGACTTGTTCCAATCTGTCAGTTCGCTGTTATAGAACAATGTTAAGACCAAAGACAATTCTGATGCACATATATTGGCTGATATTGTCAGTGACATATACACGCTGCATACTATATGTTTTGTAATACAAATGGAGGAATCTATTGCAATCATACCATGAAAGTGACTTATAGTAGAAACACAACTTCTGAGCCTCTTTACAAACAAAAATGAATGTGACGTACACAGAATTATGACACTACATTGTTACAATGAATTGTTTCATGTTCTAATTTTGATCTACTTTTGACCATTTAATGTAGGGTTAATGTTTTCAATTGTTTGATGCATTTTACAAGTCTCCATTTGTATTCCACTATGTAACACATCTGTATGATGAAGACTGAATGCAATAGTTGCTAGCACTTCATTTCAGTGTTTGTTACCCTTCTGTGTTAACTGCATGTACCAACTAAGATCTATCCTGGGATGCACTGTGTCTAAACATTTTTCTGTGTTCTTTAACTAACCCCTGTGATATGGAAATAGAGAAAATAGAACCAGTTCTTTAAATAAAGAAAATTTAAACAGTTCTTTAAGTATAATCTGCCTGGTCAAGGCTTTTATAAAAAATTGGTTTTCAAGTTACCACAAAACAATAATCAAGCTTCATTGTGTCTTCCCAGTGTCTAAGTCACAAGTGTTTATTGCGATTTTATCAAGAAATTTAGGATTCCACCTGGCTAAAACAGTTGTATCCACTATCAGCTCATGGCCATGACATCCTATGCATATCAGCAGAAAAAACAACAATAATGGACAAATATAGGACCAGCAAAATATGGAAGCAAAATTATTGTCTGTTGAAACCCCTTCAACTTGAAACAGTTCTTGAATCTGACAGAATTTTATTCAAAGATGCATTACCTTTCAAAAGCACAATGATGTCACTAGAATTTGAAAACCATGCACAGCTTTATAAACAAATAATGGTCAATCAGCAACAATGTTAAATTTGAATGAAATATACTTTGGTGTCATTGCTCAAATGACAGAAGTTCCACAAAAATTGCAGAACTGGTATTAACAGCTTGGTACAAATTTTGTGTCTTTTTATTTCAATGCTAAAAATTGTTTTTCCTGGTATTTCTTTGGAACGTAAACTCTGGCTGGAGTTATCAACTTCACAAGCATGAAGTTGATATTTCTTGAAACATTTGTAATAGCTGATAAAAGGCTTGTATTATGTTTGATATACAACTAATTTTAAAAACTCACACATTCAGTGGTTCACAAGCAGCTATCTACAAAACAAGTTCTAGCTTTGCAGCCAGCTGTTTGAGGAAATCTCCAACCTGGTCTTCCATCCCTTTGCAACGATTCAAGCTTGCACTTATCATTTAGCAATAATAGC
>JGI24021J15306_10000282_pt1 | contig 34310 bp, 19 predicted proteins | sample Ectturendosymbi1_FD_15306 | JGI IMG/M metagenome (IMG submission 15306)
CTGAAACCTCCTCAACACGTCTACACGACTACCAGCCACATGCGTGCAGTCCCAACAGGAATTGTAATGGAACGAACGAACGAGCGACGAAAATTCCGAACGAGAAATGAACGAACGAAACCGGCGTGCAACACGATCAAGAACAAGCGGAACCAGCAGCGCTCCTAGCGGCCTACAGCGCGTCGTGATTGTGACATTTCAAGCAACTACGTCACCGCTTTCAGCGAGGCGGCAACTCTTTGATGTCGTACGTCCGACCCTTGCTCGCGACTCGACGCAAGATTCAGGCGGAATCTTTGCATTTTCCGGCAGTCCCGTCGTCGAGCGCCTGCTCGCTGATTGGCACCGGCTCGGCCGGGCACACGATGCCGGGTTGCAGGAACTCGCGGAGACTCGGCAGGGACGACTCGTTCAAGCCACCGAGTACGGAACTCGGAGCGCCGTGACTGTCGTCGTGCAATCTGCGACGCAAATGGCGAAAGCTGATGGTTAATCACCGGGCCCGGACGCACGTAGGGTGTGCAGTGACTACGACAACTTACCTGGACTTCTTCGCTGCGCCGGTGGCGTCCAAGTCTAATATTCTTCGAGCGTCGTCTGCAAACAACGTATTAACTGTTGCTTTTCAGCTCAAACAGTTTTTCTGAAAAAGCACCATTTGCTCGCGTCTAACGGGAGTTTAGTTCATATAACGGTGGAAGTATCACCAGTGACAGGATGTTATTGTTTCTTTCTTTTGGTTTTTTCTTCAGTATGTTTTAAAAGAAAATTTTTTTAGTACGTCCTGAAAGAAATTTTTGTCATGAAACAAAATTAGCAAAGCAGTTTGCAATACCGTGGTTCGTCGCTATTAGAGCGTTTTAAGAAAGTTTGCCTGTGCCTTCGTTTGTCTCCTGTCGCCAGTCTACCTTTCACGTTCCATGTAATTCCAAGCACCTTTATCGGCGCAGTTTACAAGAAAACAGGAATCAACTGCGCTGTCCTCACGGGGTAACGACAGATGAAATGCAACTACAGGTTGAACGACTGGTACAAAGTAAACGCCGCTAGGCCCACCTGCCATGTTGGAATGGGCCGACTTTTCTTGCTTTCCGCTGCAGGTGGTGCCTGGAGCTGAGTGCAGATTGGCGATGGGGGGTTGCGCCGCGAAAGCGCTCGCTACCCCTCTGAAAACGAATTCGCTTCAGATATAACAGAAATATTTTACTGAGACTGTGCTTAACTTCTACAACAACCAGACGGCACGAACGTTAAACATACGCCCGATCGAGGGGTGCTCATGGCGCACGGGTAACCCGAAGTGAAGCTGTAGTTTTTTATATTAATCTTTTGTTAAGAAATGCCCGCGTCTTTGCTACTTTACGTGCGTCTCAAAACGGTTTAAACTCGACGTACTACTTCCGTCGCTAACGCCTTACGGATGCGACGCGAAAATCCGCAAGTCCGGCAAAATATATTTTCAGGGTCAGAAAAACTTTGAAAGGTACAGGAAGAAAAATTTCAACAAAAAACAGGCGCATCAATTGGAACTACTGTCCACAAACCAGACGACGATTCTGTGCTCACTACATTCAATTTTTAAACACCACAAATAGGTTATTACAACACTTCCATGGTTTGTGTGACTTTCTAAATTGTAAATCAACATCATCAGGTCTTTAACTCGTGGTACAATTGAAAACTAAGCCGTAGCGTTTTTATTTGGACGTTATTCTTTCAAACCCAGAATATCCGGAAATCGGGGTTCAATGAAAATTAAAGATAGTAGCAGTAGTTACGATTCTGACTAACAACAACACCAGCAAGCAGTAAACACAGTAATGCTGTTGGGACGTCGACAAGACAGCTATGCTGAAGAACTGCTACATATAAAAAGGTGAACTGTCAGTATGTTACTCTGAAAAACAGCTTGGACAGCGCAACATCTTAAGCTTGAAGAGATTTTTGGCAACTCAACTGGATCAAGCCAAAAAATACATTTAGCATAGTTGATGCAACAGCACAACATGAGATGGACATACATAAAACTTTGAAACAGCGCTGCCAGAAGCCAATCACTTGGCATGGATTTAGTACAAAAATCACACCAAGTTCGTTAATAAATATTCCAGAGCAGTCGCAGAGGTTAAGAAATCGTCCAAACAACCTTTTCTGGCAATCCGTTGACGTCGCGCAGCGCTTCTGAGTGAAGTCGACGGCGTGCTCGTCCGAGTGCACGCCCCCCACCTGTGCCTGGTTGACTGCAGGAGGCTGCTGGTTCATGGCGGGACCGACCATGTGCATCTGTGCAAACACAGCAGTCTGAAAAATCAATCATTCCTCCGCCGAACAAATCAAGTACACGGCGCCTTTTCCGGCGATCGCGACGTTAAATCAATCAGCGATCGCTCGCCGCTTGCATCCTAAATGTCATCGATTGAGTTACCCTTTCTGCTGAGCAAGGACAAGAGGATTTGTTGAGGAGAGTTCTTCTTAAATTAGATTTTTTAAACTGACACTTCGCCACTGCAGGACCTCTGTGTCTCGCAAACGCGCTCGCAATCGCCTTCAGCACTCCCGAGAAAATTTCATGGATTATTTCACGGATTGGGTTTGAAATGGCTCTGACTTTCAGTTCATTTGCGTGTGGTACAAGTGATGCGCAAAAATTCGACCCTAAGCTTTGTACAATTCCAACAGATCGACCCGCGACAGGCTGCGTTAAATTAAACATAAGAAAAAAACGAACAAGTGCAGCCAGAAGCAAAGCTGTTAACCTGTGAATGGGAAGGCGCCAGGCTGTTTCCGATTAAAAGCGACGGCGGGGTGTTCTGCATAAACACTGCGCTCGCTCCAGCTGCTGCGCTCATCTGTCCTTGGTTCATCGGGTTCGTCAAAGCTCCGCGATGGCCGACGTGCGGCGGGATTCTCACGGACCCTTCGGTCAAAACAAGAGATGTCGCCACTTCAAAATAAAATCAAATGTTGCAACCTCTCAGGTGGTGTTGCGTTGTGTGATTCACCACGAACGGGATGTGGGTGAAGAATAACACCATTGTATATGTAGCGCGAGCAAGCAATAGTGGGAGATTGCGACGTGGTACCTCTGCCGATATTAACGTGTGAACGATTGAACATGATGACTAGCGTACGCAAAGAGAGATTGCGGCGCATGATCTCTATTGTTGCTTGCTGCCACAGTGCGAAGCATTGCGCACATGCCGCTCGGGATTTCCGGTCGCAACACAAAGTAGGCTAAGCCTGATGAACAACACCATCTCGCTAATATCGTTTCTGGTCCAGGGCCGTCTTCTATGATCGGTTCAGTGAAGAACGTTGCACAGTGCGCATGCGAAAACCATTCTTCTGGTCTCCCGGTAGCGGGCGCCACATCACAACATTACTTGGCGTTTGCCTGACTTCGAGTGACGCGGTCAAACACTTTACCCCAGCAACAGTCGTCCGTCTAATCATCGATCACTTTGGTGAGCAGAAGCTTATGCTCGATCACTTAAACTGCTCGCTGGACCTGAATCGACTTGCACTGCCGTCCTGCGCAGAGTTTACTTGCGAGTCACCGTAACGCAAACGCTATTGTTGCATATAGCGCTGCCTCTGCACGAGGCAAGTGCGCGTCGATAGTCAAGCAGCATTTCCGAAAAACTCTTTCGCACGGCAGTCTACCCAGACACGTTCTTGGTTACACGGCAAACCATGTGACCGGACGAAATATCAGACCGTTCATTTCCTTCTTCACGATTCGCGCATCACCGCGATGTCAAGGTGGAGACGAACCTTGGCAAAAACTGCGAGGGCCGGGTCAAGCGAAGGCGTGCGCGCAAAATTTGCTCTTTCCGTTGTCGAACCCCATTGGTCGGTTTCAAAACGTGACGCGCTCCGCTGCTGCTGCAGCCAGCGACGCTTGCGATCAGCCACGACGTGACTGAAAACAACAACAACAACACTATCGCTCGCAAAAAGTAAGCAGCCTTACCGGTCGGTGCCAGCTGCTGGTTGACGTACATGGCGTGCGGGCCCGCTTGCAACTGCTGCACGGGCACCACCACGTTCTGACCCATCGCGTTCTGTGCCAGGGGCGATGGCGAGGTGCTGCCCTCCCCCGGCAGGACGAACGTGCCGTTGCAGTGGCTGTACGAGTTGATGTAACGCGAAACGCGGCCGCCTCGCGCGCTTTCCGTAATCGCGTAGAGCCAGGTGGTGCCTTGACCCAGACGGCGTCTCTTGGGCTTCGGTTGGTAAGTCCAATCTGAACAAAAGATTTGAGTGACGACCAGGGGTGTAGTTCTAGTAAAAGAGGTTTGGGAACGGCGTTCCCACACCAAATAAAAAGGGAGACTGCATCAAATAGTTCGAACGAAGTGAGCATTCGCCTACGAATAATTTCCACACTGGATCTTCCTGTTCACTGTAGTGCTATGGTGCTATACACGAGATCATTTATTCATTTATGCTGCTCCAGGCGCTACATGTAGAAATTGAAATGAAAAATCTAGGTCTTCGAGTAACGTTACTAATGCAAAAAGGTATGGGAACGCCGTTCCCACCCCACTACACCCCTGGTGACGACGAAAGGCAACGCATTTGCTATCAACAACCAAATTCACCCTCAACAGCTTTGTTATATTACACGTTTTACGTGTGGAAAACAGAATTTCAAATACTTTTAAATTTGCCACAACAACATGGCAACCCTGTTTTGCTGATACTCATTTTTGACAGCGGCATCTCCGCTTTCAAGGAAATGTCAGTTATGGCTATCGATATTCAGAAACAACAGCAGCATAAAACCTGGGTGGTCTTTCTTATGCTGGTCTTTGATTTTTTCGGCCTGGTCGTAATAAGGCTGCTTCTGCGCCGGCGTCATGGCGTTCCAGCGCTCGCCAAGTCTAATGCTGATGTCAGCGTTGTTCATACCTGAAGAGAGAAGCAGGTCGTTTGTCGAGTGACAACAACTTCACTGTGTAATCGACGACGACGAGAAATATTAAGCCGAGCAATCATAGCTCGGTTAACATTAGTACAGTGCGTCGTGAAAGATGTGGATGTGCCACGTCAACGGCAAGCACTAAGCACAGCGACTCAAAAGGTGGTCAATCACATTGCGTTTATATACGATGCACCAAAAAAAGAAAACCTCCACTGAATTTTCTACAGAAGTGCGATGAAACAACTGTTTAATCATTTGAAGCGATTTTTATCTGGCAAAAACAAGCCGTGACCGTTTTATGACGTGCAGCTCGTAAAAGGCGCGAGATGTAGATCTTTTTTGTGCCGCGATTGCCTCGCTGCCGTTTATTGCGGAATCTACCATGCCGTGAGCTTCTCTCCGATTGCACCACGCACCGCGCACGTGCCGCCGGATCTGTCGCCTTCTGCACGAGAGGATGTAGCTCGAAAACTACGCAGCATTACTAATTTCACGAACAGCACAATATGCTTTTTTCGAAACTGCATCGGTTTGCTTCAAATCGCTGAACGCAGCAGTTTTTGTCTGACTTCCGAGCGTTTGCGCTGCTTCCGTAACTTCGTTTGCATCTTCCAACACAACTTAATGCTCTTGCTGACGCACTTCCGGTACACTTACGTCGAGCTGCCGCAGGACCATTTTGCGGTAAAATGCCGCTTAAAGTTTTGTTTGCGATAGATTTCAAGAACTTCTCGCGGTAGACCTTTGTCAATTGTCAGGAAGCAGTACAATGATATTTGTACCATTATCCGCAAACGGATTCTCTTTGAATAAGAGCTGGTGACGCCTAAATATATACTCTGTTAAGATCTTTGAGTCTGATTCTTAGCTGTAAAAAAATTCCTTTCGATAAACAGTTATCCGTAAACCTTTTATTTACCAAAACCAGAAGTTTGACACACCCTCCGTAGCCCGCACCAGCTCTGCATTCAAGATGACAACCAGGCGTGAAATAAACCACCCGGCCACAGCCCTTGCATATTGAGATTTGCTTTCGAACCCAGGTGAAAACTTGACAATATGCAAGTTCGGTATTTGTGAAAACCTATTCAGAACACCATAAAAATCCTTGGAATTACATCTCTGACAATAAAATTTCACCCACTTTTTCCTAACATCGAAGAGGGTTTACGTTAAACTCAAAAACAAAGCTTATAAAAAGAAACGTTCTGAACTACTGTATGACCTGGGTTGCTTTTGGCGTAAGCCTGTCTTTTCTGCCTCGCCCACACCATGAAAGCGTTCATCGGCCTTTTGATCTTGTTCTTCTTGGCATCTTTCTCCTCGCGTTTGCGCTCTGCCGCTTCTTCGTCATCGCTGGGATCGTCGTTCCACACTCTCTCGCAGTCTGCAACCAGCGAGCCGTACCCCGCACCCGACTGCAACGTCACACACACACATGCTCTTCTGCCAACCGCACCTTTGTGCAGATGGACCTTTTAACAGATTGCGAGCGCCTTGAGCTGTACCTCCGTAACAGAACGCGACAGGCGGTCTATCTACCACTCGCACTCGGCATTTCTCAACTCAGCCAACGGCAAAAAGCGCAATAAAGTACGTTTTTCTTCCCAAAAGTAAAACGCAACAACCAAACTGTCAAAAGCGGATCAGCAACTTGTCGCATACACTTCCTGCATGTGCTCCCAGACAGTGCAGCTAACCGCATTACTGACTAAAGATCTCACTTGGCACGTCAGATTTATCTTATGCGTAGGCATTAAAGTTACAACAAGAAGTAAATACTGCTAACTTCTTTCACATTTGACCTGTAAAGACTCGCCGCAAAGCTACCGAACAAACGAAAGTCGATGCTACGCAGCGTTGATTGCTCACAACGTTCAATTTCTTGCACAGGGTTCTGCTTCGAGTTTCTTCTAACTAACCAATTTTTCCTACTTTCGAAAAGTCGTGTTCATATGCACAACGAACAGCTTTCGCTCCAAGCAAAAATGAAATTTCTGCTGCTTTGCATTCATAGCGCCGGAATACCTGTATGGCTGCCGGTGATATGAGATGGTAGCCCGAAACAGGGCCAGCTCGGAAGCCAGGAATGGCCATTCCACTGGCAGAGCCGAGCATGTTCACATTCGAGCCGCTGTCAATCAACTCATACTTCATTCCATCGCAGCTTTGCTGAAAATAGAAAAGCAGAGGATTTGATGGTGAGTGTCGAGTTCGCATGAGGCTGTTGAAAAAAACTCATCACTGAAAATGTTTTGAAGATGAAAGAAGGTATTTTCTGCGATTTTAAGGGTCTGGTAAAACTATTGTCAATCATGACCAGTTAGTATTTAAATCAAAATATACGTCAACAACCTTGAGCAAGTTGAACACAATAATGATGAAAACAGGTAATATATGATGTTCAAACACCTCTTAGCAACCATCATCATACTTGCTTAGTACTTCGAACAACTAGACACTCTTTTAAAAAGAGATGCATTGCAAAAGTGTGCTCTGTACTAATAAACAAATCATTTAATTACTTTGACACATGAGGCTTCATAGTTTATGTCTTGCGAAAGAGTTTAGAACTACCAATAAAATTGTACAGCGCAAGTCGTCACTATACATACAATAACAAAAAAGCTGTATCAGCTTCGGACAGACTGGCTTCAGAAACAACCGTGAAAGTCGATCACGATCAAGAAAATTCAGGTTCCGGCGCCTCAGTAACTTGAACTATGCAATAAACTCATGACTACCCCGTCGAGTTGAAATATCAGCGAAAACACAAGTCTGTCTGTGAACGGTAGCAAGTGCATACATACCACAGTCCTGAAACACTGCCCGTTGACACCGACGGCGTACTGAGGGACGAAGGGTGTTGCCGCAGACCTGTTTAAAGATGAACGATATGTAACAAGTGGAAATGTGATGTATCACACTATTGCGGTAGCTGGAATACAAGCGAAGAATAATATTCGGACAAAAAATGAGTAAATACCGATATCGGACAAAAAACGAGTGAATACCGAACAGCACTTTGTTCCACAAGACGTTTGCTTTTCGAGTTGTCGCGCACGATGCAGTTTTGTGTCGAAATGCGCACAAAATTTCAAAATGAAGAAAGCGGTCATTACCAATGTTGTGCAATTCGCAACTGCAAAAATATATGGCGCAACGTTTGCTCTTATCACGTCCTTAAATTCAAAGCGAAAAAAAACTCGTGTTAGATTCGGCGATCATGGACTCCTTATTTTTGGGTGGATTCACATCACTCGCTTCATTTCTTTTAGTATAATTGTTGCCATTCTTTTAGTATAATCGTTGGCATTCTTGAGTTTTTCAGTCGATTCATAACCTGCTGAAAAATATTAGCTGCTAATCAGCAGCGTCAGAGTCTTACCCGAAATGCAAGTTCGTCGCCTGATGTTGAGCCTGGTATGCGACAGCGGAACTCGGCGCCTCGTACTGTTGATACCGAAGACCACCCTGCTGCGCTCCTGGCTGAGGATAATGCAGTGTCGGCATTTGATGTCCATCTGCGTGAAAAGCAAACTGATGAGAGTCGATGTAAAGACAAAGAGTGACTGTGGTGTGTTTAACAATACGCAACAGCAGCTTTGAGTAATATTTGTCTATTGTAAAAGAAAACCAGAGTTTAAGAAATTCAGTGGTTGCCTGGATCTACTCAACTCATACGTTTATGAGAAGAAACATCGAGGAGCAGACGCTTCTCTTTTATTAACTTCATAATATCTCTTTTATTAACTTCAGTTTTGTCAATGACTCGACCACAAAAAATTATCCGGAGAAATATCGATAAAAAGCAGTTACTGGAATATAATTAGAAAAACACAAAAAAATATTTACTATCCAATCCAACTCGACTAAGAATTAAATCGCGACTTGAAACAATTAGCGCAATTTGATTAGTTCATGACGAAACAGACTTCAGCAGTAAAGCGCGACATACAGAACTAATTGGAAAGAATCGTTGCGGCCTCGCCCAAAGACGATCTTGGAGCATGACGACCTGACCAACGCCGAAACGAAAATTTGATTCGCAATGAAGCAATCTTACCCTGAACTGCATGCTGGCCTGCAAGGATCCCCTGGTCGGCTCCATACCAATCTGCACTGACTGCCGGCTGAACAGGCTGCTGTTGCTGATGACAAACCGGGTGCTGGCCGTAATCTAAGTAGCCCTGCCGCGCACAAGCGTTAAGAAGCAGGCCCGAAATGGATAGCACGAAAGCTACAAGCGTCTGTCAACGGAAGCGCTTTCAAGTCCTACAAGCGTGACACCGCAACAGAACAAATGAGACAGTCTCATTATTTGCAACCGCCTGAGCTGCTTGCAACTGACGATGTCGGCAATTAATTTGTCTAAGCTCGGTTCCAAGCGCCACACCGTCTCTGCCGTTTGTTTACCTGCTGCAAGCTGTGCTGGCTGTACGCTGCTGCATGCGGCTGTTGCTGCGTCGCCTGCTGCCTTGGATGTATGCTGGACATTGCGCACGAACTCATTTCGACAAAACGCTTGCCTGTTTCTCCGTCTGACTCGCCCTCGTCTTCACTTTCTTCGCTACTTGCTCCTAGCGACACTAAGCATGTTTGCTAACAGGTAACTGATGAACGAACAAATAAGATTCAACAGCCAATCTGAAAGCAAAGCGCCGATCTTGTCCATCTGGCTGTTAACGCCGAACAGACAGCAGTCTCGGACCGAGTATCGCATATTTGAGCCTCCATTCACCGGTTAACCAGACGGCCTTCACAACAGTTTGCAAGTTTCTTACCTAAGCAATCTAATATTGCATGCTGTGTAGCGTCTTAAACATTTTAAAACGTTTCACAAGCCCACGGCAAAGCAGAATGAGGCAAAGTATTGATTTCGATCGCAAGAAATTTTGGCTTCAGTTTTGTACACATTATTGTCATCAACAAACCATGGTGTCGGCCATTCTGTATCGTCTTTTTGGAAAGCTTACAATAACAAACTTAAATTGAAAAGTACACCTATCGTTTAGAAGTCGTGGACTGGCCACTTCTGCCGTGCCATCTTGACAAGAAACAAAAGACCTGATGTAACCTAATTCTAAAGTCGTTGACAGGGTGCCACGAAACAAGAATTGTGGCTCTTTCGTACGAGGCTCCGCCTGTCTTGAAAGCATTCGAAGCGTTTCTGGGCAGTTGCAAAACACGCAATCCGCAAATATGGCACGAGCCACAGAAATGTTAACACACAGAGAAGCTCAGCAAAAAAATTCTAATCAAAGTTTCTATTTTACGTGAGACTAGGCAGATCAAACCGGACACGTACGCAGACTTGCTTTTGGTTTATTTATTTGATGAGCCGTGCGTAAGCATCAAACTGTGCGTGTGTTCTTGGAATATGGCTTGCAGGGGGGCGCTACAAATGTCGTGCTGGAAACAGTCAACATCGCTTTGCAAAACCTGCACCATAGTCTGCGCAAGCACGCAAGTGTTTCGAGTGAATGCGTCCCTACGTGACTTGGCATGGTCCGGAGTGCTGGCCAAGGTTTGTTACCGTTAGTGAACATTTCGTTGTTCTAAGAACATGATCTCATGACGATTGACTCTGTACAAAATATAACCGTCTTTCGAGACACCACGAAAGTCAATTCACGAGGTGGTTATCCTACTAGCAGTCTTTTTAGGCATTTCAAAGTTGTGACCTGCCTGATGTACTGACAATGCCGAAAGGAGGTTGGGCAGTAGGACTTGTTAGTTGCTCATTTGCCTGTGTAATCAAGACTTGAAGTTTAACTTGACTTCGAATAAAATGCAGGATTCTAAATGCCCGTGGTTTTGAGTAAACAGCTTTTGAAATTAACTTTTGGGGCATGGGCAGTTTGCACCGAATGCAATACTGAATGACAAAAGCAAAGACAAAGGTCGGCTCCGTTTTGTGTATCGCCGAATCCGAACTTCATATTGTTCATCACGGAAGAAACAATTAAATTTTGACACAGAGCAAAGTTGGCGTTGGCGGATGAAAACTTGCTGCAGGCCTTAACGTTAACGTTGGCAACTGTGCGTAACACGTATACAAAAACCACTTTGTCATCTACCGTATCCGTTAGTCACATGCATGACATATGAAAAACAGCATCAGGGGCGTGGTCAGAGAGGTAAGCAAAAGGCATGCAGGGTCGCTTCACGAAATTTTGGACGGCAATATTGGCTGTTGAATAAAAATTGTCATGAACGCGCAAAGCCAAGCACGTGTTTGTGTTCACAGTTCTCGTCTCCCTAAATATTTTTTCTGGGTTCGCGCCTGAACAACATTTCCTTTCATAAAGATCATTTTCAACGGATGAAATAGTTTGAACTCACCTGGAAGTGGAACCATACCTAAACGAGTTGATACACGTATGCAAGACATTGTCTGCGTTGTTTAATGCATACGTTTTCTCGAACAACCAAAGAAAAAGTCGTTTGCAACTGTCTTAAACAGCAGTGTTTAAATAAAATTTTGCGTCGCGAAATGCCACTTTTGATGTGGCCCACAACTTGAAAAAGAAGTTAAAATGTACTCTTCTTGAACTCGCAGCGCAAGACATACTGCAGATTGAAAATTCGCTCGAGTAAGATCGACATCGACTCGTTCATTACAAAAAGCAAGACAGGAACAGCAAATTTATGATAGAAAAACGCGACGAGGCGAAGCGAGCCAGCGTGCTGTAACTGCGAAAACTACGATATGCGTTCTGCGGGATCGTGTGGTTTCTATCAAAAACAAACTCGCGTTGCTTTCAGGTGAGCTTGACTTTGCGACGATCAAGCTTTCACTGAAATCGAAAGGAAGTTTTTTTTTGCGAAAAGGTACAACAGTGAAATTGCAAGATGTCTTAAATTATTCAGCTGTGTTAGCGACCATCAAAAAGTTTGGCAATCTTAATTGACCTTGGAGTTTAGGTTGCGTACGACATGTTGAGAGCTATATCACAAACGGCGTTTCATAATCCCTCTAAAAATATTTACGAAATGGCTGCACGCAGAAAGCGGGCGCTGCAGAAGCAACTTAGAGATCCCCGGTTCTAAAACAACAAAACGTGGTCAATGAAAACCGCTGAACAACTTTCGAATCGCATCAAAACATAACACACTTTATCAAAGTTCCGTAACCAACGGAACTACGGAGCGTTGGGCATCTATTTGCTTTGTTAACATGTACAGCAGGTGCGCCATCATCAAAAGGTATGGCAAACCAAGCATGGCTTTCTTACCGCTTTTGGGGAAAATAGCAGCGGACGATGCCCCGTAGTCTCCACTCCCGGTGGCGATATTGTAACTGCAAAATATTAAAACGATTTATCAACTAGCGCGCGTCTTGCCATCTGGGTGGAAAATAACACCAGATCTGCTTGTTTTCGAGGCACTTTTACTTTGTGGCTAAATAGGCTAACACTACTGTTACGGTGGGTTTGATGCAGCGTTATACTGCACACATTCATCATTTTTTCACAACAAACCAGTGCCGATAACCCAGGCTTTGGCAACAAGCTTTTCACGGTCAAAAGAAAAGCATCGTTTTCGAATTCTGAACTTCATCACAGGTTGACCGCAAGTTAACCATAACTACGCCCAATCAAACTATGCAAAAAGTCACGAAGGCTGCTGTGCGAAAACATCCTAAGTATGTGAGGAGTGACATCATTAGCATTGAAAACATGGCATTTACTACGCAGTATCATGATTCAGCATGAAAAGACATCAGGAAAAAGGTAATCGCGTTCGCTAAAACAATGCAATGGAGCCTAGCATGATTGAACTACACTTCACCGTGCCACACCGGAAGGGTTTTATTGAATTATGCCATTTATCTGTACCCTTTTCGTTTCTTAAAAATATGAGGGAACGGGAAATGCGTTTAACATGTACTGGCTATGCTTGCCAGCAGTCTAAAATGTCGCCAATGATATAACGCAGCAGCGTAAGTCTGACATTGTGGTGAGATTACTTTGCCTCCACTGCATAAATTCATGTAGAATATTTGAAAACAATATTCCTCTCTAAATCTTTGCCTTATGGCCATGTATGAGCGGTGGTCACAGACACATGCATGCACTAGCACCGTTATATGCAGCAGCGGTTAACAGTGCGACCCAATCTACAGGGATTGATTAACTATGACACACAGGTCTCAGGACCCCGTCTCTAAACGCCCCCCAAAAAAAATTCGCGAAGACGAAAAGCTTAGGCGTCATTTCAAAGTGAGGCAAAACTGATAGATAACGCAAAACTGCACTGTGCATAATTTTCCACTGGACTCCAGCTATAGCGCACATTTGCACGCCGGGTCGGTTCGGTGCATGCGGCGTACAATCACAGTGGGCCGTGCGTCTATACAATGGAAGTTAAGGCCGTGCCGTCTATACACTGACTTTCTTCCGGTGTTTCGGGAGCTTTTGATTATCGTGAATAGCACAAACGAGCGCCAGCAATCAAAACAACCGCCACATTTCTGGGATTTTGGCAGCAGTTGCTGAAACCTAAAAGTTTGATTTCCGTGCACGGAGAGATGTAAACGTAGTATCATAACACGTCAACGCAACGTTACCTGGCAGCAACTATATCTCCATGCAAGTCGTCCCGTCTTGAGCTGACAGTAACACTGCCTGAAACATATATATAAGAATCAGATCACATTTGATGTTACAGTAACGATACGCATAGTGTACTTCTCGGCTGGTTTTTTTTCGCTGAAAGATTTTGGTCACTGAAACATTTCGGTCATTTGTCTCACAGTTGTATTAAAACTCGCCGTAACAGTGTTTTTCAGTCTATATTTTCAGACATTCTGACCGAAATGACTTAATTTTTTTCAGTCATTTCAAAATCATTTCGGTCTATGACCGAAAAAAACTAGCTTCTCGGGTGCTTAGTAAATCGTTGGATGCGCTGCCACAGCTGGCTGTTGTTGTGACATGGATGATGGATATGAATTTCGCCCGCGGCAAATGAGGACCTGGAACTCTTTCAGACAAAACAAACTTTCTGTGCGGAAGCCACACAGCCGTCAGCACGCAGAAAGCGCTTCTGCGACAGCTTGTTCAGATTGACCAACCAAACGGGTTCGGACAAAATGCAATGATCATGTCCATGCTTGGGATTTTTGCTTTTGTTTCATACTTTTCTTTCCGGCGAATATCAGAAGATTTCATTTTTCACGCGAAAATGCAAACGCTGCAAAATCTCGTTGTCCTTACGCAACATTTCTTGTGAACTGAGGAAGCAGCAAATTTGTTCAGAACAATTCAGTGCCAGGCATTTTCTCAGAAAACCAAAGATGCCGGACAATTAAAGAGCAACAATTAACGGATAGAAAAAGGCAATTTCCTGCAATTGCTTTCACACATTACGGATCGGCTGCAATTTAATTCATGCATTGACAGCCAAGCCAGCAATGTGACTGACAAAGGTGCGTCTTGAGAAAGATCGCAGCGCTTATTTGCCTGACGTAAAGCACAAGCTATAGACCAGGGGCCGGCAACCTGCGGTTCCGGAGCCACATGCCGCTCTTTAGCTCATGTAAATCGGCTCTCTGGATTTGATAAAACTTGGAATTTATATTTGCATTTGATTATTATTAGAATCGAGTAAACCAGAGCCCAAGGTCCCCACACTGCGATGCACCGAAGCAAAAACTTTTGACCACCTTGTTCTCACCTGCCCGATCACTCACATACGCGGTCCAAGAATGTGGCGAAGATTTTCAAACTTGGTTGAAGGATATCGACGTGAATGTCTAACGGGTGTCATACGATACTACGACTAGAATCGAGAATCGTTGATTGCATTTTAGCCTATGCCCAGGATTCCCACACAGTTTCAACAACCATTTTCCATACCTTTTCGATACGAAATGAAAAAACTTTAACACCATCACTTATCTTCATTTATCCAAAATTTTATTCATGGAACAAAATGCAAAAAAAAACTTTGCAAACCTGTCATCAGCAGTAACGAACAAAATTTGAATAAACAAATGGTTGAATTTGGAATTTCCATACTTTTTCAATACTCTATGTACATTTTGGTCAAATTCAATACTTTTTCAAGGTTTTCAAAATGGATTTGACAATTCAATACTTTTTCAATACCGCGTGGGAACCCTGTATGCCCCTATGAAGTCGCATAAAAAAGAAAACACTGTTAACGTTTTTCAGCTCCTCACCGATCCTATATGCTGGAAGATGAAGCAGAACGGCTTTTTGTTAAAAAAGGTTGTCGAACCCTGAGCCACACGAACAGGCATTAAATTACAGCATGAAACGAGCACTTCGGTCGCAACGCAATCAACCCAGGCATTCTCACCATGGATGCTTAGCAACCACTCAATAACTCCGCTCTAAGATTTATCAGTTATATTTTAGCTCACCTTACTGACCTGTTGGATTGCCAGCACGGCTACCAACTTTAATATTGGCAAGCTATTCTGTATTGACACATGGCCTTTATTTGCCTTGTCACTGCCGAAGGAACCGGTTGCTACAAAATCCAACGAAATGCAAAGTATGGAAGGCATTGACCGAAGCAAACAAGCCTTGTAATTTTGGCCACTGTCTCACGTCAGCGACGAGACTTTTTAGCCGCCTGAGCAAATATCTTCCGAAGTGCTCTCTACAGAACATTCTCAGTGCCCTTCGTCACATTGCGTACAACACCAGAAGTGCGCAACTGCCAAAGTCAAACGCAGCAGAACGAACATTTTACTTGAGAGCAGACTTGTGGGACATTTTAATGCTCACTTTTTGTACTTCTGGGCTCCTAAGCAAAATATTAAAAATCACTGTTTTAAACTGTTGTCTACATTTAAACGGTTACTCTGCGTAGTCTGCCACAGCGTTTCAGCATACGCAACGTAAAATCTACAGTCAGCTCTTGGCTAGGCGTTTGGTGATCCATGCCTTTTACTGTGTAAAGGCACCATTCTTGCCAATGCAGCCAGTGGAAAAAATGTGTATTTTCGTTCAGAATTTTTTAACGACTAACTCTTATCTAACGGGAAAGCTCACTTACGTACCCCGTTCACAAAATTTTAGCATCGACACTACGTACAACTGGTCAGTGTTGGTAGTTGCAAAAAATGATTTCGTGCATGAACTCCCCATATGCAGTAGCTATGGCAGCGCAGTGATGGATATTCGCTAATAAGCGCGATGTGTCTAAGCAAATGTTTCATCAAATAGCATTTAATCAACTGCAATAAAATGATTCATGCCTTACGTACCGCGCGGCTTCATTCCGACATCCTCGAGCGTGGTAGGGTCAATTACCACTGCAGTCTCTTCAGCACCGTCTTCTTCAACAACCGTTACTTTACCCTGCAAGACCAAAGCAAAGAAATGCTGTTTTTTTGCGAGAAAACCGCATGTAGGGCCAGTGATGCGGTACTAAATATTTCAGAACATGTCTTGAAATTTTTCAAACCTTCAGCGTTATCCTCGAGCACAAAAAACACCATGTAGAAAGCTATGCACCACTGCATTTTTGGCGCTGTAGGGCATTGTCAAAAAACCATTACAACCTGCTTTTTGATGCAATTAGGTTAATTTCATTTCAACCTGTTATGAATGCTTCTGTTACAGTCATGCCGAACGTATGCACTGCCAATGCCCTAACATCGCCAGGCAGAAATAAATTTGTATTGATTTGTCGAGCCCGTTCGTTGTTTCTTTGTGATTTCCTTCAGTGTAATGTTGCAGTTTTAGTAAGACAAACGTATGCCCAGGGGAAAAGAGAAATGAAAACGTTTCATATCTAGATAGGTAAACCGTAAAGAGCAGCAAAAGCGTTTCTGGCACGCGCAGCCAATTCTGACTAGCGAAGACAAGCACTCCTGGATTCAACAAACACGCAATTTCCTGTCGCAATGGACAAGCAAGATCGAACTAGCCATTTTTTCACAGTGCTTGTTCAATGCACAAGGCCAAGCGCTAAATGTAAAAAACTTGATCCAGTCGAACACGGGCTGGAAATAAGCGGTGAAGTGCATTATTCACAGAGTCCACAACCACAGATTCTGTATTGACGAAACAAAGAGATTCGACTGAGTGGCGTCTGTCGCACTGTCCAAATAAGAGTGGGTTGCTCTCTATTCATTTTATTTTGGTAAGTATAGGTATGCCATAAACCACTGGGCTGTGGTTTGTCGACCCTGATGTTTGTACAGTCGCGGGTAACGGTTGCAGGAAAACGCAAGTCTCGCAATCACGAAGCAAGCATTTCACGAACCGACGAGATCTCGGGATCCATCAGCGACTCGTCCACAACGATAACATCGCGCTGGAACTCGCCGCCAGTGGTGGAAGCCTTCGTCCGTTCCGCCCGTGCTTTTCCTGAAAACACGCAGGCCGTAACAAAATAGCGACTCTTTGTTCGGCGCGAGCTGCGTTTGTTGTGAAAAGGGCGAACATCGCTGTAATACCAGTCGTCACTTCCAAAATCTTTGTCCCTTCTACTGTAAGAGCCGAGCGAGACAAGTTTACAACTGCCGCGAAAAGTCACGCGAATTCAGGCGCAGTTACGCTGTTTTTGACAGAAAAGGCAAAATTTACCTTGACGAACATTAGCCTCAGTTGCTATGTCGCTGCCAGCACGTTGGTTTTCTTTAGAAATCCGATGAGTCGAGGTCGCTGGCGAAGGCGCCGAATCAGAATGCGTAACAGAAGTCTGGTTAGCATTCTCAATTGATTGAGGCACTCGCTCTCCTGGAAGTCGTCCTCCAGTCCGCGGGGTATCATTTTTCTTCTGATTTTTCTACATAAAACTAGTGCACTGCAAAAACGACACAAACCAAACACAATATCAAAAGTGTGATTGCTACGTGCCTGACTTACCAGATATGACTACATCGGCTGATATAGATAGACGATTATGTTCAATGCTCTCGTGAAAAAGCCTAACTACTAACGCGCCGTGCACATAAACGCCATGCAACTTTCCAGAAGACAGCAAAGAAAACATAGTGAAGTATTTCGTGTGACAAGAAATGTTTACACATAGCTCATGGCGCACTAAACTCTGCTTCCACTGTCTGTTGCCACTGACGGCTATGCTTAGCACACTGTTGCGTTTTGCCGCGAGTAAAGCCGCCGCGAGATCCGACGCGCTTAAGTATGCGGAGCCTGCCGTGTAATAAGCAACCTCGCACTGTCGCACTGATCCGCTTGCTGTGGCAAAAGTTCCCCACTGTTCACTTCTTTTTCGCTGCACGTGATATCGCCGCGACACGGAAAAAGCGAAAGCTGCGTTGCAGGCATTTTAAGCAACTGGAACCGCTAAAACAGCCTTTTGGTTCAAAGCAACAGTTTTTTGTGCCTGATCTATGTAATCACATTACGAATGAGCAGTTTTTCATTGTTCAACCCTATGCTCACATTTGTAACTATCCAAACCTAAACGAGCATCAAGTTGGACTTTCTCGGCACTAGTATGCCAGCCGCGTTATGTTCGCAACTTTTTGATTTAACGGCTGTCATCTAGCAAACTCCTTGAAGCAAATCAACAAGACATTTTACACGTCGGACATGGTTCACTGGGCGGCACCACACCTAGTTCTTCAAACAACCCAACGTTCGTAAGCAGGCGTTTCTCGCTGAACAAACATAAAACCTGTCTAAAATTTTTACAGGACCAAATTAATTAAGAAATGCATGAGATCAGCCGAACAAGCCAAAAGGTGTACACTGCAGTAAATTCAAATCGCGTTTTCCGGCAGCTTCTTTACCACCTTGACGCTTTTTCACGCATCCACTCAAAGCGTTCGCAACAGTGACTTTAACCCAGCGCCGCACACAAACAGCGTCGTCAGAACTTCACGACTCGCGACTTTTATTATGCTACTGAAAAAAGACACGCGCAGATGCGGTTGTTCAATCGCACGATTGTTGCTACGGCAATTCACTTCGAAGGAAAATTGATTATTATGCCAAGCACGACACTGGTGCACGCCGATGGGTTTCTTTCCTGTTATCATTTATTTGCGTTTGTTTGTGGAGAGCAGTACGGTTTTTCTGCTTGTCACGTTTCAAAACAGAGGTCCTTAAAACATACGGCAACTGTGAAGATGTAGGGCAGCTGAGAGGCTGCCTCAGACGCACTAAGTCGTATGTTGTCTAAATTTGGCAATAATCAACTTACAAAGCAATATCATGAAGGTAACTTGCCTCTTCATGAATCAAAATTCTCAAAATTTTCTAAAATAAATGGAATAATGCTGTTCAACGCTTGCAATTTGCACGCATAAGCTTGAGAGGGAAATTATTCCCTTCACTACATGAGACAAAAACATTTGCACAAGCAGCTACCATACAGTATCACATCGAAGCAATAAAGGCTTTGGTAAACACGGCCCAGCAGTACCACTGTGAGACTTCCGTAGGAGCTTGCTTTGCTCACAACACGACGTTAAAAAACATTTCTCGCTGCGTTCAGTTTCTTCTAGCGCCACCAAATGTCACCAAACTACGGCCCGCGGGTCAAATCCGGCCCACAAAGTCAGTTTGTCCGGCCCGCCGCTGCACTTTGGCACAACTAAGCTGAAACACAGTCATTTGCAAAAGTATATGACCATCCAAAACTTAACGTCACATTGCAACAAAGTTGAAACTAATGCGTCATTCACTTGTCCAAACAATATTATTTCATCTAAGAAACACATTATTAAACTATATTCAAATCTCTATACTTACGATGTTATTTGTTTACGAACGAACATGAATAGCAGAAGTGGTCTATAAAACAGCATGAGTACCACAAAAAACAGCATTGGTGATTTATATATGCAGTCAGTTGTTGCGCAGATTATGGTTGTAGGGTTCTCCCAATTTTTTAAAAGTAGCGAAAAATGTAGCAATTACAAATAGAGGGCAACAAAAATAGTTGCAGTAGATTATTAGGTTGAGGCAAATAAGCAGCTAAGGATAAACCCAGAAGGTGGTGTGGCAGTGGACAGCAACTGCTCAAAACATTATTTCAAAAGAAGTCAAAATGTAGGAAAATGTGTATAAGTTCCCATGTCAGCAAACTTTTTTAAAAGCTTTATGCAGAAGACAAGATTTTCCGTAAAATTAGTGAAGCCTCTCCAATGCCGAACCGGTTTCTTAAAAATCTTTTTTCCATAATGCCCCATCACGATTTCTAACTAGCTTACCGCCTTTTTCATGCTGGAAATCCTACCATACGGTATCACATCGAAGCAATAAAGGCTTTGGTAAGCACGGCCCAGCAGTACCTCAATTATTACAGAAGAGCAAGTCCGCCTAAAGAAGACTTAGATTCCACTTCATGACAGTGGTAAAGTCAGGACTGTTGCGAGTTTGATGGAGATGGGATTACCCGTGATACGCTGTTTTGCTCTACCTGTTTTCATGTCGGCCAGATGGCTTGTAAATAAGTCTCGGCCCGTACCATTTGTGAGACTTGGTTGCGTTTTCTTGGGTTCAGGTTAGTCGCAAAGCAAACATATTAATATCTCAAAGACGCATTTTTATAGCAATTATTGACTATCATCTTCGGTCTGCCCAATGTTTTGTTCTCACGGTACATAGCCGGTTAAGATGATTATGTTGCACGTTCTTGTAGTCCAGCCCTGATCCTGCGCAACTGACCTAAAAGAGCGTTAGACATACTCAAACGCTCCATATAAAAATCGATGTGTGACAATATCATGCTTATCTTATAACGAATAATACCATTAAACGGCACTCCAATTTCAATCCATAGCTACTAGTCACATTTCATTCCTTAACTACACTGCATTCAGTAGCAGCGTTGTTCGCTTGTGATGCATCATTACAAAATGCACTGTCTTTCGGCAAAGCGTCAATTAACATACTGCAAACACTAGCGTATGGAGGGGGGAGGCCACTGTGACATGGCCACCCCCTCAGACCTAAAAATAAAAAAATGTAAAAACAGTATTGTCTAAAATTTGCTTCCAGAAAGCACAAAAATGCGTATTTTTAGGTGTAAGTTTGCAAAATTTTCCCGGGGGCATGCCTCCGGACCCCCTAGAATGGTCGTGCCTTCGACACTTCCCCTGAAGTTGATTTGTGACGTCACACAATTGTGACGAAACTTGGCCTCCCTCTCGGAAATTTTCTGCGTACGCCACTGACTGCAAATCATCCTCACTCCAAGTATTTTTTAGAAACACGTCGTGATGTTTTATGTGCTACCATAGTTTCGTGCAATAATAGTCACCAGGCACTTAATATCGGTAGAATACCGAGCCGAGGTGATCATCACCGCAATAATGACCCCTGTAGCGGACGGAAAAAATGACCCTCCACGACGCCATACGTTTTCCCGTCAGCGTATACTGTGCTCTATCGAAATACGATCAAGCAAAATACGTGCGAGGTTGGCAGAGTGTCAATATATTTATTTGTGCTTGCAAAGACAGTTCAATTTTTTGCTGCAATAACAACTAATAGCTTATTATTTTGCACATTTTACATGTGATTTGATGAGCATATTCACATGTATTGCGCAAACTCTGTTGATGACACTTGAGCACTCTAAGTCTGAACCAGTGATTCTCAACCCAGGTGCACGCCTCCCAGGGGGCTTGTCGTTGGATCAGTGGTTGGAGATAAAGAGCTTAGATAGTAAGAGTTGTCGAATGTGGTCACCTTAACCTTAACGATGTTATTATCAGATGAGTGTCCGACTTAGACTCAGTGTTTCTATATGTCACGATAATGATTCAGTTTAAAATTTATACAACACAGCTGTTGTGTTTATGTATCGGGTGCGTCGGTTTTCTTAAAAAGTGGTTAGAATGTAAGAATGTAAGAAATGTCCTTGAGCTGCTGATTTTTTCATGTTACAGCTCATTAGCTCATTAAACTTCCAGCATTTCACAACAACTTTATCCGCTATGACGACATAACTGTACTGTATATCAACGCAAAATACCGAGAGACTTAACATGATAGAAAAGCTCAAGGAAATCATTGGAAAATACTTTAAATCATTTCCCAACCTGTGGTACGCGAGCTGGTTTTCTCGGCCATTTTTAGTCATAGACCGAAATCATTTTGCAGTAACCGAAAAAATTTAAGTCATTTCGGTCAGAATGTCTGAAAATATAGTCTAAAAAACACAGTTACGGCGAGTTTTAATGCAACTGTGAGACAAATGACCGAAATATTTCAGTGACCAAAATGTCTCAGAGAAAAAAGCAGTGCGCGAGTAACTTCCATTTTGTCACAAAAACCTGGATTCACAGCTTTCTAGTTTACGTATAGGACTTTGTTTCCAAATGATTAACTTCTCCTGTGGTCGCGATTCCTATTGTTTCGTAACATTATGACTTTTGGTGCGCTGTTAGCAAATTTACGCCACGCATCGACCAATTGTTGGGAGGTAAACAAAAAACTCATTAGTTGTGTTTTTTTATTGTTATTTTAATGTACATTATTCTTTTGAATTAACTCAGATTCGATGAAATTCGTTGTTTTGGAAGAAGTGGTACGCGTTGACAATACGGGGTGCCAAAGTGATAAGAGATCATAAAAAGGTTGGGAACCCCTGCTTTAAAAGAATCAACTGACATCACCTATATTTTGATCGAAAGCATCATTTGTTATTTGATAACATGCTCGCGAATCTATGTTCTGAATGTCCGAGCACAGTATCAAGACAGTGTTAAAGAAAATCGCTCATACTTCATTGTTGGAGGTTATATGTCAAATAAATCAAATATATTTTTAAGTGCTAACAGCAAGCTATAGTACCTTTTTGAAATATTACGGCAATCAAACTTGTTCTTCGCACATACCTCTAGTCTAGGCCTTCTTCACTCATGCTTACCGTGCATTTATTCAAACCAAAGCCAGTGCTTCCATCACAGTTAATAACTAGTCAACTGGCCAAGATTATGATGAAAACCAACAAACGCTTTACAAAGATTTTCTGAGCTGTTGTCATCACCAGGTTTTTGAGGTTTGACTTTGGTGACCGTTTAAGGTAATTTCAGAGACCGCAACTTTTTCATCTGAATACCGAGATAGTGGCAAAGCGAGGTTTTAGTGTAGTGTGGTGGTGCTGATGCAGAGAGGTTCTACTGTATTTTGAGAGACCGTTAGAAAATTTTGAGAGACCGTTTCGATCCCTCAAAACACCTTAAAAAACACTGGTCACCACAACACTTCCTGACTCTGTGCTTTGCAGTGCATTTAAATACAATTCTAAATCTTAACCTGGATTTTCCTGCTAGAATTTTCTATTCAGACAGTCACTTTTCAGAGCTAAAAAAGCATGTCCGTCTGGTAAAGCGAACTGAGCACCCTCACCTTTTTACACGTAAACATCAATGCAAAAGAAATCGGTTAATTGCACACCTCCTAAACGCATATATCGTTTTATTGCATACAAAATTTCAAACCCGAACCAAATCCTATTTAACTTTAATAAAAACATTGGTTAATCGCATACCGCTTAGTTACAGAATACATCGGATTATAGCATAAGATGTTTTGTCTCAGTTGCTACCTTCGTTCGCTTCGTTGCGTATTTTGTAGAGAAAAACGTTCGCAAAACAAAGGAAGTAAATCAAGTGTCAATCTGCAACAGCGTCGAAAAAAGGAAAAATTGCAGGCGCGAGGCGGCAGCTTAATCCCCTGTCTAATTCGTAGCTGGACTTCTTGTTGCGGAAGAACGAACAAAAAAGGTGTCAATGAAACGTCATTACTAAAGAGATTCAAACGCAAACGTTGTTGAGGCTAGGAAAACGAAGCTACCGTTTTGCACTGTAGGTTTATGCTGGGGTAACATTCTGCAGTATACGGATCGATCCGGCGTTTGCGACTTACGATTTGATACGTGATTTTTTACTGAATGCTTCGCCTGGCTATTGCAACTAGACTTGTCGTCGACAAATAACCTTGTATCGAATGGATCTCTATTTCTTATGGAGAACACAGGCGATCGCACTGTAAAAGCGAAGTTTTGAACGCTGTGGCCTCTGTCGGGTGGCACACAGCACAAACTCAACCATTAACAACAGCACAAACCCCACAAGCAGCGATTGCTCTCTTCCACCACAATGCCAATCATGCTAGGTATTACACTTACAGTCGCATACGTACGACGAAACAGTGTAAAATAATTTGTTGTTTAAGTGGCAACTGACGGTCAATCTCCGAATCTACGAAACAGTGATTCCCATGCGATAGTTGTGATTAATAGCTAAAGACCCAGAAAAATCTTACGACCTTAGTACACACAGACGCAGTGGTCAATTTAAAATGTCGAGCAAATCTGTAAAGCGAAAGGCTTGTCTTAAAGTGATGAAGTGCGTGTGATAAAAAGTTAAAGCAGGCGTTGCACAAATGTGTTGCAGCTAAATTAAACGTATTGCAATCATATAAGTTTTACTACTATGGAAAACGAAGGGAAAGCCCTTTGAAAATCATCGCAACAATATCAATCAAGCAAGGAAAGGCGCCAGAGAAAGTTGCAGGTCTTCAGACAATCACAGTGGGGTTTGCGCTTGAGTTAACCAATGCACATTCCCAACTACAGCGCTTGTTCACAATAAACCTTGCTACTGGAGCAAAAAATAGAACGCCTGAGAAACTCGGCATGCGATTAACCGACTTCGTCTGGTATCCACAATCCACCATTTACACATGCATTAGGTACGTTGAAATCAATCAAGTAATATAGTTAGAAATTGGATTATCGCTCGATTAGATAATCCGTGTTATCGCTTTTGCTAACTTTTTCACAACCTTTGCGCTTCCACCAGCAGCTTTTTACTTTGTTGTGATTGCTGGAAAGTAATCACCACAAAGATACGTAGGAAGGCACCGGACTTACTGTGCAGCTTTAAGCACACTTTAGTTGCGTGCGCTAATCGTTGTAAACTGTCTTTGCAAGAGTCCGTCACTTGCTCAGCGTAACTCAATCACATTAGCCTAATCCACACACCGACAGACTGCTGTTACATCAGTAACTTCTGCAACTCACAACCACATTTGAAGTGGTTCTTGCTAGTTTCAGTAATTAATCATACAACATTCCCCGAATTCTACAAAATGCAAACCGCATTCTCGGGCATTATCGACCACATTGGGAAACACAGCAATAACTAAAAAAATAACAAAATCGATCAACCGCGGTGCATAATCAAAAGTTATATCAACATTCTGCCATCAAAACAATAGGAGCACTCTCATCATAAATGCACAGAAAATAAGCTCCAAAACGAAAACGAAAAATTTCATAAGCGCAAATTAATCTTAGCGAAACCCGTTCTGTCCCTAACTAAAAACTTCTCAAATTAACACAATAGGATTTTTTGTAGGTTTGCGTGGCAGTGAATTATCTTGATCTTACAAAACTTCTTAGACTTAATGTAAAGGGGTGGTGTGAATGGGACGATCTTTTAGGTGTTGCATTACAGAAGAGCAAATACACACAAATGAAAGAAACTTACACTGACGTTTTGTGACAGGTTTTTCGGAAGTACATTAAGCTTCACGCGGTTCAAGTGGTTCGGTTTGTTCCTGGCAGACCTCGATGCCTTCTTGACGCCATCGGCATTTGTAGTAGATCGTTGTTTACCGGATTCAGCAGATGCATTTGGCTTTGAACGCCCAGACGAAGCCGCTTTTCTCTTGGGTCTAAGATCTGCAACCGCTAGATACATTTAAGAAACATGATTACCATTAGCAAAATGGTTCACCCAGGGGTTTATTGCTATCTTGCTGTTACTTGTCAGGAGGGATATTCACGTAACTGCTACTTAGTATTATATCTATATCAGTCATCCTTTTTAATGATAATATGCACGTAACTATTAGTTAATATTACGTGCCACAGAAAATAAATCAGGACGTTTCTCCAGCAACAGCCTTCACAAACAAATAAAAAAAACTTGTTTTGTTAAGTCACAAATCAAAATACATGTGGCTTTATGAATTCAAGTTGTTTTATTAATGCAAGTTTTACGGACTACTTCTAGATTTCAACAATGACCGACCTGGGGTCTTCACCGAGCTCTTAAAAAAATCTTTTTTTAAAAACACATTCCTGGAGCAGTTAGCGATTGTAACAAAGAGGCTTTAGATATAGTTTATATACATTGGTCATGCTTGGTCAGGCAAATCGCAAGATTTTAGTTGACAATAGGCCTGCAAAAGACGGGGGACTCTATCAGGGAAAAAAACGTAAAAGATAATTTATTTCCACAAGGGGTCAGCATTTGCAACTGGGTAGACTCCACTGACAAACACGCTGCACTTGGTGCAACATTTGGACATAGATTGTCTAACCTGGATGGGACCCAAAATGACTGCTATAATTTTAATAAATACACTACTACCCATCGTAGTGCAGCTAAGTCAACTATAAAATCATGTCAGCTACTAGCGCTGAACTGCACCGTATACATTAGCCAGTAACTTTCAACCTAAATGGTTGTTTTGTACGAAACTACACCGATCGCGGGTTTGTCAGAAATGTTCAACGTGCAAGAGAAGAATTTCGTGATCGTTTAGCAATACTTTAAAAATTGTCAGATTAGGGTAAAGATCGTGATCGATGTGGTGAAAAGTCTGTTGAGAGAATGCATTAGGGTTCGAACGATCACTTAAGAAAGCAACCATTGTATTTCAATTATAGTGTAAATTCAGGAAGGCATGAATGCAGAGATTGCGTGTGGATTTAATTCTGGGTGCAGGCACCTATACAACCTGCCGTGGCGAGCGAGTGTTAGTAGTCTCATCAGGTTCAATGCAACATTCCTACCTTTGAGGCCTTATTGCAAAAAATGTGTATCTCTTTCTTGAACGATGCAGAAAGTCTAACAACGTTATGGTTGCGCGTTTTGATGCAGTCGGATTTTTTATATTCGTCCTTATTCTTTGAACACTACAACCGCATTTTACTTTTTGACTGAGCGCTCGAATGTTACAGTGTTTGTTTGAAGGCGTGTGCATGCTACAATACTTTCGTACTTCACCTGGCCTTGACCAGGGTTGGACTCAGTGTTCTACTCTGGATGTAGTGTTGTACCAGGTATTACGAGTTAGCGAACAATAGTGTTACAACTAAGAAAGTGTCTGTAAACGTGTTGTTCTACCTCCAACCTCGCTATTAATCGTTCTGTTGTGTCTGCTTTTATCAATCTACATTGTGCAGAATGTGCATTTGTACTGTAAGAACTTCGTGTCTGTTACAAAACCTTAAAATAAAAAAAAATCAACATAAGTTGCAAAGCTTCATTAGATCACCCGATGGTGCGCTATCAATTTTCTAAGCGGATATCTCCAATCCAACCCTCGCTTAAGGTTTCGCTTGCACAAGCTGAAAAGGACAATGAACCATGATGGTTAGTTGTATGAACAAGGCCACTGAACAATGAAACTCAACATGAAACAGCCCGCTGGGCTCCAGTCGAGGAATCAGCCGCCCAGGCTTTCTCTGCTTTCATGACTTTGCGATCAGGGTTGCGGAGTTGGAGCCGGAGTCGTAAGGAATCGGAAGTTTTTGGGTGGAGTCGGATTCCTGACAACACTGGGAGTCGGATTTTTTTGTCCGACTCCGGAAGTCCAATTGGATCATTTTTACATAAACACTCCTCAGTTGGGAATTCCTGTACAATTTCTTTTGAAACTTTCGTTGAAACAAAGATTTCTTGCTGTGCACCACGATTTCCACTGATTGCTAATCGCTACAAAATTGTTAACAGCCAAACTTCATTAACTTTATGTTAATGAGTCGGAGTCAGAAATTTTTGGAAAGGTCGGAGTCGGGAATTTTGGAAAGGCCGGAGTTGGAGTCAGATGTTTTACCTCCGACTCCGCAACCTTGTTTGCGATGATCCAAACTTGCACATATCTATAAGCAACTCTCCAAAAAAGTGGCACAAGTGACTCAGTCAGCAAACTTTTTTTACAGGAGATCGATTTCACGTAACACTACGCATCCTCACTCGTCAGTCCTAAAATCTTATTCAAATAGAATCTTTAGATTCTATGCGGAGACTAGTTACTTGCATTCTGTGGAGATAACATTGGTAGACCCTTTACTCATTAAAAAGCTGCCGTTCCAGAAAGATTCGTTTATTCACATAATACGAAGTTCATGAAAACAAAAGTTATGACAATTGACACAACTATTGAAGTTAAAGGAATATATAGTGAAAAAAGCTATCCCATTTCTATTAATTTTTATTAGAAGCAATGTAGCCACAAGAGTGTGCACAGCATATTTCCTGCACACTTTCTCCCACAATTTAAATATACTCAAAGAATCACCTCATTCTGAGTGGAATTACCTTAAAATTTATACAATTCTGCAGGATACTTTTTCTCAAAAATATACCGAGTTAAATGTTTTGATACAAAATTTGTTTTCATGTTTGAAATTACTTTCGGCTAAAAGCATACAATTAGATGGCAGAACCGAAGCCTGAAATTTGGATTCCAGTTCCACAGCCTAGTTTGTGGGGCAAGTGAGTTGTACAAATAATACAATAGTTTTCAGTTTTCGATTAATGCAATCATTGTGGAGATGGAGCCGGAGCCAAAATTTAGATGCCTGGAGCTGGAACCTGAAATTTGAGTTCCGGCTACACAGCCCTGGCTAAAACTGGTTTGCGAAAAGACGAAATGAACCTCTAGAGCCGAAAAGGCCTCTTGTGGTAAAACAATTATAATGTCTGCCCTAACCCAACAAATGAGTAAAACGTTTAAATACGGGAAAAACGCTGCCAAATTCGGTGAAAACCTTCATTTCAATCGTTCGTTCGAAAAACGAGAAATGGCTGAAAAAAGCGGGGTATAGATCCTCTCGCTGTGTAAGGAGTTGTAGAAGTGACAGTGGCCCTCCGATTTTCCCGCGAGCCGTAAAAATGGCTCGTAAAAGCATGCCTATCGCTCACCTACAAGTTGACAGCAGACTGTGACAACAAATGTTTTTTCAGCTTTTCCTAACTGAATTAGATTAAAATTACATTCAGAGCTACTCAGTTTTCCGAAAATTGATTACCCGGTAGAACTACCGAATTCGCGAAAACTAAAAATTAAACTTAATCAAATCAACTTCAATTCGTACCAATTCGGAATTCATTCGCATAATTATGACAAAAGCAAAGATCCGCACGCCTTGATTGGTGCATTTCGCGCTGTGCAATTCGCTTAGGCGGCTGAAAACCCATTCCGGTGAAACCTACATTGCTGCCATACGTTGGTAGTACGTACGTAGGCCTACTAAAGCTACTGTTCATCGCAATGCCTAGCTATGACTGTATGGCTGGTTGTGATATGATTGTGGCATGGCACTTTCATTTTATTGTTGCGCTTTCCTTGCGAGAAGTGCATTCTTGTATTGACTCACTGAAAAATGCCGTTGGGCAAAGTAGTTTCAGCAACAACCGGAAATTAGAAATAAAATCAGAGCACGTAAGCCTTTAACAAATCAGGGTATTCTAGGCCTACTGTGAAGAAATTATAGACGATCATTAACCATGCAGACTCTTTCATTACGTCAGCTAGAGCAGCTTGCCCTTACGTACTGTAGACATTCCCATCTAAACCAAACTCGTGCAGTTTTTTAAATTTTAAATAAACAATTAACAAAAACGTGAGATGTTTTCATCCATGGTTTTTCCTTCCCAATTCCTCCCAGGGTTTACAAATTCCTCCCAGTGTGAGGCAAGCGGCACCCGCTTGAGAACCACTGGGCTAGCCGCTAGATCAACTTCAGAACTGTTGACTTACTTTACAGGCTAGGTCAACTTCAAAACTGTTGACGTTTCGTTTGTATTGCAAATCGATCATCTACCGCAGTGGTTCTCAAAGTGGTTGATATCGACCGCCAGGGGTTAATTGGACCATCCAAGGGGTTGATAAATAGTCCCGGGGTCGAATGGGCGTCACTGAATGGCCAGGGGGTCAGGCACATCCTTCGCATTAATGAAGTTGAAAGTGGAGAAAATGGTGTGCTGCTCTGACAGTTATGTTTTATGTTATGCTTACATCTATAATTCTAAGCATATTTTCGGATTGTGTAGTATTTTATCATGCATTTCAAGTTAAAAGTACTCAACTTTCCCTATTTTCCTTGTATTAGTAACGGTTGGGCTAGGCCACGGGGTCTATAGAAGATTGTATACTTTAATTGCCGGTCAACGCGCAGAAAAGTTTGAGAACCACTGATCTACTGTATGCAACTAGGCTGCAAGTAGGTAATTTGCAACTGTGCTACGAAAACCTAGGTTTAAGCCTCATGCAGTATACTACAGTATATGAGTATGGTATCAGATTACGCCAATAACTGATTATTTTCAAAGGACTGGAATTTGGAAACACAGGCTGCACTTCACGCTTAAAACTTACTGTAAAAAGTCTCCTAAACAGCCACACTAGTAGCCTAAGATCATTGAAAATCTTTATTTCATTACTTTTTGCGGCAGCAATCGAAGTGGAAGTAGGACTGCACGTGCTTACCTCAAAAAATACCCAAGCACCATAATGAAACCAGTACAGTGGAGCTTACTCGAAGTTATACATTTCATAAATTGTGAAATGTAAAAGCATAAATTTGCCAAGCATGTACTGTGTCACATACCTGCAGTGTCCGTCGCTTTTCTTTCACTCATTGCTTGGTTTCGTGCAGTCACAATCGCAAAACAATCGTACTGATATGGAACAATCAGCAATCAATGATTATTGCTGTGAAGACAGTCGCCATTTTGAAATGTAAGGGATTCGAGAAACTGTTGAATCCTTTCTTACGTCATAATACTCGAAGAGAATTTCTCAACAGCTTTTGCTTTGGCTAAGCAGCAATGGCGTACTCTTTTTCTAGAAAACGTCACACAAACGGGGAACGATCCCATCAGATGCTTAAACACGATTCTGGTTCCTTTACGCGTTTGGTAGTCACTTATTAATGTGGTGCATGAAAATGTAAACTTTTGTTCTCTGTCGCACGTATGCCTCACAAGCAGGGATGTACGGCTAACAAAAAAGGTGTGGGAACGCATAAAACACAACCATTTTGAAACAGCTTTAAACTCGTTTTAAAGCAAAACGTGAAAAACGTGTGGGAACGCCGTTCCCAAGCGTTCCCGCCCCACTTCACCTCTGCTCACAAGGCTTGGGAAAGATTAGTGACAAGTTGATGTGATTCACAAAAACTTTTCCAATAACTGCGCACGTAAAAGTTCGTTTGCTAATCGATTTGCTTTAGATTTTTCAATGCAGATAGTAATCACTGTTTTTGTTTTGTGTTAACAAGAACTTGCAGACTTCCACGGAGGACAACAGTTTTAACACGATTCTTTGACAAGAGCGTGACGCGATATCCTTCGCCACGGTTCATATACGAATTTAGCGAGATCGGTAACATTTGTGCAATTTTTGAAACTGCTTTTTGTTGATGATACCGGGGTTTTCCGGAAGGCCACCCAGGGCCGTTAATAGGAAAATAGACACATTGGGAAAACAAGACGTGGACCAAATAACCGCCCGGGCTGTTATACGGCCGTTGCATATTGCCTGTGTCTGAACTTTATTCATTAAAGCAGGGGTGGCCAACTTGTCTTCGACTAGGATCGACCAGAATATTTCTTGATAACTCGCGATCGACCGGTCGGTAACAAAGTCACAAGTACGAAATGTTATAAAATGCAACGTTTCTCTTTGTTTGTTGCTTTATGAAATATTGATTGAAAAATGTTCTTTTCAGGTATCTTGTGCTTGTCAAATCAATGCAAAATCAAGCGCGATCTACCGACTGACACTCGGCGATCGACGTGTTGGCCACCCCTGCACTAAAGCATTGTGAATCACCTTGTATGTTGTCATAACGGCTTTTTACATTGTACGTCATAATGGCGCACAATACAGTCTGGAGCGTGAGCACAAATATCTAAATAGTTTTCAAACTCTGTATAACGTTGGACGTACCGTGTAAGGGAACAGGTACGAATAGTATTCAACTGAAATATTAGCACCATATAAACGCCCCCTTAAAATAAGCGCCCATGGGCGGACTAAAGACTGGGCGGCCTTCCGGAAAATCGCGGTAGGAAGAATCTTTGAGACATTCACACTTAAAAGATTCTCGATATAAAGTATAAGGTTTCTGATTACAAGCTGCATGGGCGTCCGCAGCTGAGGAATCGGGCATTTTTCCCCCTGGAAATTGGGACTAAGAACTAAAACATTCTAGAAAACCTGAAGTCAGCAGCTTAATTCCGATTGTTTGACATAATTCTTGCAATGATAGTTTTTTGCCGGTATGACACTCACACCGCACAGCAGCCAGATTCATTGTTGTGGTGTCATGGAGTGACAAGCTTACAGTTCACTCATGTTCACTCATTTGCTTGCAGACGCGGGTTGAGAAACTTGGGAGGGGATTGCTCTACTATTGATCTTTATTGCGTAACAATATCATGGCAACAAATCTTCAAAGGTTCACTTCAAAGTCTAGGTTACGATAGTAGGCGTTTTGCCGCATGTGAATGTAGAACGCAGACATCTATGGCAGGTAATGCGGGGAGACAATTCTAGACAGTAGACAGTGACTGCTGATAGCGGTAAGCTACGTAGTTTGACACGGTGTGAAAGGAAGTACTAGTAAAAAAAGAGCATTGCTGCCAACGAAACGCAGGTTTTGCGACTGTTGCCGTAATATGGGGCACTGTCTTTGCGGTATAGAAAGGGTAACGCGTTTTGTGAACGTCCATTTGCGTTGCATCGTCGGGAAACTGAAAAAGATAAGGAAAAGTTGACTTTTTCCCCTCTGGAAAATATTCTGCTGACACCCATGACAAGTTGAAAATGATTGTTGGCTAAAATTTACTATTATGCCAAGCTTGACATTTTTGTTTTGAAAATTTTAATTTTTTTTTTAACATTTTGCAAACGAAGTGCTCTGCGTGTGGGATATGGACAATGTTCTCTCTAAGGTGCGCGAATGCGCAGTACCACCAGACCATTTGCGCAGTGCAATGTCATTCTCGCGCACTTGCAAAATTCAAAATTTGGTATTGTATGCATGTATCGCACCGCTTGAAACGCTTCACTGGTTGTGTGTCTGCATGGTTACGCAACTGCATGTTCACTAAAAAAATTTGCACAGTGTAAAATTTTTTAGAGGTACGCCGGATGAGGAGTTCTGGGCCAACGCGTATATCTTAAATCAAGGAGTTCATAGTCGCTGGTGCGGCCTTCGTCTAAAATTTTCTGCAGGTCTGTCGCTAGTAAATATCTAAAAACTTTCTAAAAACCTCATTATTGTGTATGAATGTTTAAAAATACAGTAGAGTTATGTTGCGGACAGAACTTGAGAAAATCTATTGCAAATGAAAAGGGACTCAGATTCACTATCCTCTCGGAAGCAAGCACCCTTCAGCATTTCATGAGTTGATCAGTGAAGTGATGTTCCCTCAACCATTGTCTCATGGGCAGCACATTAGAAAACGACAAAATTCATGCCGAATCACTGCCAGCTCTTCCCAGCTGACGCTGCCATTCTCCGAAAAGTATGGTGAACCCCATATTCTTAGCATCTCAAGTAACGCCTCCACAGCAATTTATTTCTCTACTTTTTGTCTCTCTTTGCGATTTGCTATTAGCTTACCTGTTCTCTTGAAAGAAGCTAAACAGAAAGAGTCGGTAATTAGCCATGCAAATGACATATCACTGTATCACTGTAATATCGTGTGTCTCCGAAAGACGAAATAATGGCTAGCGAGTGATAGGCTGGTTCAGAATATACCGTATTAGTTATCGTTTTCTATGTATATATATATATACTGCAGGATATTGATATAACAGTGTTAGAGAGCGTTGGGGTGTCACAGAAAAAGACTTCCCAAGAACAGCAAGAAATTAGCTATGGAAATCAAAATATGTCCAGCTTACGATCAGCTGTTGCGAATGCAAACAATACACCAAGAATGTCTTGTGGGTGGAACACTGTTCCATTGGAACAGCTGATTCATTGACTATTTTTTTTATTCCGTGGATACTTAAAAATTGCGGTTGAAAGGGTATTGGTAGCAGTGTTTAAAAAAATCAAATTAGTAAATACCAACGCTCAAATTTGTCGATAATTTCAAGAAAAAAAAATGTAGAAGCAAGAGAACGTTTTCATAAAAAAAATATTAACTTTTAGATGATGCATAATGAAGCATACGGAGTTCATTGCTTCGGCTTATGGCTAGACCAGTGGTTCTTAACCTGTGGAGAATTCCCTGCACCATTAGATTTGCAGGTGGGGAAGTAGCAGGGATGTGGAAGCGGAAGCGGTCCTTTTTCTGTGGAAGCGGAAGCGCGAAAATCCTACCGCTTCCGCTTCCACATAGGTTATTTGACTTGGAGAGTAACTTGGCGAA
>JGI24021J15306_10000283_pt1 | contig 34300 bp, 19 predicted proteins | sample Ectturendosymbi1_FD_15306 | JGI IMG/M metagenome (IMG submission 15306)
CCTACACATAGCTCTTATCCACAGTACAACCTTGTTTTGATCAAGTGCAGTGACATAACTAGAGGGTTGAGTCATGGGGAAACTAAGCTGAAGGGAGCCCACTGACTAACACTCAGACAATAGTTGAGAAACAATAGCAAATCCGGTATTGAATGCCCATACAAAATATCCGAAATCACCGGAAAACACAATCTACTGAAACAAAAAGAATAGTAAATACCAAAATACAAGCTAGGCAAGGGCCCGGTTTTTACATTTAGCTTGGCAAGGGGGCGATTCGCACCTCTGCCACCCGTCAGTTATGCCACTGATCAGGTGCATTTCATACATGAACACCCACAAGTTCTTTTGATGGAATCACACGTAGCAATGGGTACGATTCAGCCAACGCAGGACGTAGCTAGCGTGCTTTGAGTATATCGACACAACAGTTGGCATGCAGTTTGATCAACTGTCGTATTGAGATTCATGGAAACTCGTTGGAAGACTCTGGCTTTACCACCACGAAAGTTGAATTTCGTGAATAATTATAAGACAAATTTTTGACGAACTTTAATCTAAATGATCATATACCGGCCACTGACTCTATGCGTACCACAGTTTGTTGGAAGCCCCCCTTGGATCTTGAGGCCGTAGGCTTAAGCCTATATAGGCTATAGGTAAATCCGGCACTGAATGTAAGTCATAACGAGTAAGGCATGATCAGACAATGTTCTGACTGAGTTGGCACCCGATACTTCACAAAGTGAACTTCCTTCTCCAAATGGAGATGGAGCTGCTGAGAATAGCAATACAATACTTATAATGCAGCTCCAGATGGAACAAAGTGGCTTCAGATGACTGCCGGTGACTTATCTGCTGATAGACAACCACAGCAGAATATTTCGAGAGAAGTTTCTGGGCCTACACCTTACGCAAAGAGAAATGTGTTTGCTGGTAGCCCTGCAAATGCATGGCGTTTTCTTGTTGATAACTTCTCAAAAACATATTACAACATGCAGTTACAAAAGCCCATTGCCAACTACATAATCAGACGTTTTATCCTGCTACTGAAGAATTGGAAGCTTTCATCCTTATCATGTATGCACGAGGCGTTGCAGACAAAAGTGATTTACTGTGCACGATATTTGGACTGAAAGATAGGGAGTGCATTTGTGCAAAGGTGCTACGTCCAGAAACCGATTCTGCGAAATCGTCCGTTTCCTTCGTTTTGTTGTAAAATCGAATCGTTTGCAAAGACTACAGACCGATAAATTTGCTCTATTTTATGAAGTCTGGAATCAATTTACAAATAACTGCTGTACATGTTACAACCTGGAGCGTTTATCACAATCAACAAGCAGCTTTTCCCTAGCACAGCCAGATGCCCGTTCACGCAGTTTATGGTATCAAAGCCAGACAAGTTTGGGCAAAATATTGGTTAGCTGTGGACAAGGAAAGCAAATACCTGATAAACGGTTTTCCGTATGTTGGAAAGGATGAAATACGCTACGCCAATGAGCGGGTTCCTGATCATGTTGTAATGTAACTCATGCGCCCTTATCTCAATAAATGAAGAAATGCAACAAATAACAATAGTTTCACTTCTGTGAAAATAGCCACTCAACTAAAAGCAAAGCAAACGAGTCTTCTGGCAACAGTAAACAAAATCAGGAGAGAAGTGCCATTATCTTCGAGAAAGATGAAAGAAGAGCTTCATTCTTGCAAGTTTTATACATCTGGAGACATCACCCTAGCTGCGTACGAAGGAAAGGTGAACAAGCACGTGCTGATACTTGGCACAAGGACGTTACAGTAGCTGGTATTGAAAAGAAAACTCCTGAAACTGTCTCCTCATACAATGAAACCAAATACGCAGTCCATATACTTGACCAGCCTAATGGCTGAGAAATACACTTCCAGAACGGGCACACGAAGATGGCTAATACATAGTTTCCAAAACGCACTGGATTTGGCTGCTAATGCCTAGGTCCTCCAGAGAGATCACCCATGAAAACATTTCTCGCAGAGACTTGATCCGCACACTGGCGGAGTAGTTGGCTGGGCCAAAAGTGCAGAAACGAAATCACATTCCGCGCCAAAAAAAACATCATTCACCATCAGCAAGGACAATGAAAAAGAGTCAAAAAAGTTGTCAAGTGAAGATTTTGTGCAAGAGAAACCGCCCTGTTGGAGTTAGCACTCGTGTAAAAAATCGTTATGCGGAACTTGCAGTGCTAGTACAACGTGTCAACCAAACATGTGTTGTATAGCCAAGTTGAGTTTAACAGACAATTTCAATTTTAATGTCCCAGCAACGAAATAACTGAACGTGTGATATTATGAACGTGGAGAATTTGCCTTTGAAATAAAATTGCAAGACATTTGTAGTTAGCGCAAAGCGTAAAAATCTCAAAGCGCAATGCTGCCAGTATCCCAAGCATGCAGATAAAATTTTTAAAATGAACCTGCTGAGAGCCAATTTTCCCTTCTGTAAATAAATACAAGCAATGTAGGCTACAAGCGAAAGCGCACTAAATCTTACTTTTTATGCACAATAACGAAAGTAGTCAAAATTACTACCCTTGTGCATTTTAGATAGCAAAGAACTACAGGCATTCCAGTGTTAATGCAGTGTTTTTTAAGGCGTTTCAGGGACACGATTCAGGTCCCTAGCATTTCAAATCGGGTCCCTACAGATCCAAACCGGGTTCCTAACATTTTCCTTTAAAAAAAACCTTGGTTAATGTACATTTGAGAAACGTTTAATGTACTTGTTCTTCGCAAATATTGACATTTCATCTCTGCTGTCTCCAAAGAAACCAGCTGGATGTTTTGTAAATACGAAGTTCTTGTTCGTTAGATAGTTTACAAATACTTTGAATTTGGTGCATGGCAGCAGGAGTACCATCAAAATTTTGAATGCTTATGCTGATCTAAGACCTTTCAAGAAGCTTTCATGGTTTCTTTTGCAAATTTTTCGAACGGGTTGCTCTGCCGAAGACCCGAACGCGGTCCTTGGTCACGCGCGCTGCGACTGATGCGCGATGGTTTTGATTAATTTTTCAGATTCGCACTGCTAGTCAAAAGTCTACAGTGAAACAGGAAGATCCAGTGTGAAAATTCTTGTAGGCGAATGTTTACCTTGTCCGAACGCTCACTTATACTATTTGGAGCAGTATTCCTTTTGATTTGGTGTGGGAATGGCGTTCCCACACTTTTTTTCAGAACTAAACTCCTGGGTAAAGTCGAATGTCAGCTACAATCTTGTGGAAAACCAACAAACTCTCACCGTAATATTATCAACTGCGCTGTTGAACTCAACCTTGTTCTTGTATTGTCCAAGACTTATCTCTGTTTTTACGTAAGGCTGTTCTTTCTTCCGACGATCATAAGTCGAATACTGAACCTGCGAGAAATAACTGCGTGTAAAGCAGAATCTTCGTTGGCGTTGTTTTTTTTCTAATACGAGTGTCAAACTTACCAGCTACAACTTATGTGACTATGTATGATTTGCTTTGCATGTGGACTGAAAGCAGGTTTGCAGCCGGCGTAACTGGATTACAAGCAATAAATATCGTATCTCCGATCTTAATTAAATAGAAATAGAGAATGCACGACGTGTAGTGAACTTATTCGAAACCACTCGTTTCGACTTCGCGTAGATTCAATGCGAAGCACAAGTCAAGCAAGAAGTATGCATTTAAGTCAACAGGGAATTTTGTGCACAACCAAGAGGAGTCCTACGCAAGTTACCTAACAAACTCTCTAGAAGTGCAGTTACATTTTAGAACAGTGACATTTCCTACAACAGAAATTGAGGAAATCGTTCAACATCCACTTCGAATGGCTGAAATGATTTCACCAGCCGCAAACAGATCTCACGAAAACCAACAGAAAATTAGTCGAGGCACTTTCGCTGAAAAAAGACATTACTTTTGAAAGAGCTAACGACCTTGACCAATTGTACTCGTAGATATGTTTCTAACCAACTGGATTACCAGATGCAAAAACAAAGTTGATCTGTTACAGTTCTACAGTAATGTAGATACACGCTAATACTCCGGGACAAACGAAGTAAAACCAGTAGCGGATTAGTAATAAGTAACAAACGCAGCAGCAATTGTTACGGATCCGCGCTTTTGGGAGCACCGCGGTCCTTTGCGTTAAATTTTATTCATTATTATATATACAGATTTTTTCAGTGCAAGAAGTCAGTATTTTGCTAAATTAGCATACGCAGTAAGTAGACTACCGTGATGTGAATATTGAAGTATTTTACGTCATTATTGGTGTCACGCCTTTAGTGATTTCTTCACTAGATCTAGAGGTTTTTGTACGGACCTAGTGCTTTTTCACTGCAATATACAGTAGTGATTTTTTGCAAAGTATGTATTTGAAAAGATCGGTTGTCTTCACTCAACGTTTCAGTCCTTTGGGATCACTAAATACTTGATAAATTTGCACTAACAGAACGAGCAAGTTTTTTTATCGGAGTGTCTGTTTTCACTTTAATGTTGCCTATGGCCTTATTTTCATTTATTTGCAGGAACGCTGCAATGAAAATGATTGATTAAATGTTACGCTGATTGAACTAAAGCAGGCTACTTTGTGGTTGTTGTTGCTTTTAGCTTTTGAACGGAGCCTGACGATTGTTTGTATAATATTTTCCAGGCTTCAGAACGATGTATTTTAGAAAACCTTCATACGGAGTAAGGTTTCTGGGAGATAAAATACATAAATGATTTCAAGCAATGCTGTCAACTTCAACGCAGAAATCTTAAGTCCAGTTACTGTATTTTTTCAGATGTAGTGATGTTTACTGTGAATCTAGTGATTTTTGCAAAAAAGCCTGTGGCAACCCTGTGCGTCACTTCTTTTGTTACTTCCAAAGTATTTTGACATATATTCACTGGTCATTGAGTAGTTTCCTTGGCAGTGTGGGCCATCTACTATCTGGCAACCTGTTATAGATCAGTTGGGCTGCCCTATGAGGCAGATAAACAACCATAGCAAGTGCCGATTTCGTAAACACTCACTGCCATGCTTTTATAGCATATTTCTTTAAGTAAAGAAACTAATGAGTAGCCTAATTGACATTTTCCATCACATTGCAGATAACCATGATTTTGATCAATAATAGTGCCGGATATTTGACGTCAGTATGCATCTGGAAATACAAAACACATGGATACCCACACACTTTGATTTAACAGGTGTTCAAATGTATTTTTAACTTAGCTAGGGTCCAGTGCTATTAATATACTACAGGTTGAGTTAAACCTTCCGGCACTGGGTGAAGCTCACGTTCGAATTGCGTACAGGGTGAAGCGCTAAAATGGAAACCACCGTGTCCCGCGTGCAACGACTCGAATGAGATGGAAGGATTCTCATAGGATTTTGCCACATCTTGTGTAACTATCATGTGAAAGCCAGGGGTTGTCAGATAAATTTTCTGCCGACCCTATTTTTATCTTATAGTATGTTGTCCACGACCCTATGCAGGCCCGCAACCAGCATGGGGGTAACCGCGAAATTGCCACCCTGGAAATTTTGAAAAAAAATGTTTAGTTATAATCATTTTGCCTTCACGAAAATATCAACTGGATGCGGCCCTGACCCTATGCCAACAGCAACACGAGTTAGCAGATATGTTGGAATGTTTTAAAGCTACCCTCTTAGATTTATTCCGTACGTGGTCCAAATCCCTTCACAGTCACCACAATGCTCAGTTGTTGCACGGATAAAATCAATACCAGAAAGGTCACAGCGGGGAAGGCCAACTTATGGTCCTAAAAATACGAATATGAACATACGTCGCAGTAAACCATCAGCACGATGTGCTCTCATACTTCTATGCCGAAGCGTTTCGTGAATCCACTGACTTTGTTTTCAGTATCGTTGAGCAAAGCACTTAGCCTTCTTTCATTACGTCACAATCGGCCTCCGCATTCCTCCGCACGTTGATCTTACTACCGAGGAATATTAGCGATTCAAGATGCCGCTTTGCAGGAAATCACTGCGTGTAAATTGAGCTACTAGGCAGTCAGGGGTGACTTCTTCGCTTACAGTCTATATAAAATGAAGAAAATACAAGAGACGTAATGCACACGGAAAATTTATAAACGCACTGACAAATACGCCAGCTGACTACGTACAAAGTTCTACAAATCGTGACTATACTGACTGAATGCAACCCTTCGCGGTTTGCGTCACTGAAATTTCCGTTTGCTCTCATTCTGACTGACATAAGTTGCTCTGTGACGTATGCTACATAGCGATGAATGAGAAGGTCTCATCAGAATTCGTCCATTATTGCATAACGTACGTCACAGAGCAATGTAGTCCTCTGCGTACTAACCTTATTAATAGTAGCCCGGTTTATCGTTCGTTTGAAATATTCTCCAATGGCAACTGTCCATAGATTGGAATTAAAATACAGTTCTCTCTGCAAATCCACTGCTTCATCAAAATATTCATCTTATATGAATTATATTTTTAAAAATACTTAAACGCAAAGGGTAGCTCTGAAGAGCCCGAGTAAAGCGCGAGCGAAATTTAACGGAAGAGCCCGAGTAAAGCGCGAGCGAACGAATTCGACAGAAGGTCTACTATATACGATATTTTTGATTCAGATCAGCTGCAACATGAACGCGAAAGACCAAACATGAAACGAAATTGTACGAACAGGGACAAGGCGTAATGAAAAGAGCCCTAGTAAACAACCTTAATTTGTTAAGCGCATGGGCGTCCGCAGAATTATTTCCAGGGGGAGCAATGTCGACATTTTGCTATCCATTGCAGGTTGCTAACGATGTATTGCAAATGGATGTTCTCAAAACGCCTTACCCTTTCTACATCACATGTAAAAAATTATTTTTCTTCACATAAACGGAATAATATACGCTTTTTCGATTACTTTCTAAAAATAGTTCAAGAATAAATCATCGGCCAGAATAACCTTAACGGTGAAAAACGGGAAAGTAAGACACTCTCGCAAAACTGTTTCAAGCAATGAGAAGTAGACCTGTACATGCACACGACTATCGGACAATTGAGCAGATAAATTATGAAAACTCGCCACAGCAAATACAGCTTTGCACTCAGAACTCACTCAGCAGTCACAACTAATGCGCATTCCTTAAAGGACGTATTCCCACAAGGTTAAATGCACAGACATATTCCAACAAGTCACAGAGTACTGCACTCCTGCCTGATGCCGTATTGCCCACACCTGCCTAACTGACCTTGTCATCAACAACGCATTGCGAATTGTGACTGGATGCCTGCGTGCTAAGCCAGCCGACAATCTTTCTACCCTCACCTGCTGAGCTTTGTCGCATAAAATCCATTGTTTTTAGCGCGCCGTGCCATGGAGCCTGGACATCTGTTCCACTCATCTCTCATCCGCTCACCGGTTGGGAACACGACATCTCAAATCGAGACACCCAATTGTACCCGTCGCACACCTCATAAGTAGGGCAACCAAAAGTCAATAAGTGAAATTTTTTCTGCCTTTTTCAAAGCCTATGAAACGTCCACAAACCAGATTTCACGCTCATACCATGTGGGAATACCAAGTTATTAGATTTTAAAACGTCTAAATTTATCATCAGATCAATTTATCGTTGGGTCAAACTTTTCTTGCAGCACAGTTTTTTTCTATACATCGATATTTTATTGAAACTACAACAACATATATTGATAAGCTTTTGTCAGCCTGCTAAGAACAGTGTGGGGCCGGCTTAACCGCCTTTGAGACCACAACAGCATCTCCAAAGAACCTCTTTCACTCCATGCAGAAGCCTTTACCACTAAAAATGTGGTCACGATCGTTAGCTTTGAGAACTGGGTCTTATCAAGGATACTTTGTAACCGCGTGAATGAAGGTTGAAAGTTGATGATCAAAAACCCCTCTTGCAATTAATCATGTGATAAGGTCTGGCCAAAATTTTAGGCATCCTTCAGAACAGGTTCATTCGACGCAGATGTTCTTTAGCCATTTAGCAATAAGCTGAAATTCAAGCATGAAGTGCGCAACTTATCTTCACATTTGAAGAATGACTGAAACTGCATAATTTTCAAAAAAAGTGGAAGGACTCTAACTGCAACCCCTGAAAGAATTCATTTCAGAATTATCTTCGTTAACGCTTTTTCTTGATGTTCGCATAGCAGATGGGAGTTTCGTCAAGTCGCAAGCAACTCCACGGGCCACTAGATGCATTTTTGCATAAGCTTACCACTCCAACGTGCACTTTTTCTTCTATGTCAAACGACTGCGTAACTTTTTTAAGCCATTCCTTTATCTTCTCGAAATTTTTATCGCCAACAGACTTTGATCCATCAACAACAAACATCAAATCGATTGGGGTTGTGAAGCAACCTGTGAAGAAGCGTGCGTAGTTCATCGGGTTAGTTTTTTGGAGAGATAGCACGAAAAAGTGCGATTCTGACAACACGAAAAAGTGCGATTCTTACACTACTTTAACTTAAAAACCAAGGAATCCTGTGTAAAAGTGATTAAAAATTAAATGAAACAAGATTCTTTGTATGAAATTTGTACTAGTGCTGCAGGTAAAAACACAAATATGATTTTTGACGTCCATATGCAGCAAGTGCTTTTCGTATGACCACATTGCTTCTTCAAACTTTGTAATGTTTCAAATAATCCATAAAACAGTCTGCAGCACAAATCATTGCTCTGTGTACGATGCATCCTTTAGGAAAACCAGTGTAATGTTCACTTTACGCGATTGTTTGTGGCTCTTTGCATTTATATCTCGACAAGCTACCTAGGACTACTTGTTGTAAGAGCACTGAGCGTGTCTCCCAAAACAGCAATCTCGCCTTCAAGCAAAATTGTTGGTCAGCTATGACCACTACAAGATCGTTACTAGGCTTTTCAGAAGCAAGAATACAAACTTTTATTCGCGAGCGGTTGCCTAAACCAGCCAGCAGATCAGCAAATCACCACTAAAATGATCTGCCCGCAGCACCAAGCGCGTCACAAGGTTCGGTTGTTTGAGATGCCAGCAAAAAACGGGGAAGAAACCGGCGAAAACTAAAGGTCATCACCCACATAGAACAAGGGGGCAGCAACTGCAAATGGGGTGACCGGCACCATGGGTCCCAACACTAACAACGGCTCTGAGTCGCAACATGTCGTATTTCACAAAAACTGTCGATAAAGGGTAGAGTAACAGCCACATCATCTTCAAAAGACGCATCTCTGTTGAAAATAACGGTCAGGTTCTGTAACAATTGCACTGCGTTTTCTTGTTCAGTTGTGATTTGTAGGCATTCACTTTCTATGGAATTGCGAAATATGTATGCAGCATAGCAGTGGTTCTTCCCCCGGTGATGCATGAGGCCTTTCCAGATAGTATGCGAACAGCTATGTTTAGTTTAGGGTCAGATCAATACACCTGTCGCTAATTACATCACTCTTTTGAAATATCGTATCATAATATACTGTACTCAATTTTACTCGCGGTTACTTAAATTAAATAGATGCAACCATTGCATTGAAATGTTTTTCATCATAGTTTATCTTGGTGTTTTAGTACTCACAAGTGCAGTTGATCAAACTATGTTCTTTTAAAGCAATTGGTATTCAGCGATAGTAAATAACCACTTGGTGATGGTACGTGATAAGAACAACCAACCGTGGTGATGAACTGCCTTTTATCAACAAACTATAACAACTGATGCAAACAAACATTTTGTCGCTTTTATTCAAACCACAGTTATTTATTTCAAGTTGAGTACTCCAAATATAAGGCGTCCACATCGAAAAAAGTACCTTCAAAGCAAGGATCTTTCGTTTGCCAATCTTGTTTTCCTTTGCCAATTCTTGGCTGAGTTGATAAGTAGCACGAACCCTGGGATTTGTAAAGATCTTTGCACTTGTGCTGGGCAAGTGGAGCGCAAACCTGTTAAAATTACGTATAGCAATGCCCATAGTGAAGCGGAAGTTGTGTTAAACAAGGAAACGTTTCATCGTTAACCGATGCACTAAATACGTGACATTCTCAAAATGTTTGAAATTTCAGATTGATTTTCCAAGTTTGATGAAAACGTGTGGGGAACGTGTGGGGCAATTTCATTGTTTATAATCTATCACTATCAATTATTTTTTATAAGTGAAGCCTGCCATTTTGTATTCTACACAAAAGCTAGTGAAAATGACAATGTAAAACCTTTGTCCTGTTAATATTAACATGTACACACAGCAAGATTTTCCATAAATTCTCAAAGCAATGCAAAAGACAAACAGAAACACATAAGTTTCAAGACCCGAACATTCAAAAATAGTGTCGCAAATTCTTATAATATCCTGGTAAATGCGTACTGTTAAGTGAAATTTTCTAAGAAAACCACTTCTGAGTGTTGATTCAGGCACAGTATCTGCAAGCTGAAGTAATCTATACAGTGCTGGCGTCACGGGGTATCATTTTAAATTAATCTGAAAATGCGAGTAACTTCCACATTTGCCTTAGTTTGGGCGCTTTTGTCAAGCACAACCCACCTTATAAAACAGCTTTCACTGTTTGAATTGAAAGAATACAGACAGAATCGCTCGTGATTACCTAGGTAATCTTTTCAACGAGTCTAAGCATCACGTGAGTTCGTGAGCTTAAGGGCATCCGTCACAAAACACCCGGCACTTAACATCTTTCGGTGTTGCATCCGGATGCTAAGGATCATGCACACAGTTTTAGTCAGTAATCGTTTCGGCTAAATAAAACAATTTGTCACCCTTTGCATTTTCCCATAGCAACCTCCACCAGTGTTGGCTGAAGCCTGTGTCGAGGAACAGGAAGTATACTCAACAACTCTATACACGCAAATTGATAACTTCTTTAGCAGAAAAAAACAATTGTGTCAAAAGCTTAGTGGCAAACAGAGGATAGCAATGAGTGTCTGAAACAAAATGAATCATTCATTTTGGACAAGTGGCTGCAAAACATTAGCTTGAATGATGCCTACATTGTCAGAAACTGGCAAGCAAAAAAGACTAAAACTATAGTAGTAAATGATGTGTAAAATACTGTAATTGACTACAAGGTGGAAAATTGCTTTGGTCAGTTTTTTTTTCTGAAGCTTCACATTATTAAAATGCAGGCACACGAGATGCACAACATCCCACAAACTGTGATATTAGCGCAAGGGTTAAGAAATAATTTTGTTGATTTTAATGACCAACGCCAGCAAACCATTACGAAGTTATTTTCGGATGCCCACATAATATGAAATCAACTTGCTTAACATTTGAAAACTGTTATGATACGAAAATATGTGAAAAGAAATGAAACGCTTGTATGAAACTGTTTATGGAATTCACTTTCAATCTTAAATTAGATAAAGTTTGAAATCAGCTGGAAAATGTATTTAACACAGGCAAATTATTCATATACGAAAGATTACATACTTACCGCCAAGATGTCCCGTGCGGTGGGATCGTAGATCTGAGAAAGTGTCAACCCCAGGCTGTTTGCTCCCCTATACGTTTCATTGGGCAATTCAAAGGTGCTAAAGCAGTTTGTTCCAACCGATAAGTTATGGAAAAAGTCCTCAGGAATATCTAAAGATTTGCAAAATAGGTCACAATAACTGCAGTGTTAGAGTATGACTTTCAGCCAACAATTGAACTTGGTCCTTCACTCAAGCAGAAAATTTCGAAGCAAGATCGCTTTTCGAAATACAGGTATGTCGTTATTTTCCAGCAACACCTGGGAAGATATCGGTGCCTAAATATTGCCTGTGCTACAAAGTCTCTGGTCTGTACTATGTCTTCTTCGAGTAAATTAACTGTATGTGAGATTGAATTTGCTGTTGTAGTTTATTGTTGTTTGATATATCGATTACTCCTTCATAACAGCCACACACTACGATTACACAGTCGTAATAGCCACCAAAGTACTGTACACAACTTTAGGGACACCTTAGCCCCACGGCTATTATTTTGGTGATGTTCTTGTGTACTTATAAATGCTTATACTGGAAGGTAAACTTATATGCAATACAATACAGAATACACAACTATCACTATTAAAATGTACAGACGCCTTACCGCAAAACTGCAAAGCACCTGAAGACGTGGTATTCATTCGCGAATGTTCTGAGACACCCATTGGTGAGCCAACTATGATCCTGAAAACCGAAGTACATGATTCATGCATTAAGGCAACTGTTGAACTTTGTGCCAAATTTTTTGTCACACAAGGACTATACACACACGGTCACACTATTCTTACCTGGGGCCCTGATTGGTATTTGCTTCGCTGAGATTGTAGAACCGAGTCAGCAAAGAGTATCCAAAAAAACGTGAGGCATCGCTGACAAAAAACTTCCCATGCACCCTGGTTTCCGAACTTGCGAATAGATTGAATGATTCAGAAACCGGGAATTGAAAAGTGATCAGCTTTATTAGGGTTATCGCCAAAGGGAAAGGGCAATGTGTCTGTAGAGTTGTTAACCGCATCTCTTAACTGACGAGGGCTAAACGCACGGCAATGAAATTAAGTTGAGCGAGCTGATAATATAAACGGATTGACACCAAAGAAAAATGGTTTGTTATTTTCCTTGAAAGATGGGTATTCAACAAGCTGAAGCAATTCACAGTTTTCTATTTGAACCACCAACATCAACAGAGCATTGACTTTATCAGAGTAAATGAGTGTGAAACCAACTAAGCGCCTCATTTGCAACATCTGATGTTCACTAACATGCTGCTAGGTGACTCCACCTTTCAAGTAAAACATTAAACTTGATTAGCTTGGATATTAGGTTTTGCAAGGTTATGTGCCAAAGCTGTCAAACAATGACGCAAATACTGTGCCTTGCAAGTACATTGGCAGTCTGTACATTGGCAACTAGCCTAAGGTTTCTTACCCTAAATTGAACAATGTTGCATTTGCTAATTAGAACTTCTAAAAGTACGATTCACTTGCAGTACAATAGAACTTTCAAGCTGTCATGAAGTCACGGCAGAATCTTTCCTCTTTTGAGCACTTTCGCAACATTCAGAAGTTTAAATTTTTGACCGCACGATCTTACGGAGGAAAACATAGGGAAGTACGCAACGTTGTTGCCTATAACAAAAATAACTCAATTGGTTTTCATTGAAATTCTGAGCGTTGATTTTGATAGTACTTTCGTGAGGAAATTGTAGAGCTTAAAGACAACCCTTTCGTTTTAATGTATATCCTTCTTTTTGTTGAAGTTTGAGAACAAGCAACATAGAGGCGCGAGTATAAGCTGCGAGTAGAAAGATAATAGAAAATTTCAAAGATATATGCAATTACATTCGCTTGAACTCTAAAATACTTTTATTTGCGTACCTTCCACGAGTTCCATTTAAATGTAAATAGTGTGAAACATGTCAAAGATTTATATGCACAATCGTACTGCTAATTTCTTTTTGGGAAAATTTCTTCAACGGATACTGTACTTGCTCGTATTTCATAACCTCTACCATCCTAATCAGAGTTGCCGTTACCGTTTAACAACGTATCTTTCGGTCACCCTAATGATTTTGCAAATTATAACTTTCAAATTTGTGATAAAATATTAAAAGCAAACTTACACGGCACACACTTCTCAATATTTATGAAAACCGCGGTAGCGCCATTCCAAAACCATATTTTTCAGCGCAAAGTTAAAAAGCAGTATCAAAGACATGCTTGGTTTAAACTCACAACACATGAAAACACAGTGAAACATTTATTTCATCAAATGGGATTCTAGACGCGGCCTGCTTTTTGCACACACCGTAAGAATACCATGTGATTATGCTCACGCTAAATTATCATACAGGAATAAACAATATTTTTATCCACGCTAAGAAAGATATTGATTAAGCTCGTGCGAATCATAACAAGCAACGAGTCTGCATTTCATTGTCTGCATTCTGGTCCACAACAAACATGCTAACTTTCTGCCTCTATCAAGAATTGTTGCTTACGACTTCCTTTCTCCATATCACTGAATTGATACAGAAGTTTTGTTTTTATACGTTGATGATAGCTAAAATCTGTCGGGCTATGTACTGCAGGAAAACCTTGAGAATTTTAATAGATAATTGACAAGCAATTATTCGCCGTAGGTCGCTGCATATGCTTGAAACAAATTTGTAAGTTTACCGAATCGCTTCAGGTGACTTGCGAATCGACAAGGAAGGAAATTGTTGAATGGGTCAAGCTTCAATTGAAAAAGTGAAGCAAGCACAGTAAAGGTGCCTACAGCAGATAACTTTTGGAACCTTCATTTCGGCAGTGCGCAGATAACACAACTCTCGACCCGGCGTCCTGACAAGGGGATTGAATTATGCAGGAAGGTGGTGCATACTGCACGAGCTGCAGCACACAAGGCCTGTGTTCGCGTGTGACACACTTTAAGACATTTTCTGGAATTCAGAATCTTATGTGTTGAATGAATGCACTCGTGTCAGTTGAATATTTCAAAATTTTCAAACTTTTTTCCAAAGTAGGCAACTTTGAATAGTGGATCGCACTTTGAAAAAGAAACGTGATGCTGGCGATTTGAAATCCATGTTCAAAAGATTGTCGTTTCTTTCGAAGCAAAACGAAAATGTAGAACCTGCTTTTGCATTTAAGTCGGAAATCAATGTGACGTGAATTCTAAACCATCGTTTGAAACATAGTTAGATACGAAAATGTGCAGGCTTTATTACCGATAACTTACTTGCTTACCTCACGAGTTGTCCTTGCAAGACCGAAGTGCTGTAAGGTACTGCGGTTCCGAAACTACTTTTAGAAAGTACAACTACATTTACCAATTGCACGTTGAGTTTACGCATTGCACAGACAGACAGACAGACAGACAGACAATTCTAGTTTATTTTGCACAGTTATTCTGATTCATACCGCATGTTGTTTCAAGCTATTTCGGAAGCGTCGCCCTGCCAGAAATTACCTTTATCTGAAAGCGACGTTTTCTATGGTGTTAATAGTCAGTAGCTGGGGTTGGGTTTAATAAGTTCTTTACACTTTTGCAGTAAGCTTTGAAGCTTCAGTGTATGCATGTAGTTGAACAAGACGTATTTTCTTGTTTTGTTTGTCGCGCTTGGGGTTGTGAGTTTTTTTCATTGTCTTGAGGTTGTTCACTTTATCTGACCTTCTTTTAGCCTTTCAACGTTTCACACCTGTTAGCATTGCTTGCAGATGGCAGGACTGACGTGACGATACGGAGTGTTGCGTGAAATCGATTTCCTATTAAAGATCCGCGATTGATTTATTGCTTCTTTCACCTGAGGAGTGTAGTTAACTTGAATACATTCAGAAAGGTAAGTATTTAATGTTGATCTGAAGTATAACACTTGGGACTAGTCCCAAGTGTATCGCTAAATTCTTTTCCACGACTTGCATCATCAATCATTCGTGGGGCATTCTGGACGCATGGCCGAATCACCGTAGCAGGGATCTCTATAGTCAATTCGGAGAAGCGCTCGACATTTAGGACTTTACGCAATTTACAGTTTTGCACTTTGTCGCAAAGTGCCACACCGTGAAAGTTTCGCAAAAATCCTATCTCTTACGCTTGCTATTGAGATAGCATTCTTTCAATCATTACCCAAGATCCACGACCATAGGGTTGGAATGAAGAACAATTAAAAAAATTATAGCTTTGTGGTGTTTAAAATCTCCCGTTTTGTGACTAAAGAGCGATAAAATTTACGCAGAACTGCGTTTGCTTTACCAATCTACGTATCATGTGTATCATGCAATCTTGTTCCCGTACTTGAATGTCTTGACCTGCTGCAATGCACTTCCACTTACTCGCAGCGTACACTGCGTTGGGCTTCCGGAAAGACATACGCCATGGTTTGTGCCGATTTTCATTCCAGCTTGGTCGCACTCAACAGAAAACTGATCAAGTGCATGATGAATACTTGTTCAGAAATACGGAAACAGTAACAAACCGTCTCAAGATACAGCGATTGATCATGCAGATTCCAACGTTGCCACCCTTTCTGACGCCCATGGGCATGAGAAATATTGAGGGCACGACTAAACGTCGTTTTTGTTCTGTTTTCTCTCAGCTACATCCAAGGACTTGCAGTTGGATTTCCTGTTTGTGGTGGGCAGTGGCAACTATAAATTATTATCACAGCTCAGGTTACCCTCAACTTTGATTCTCACTCTTGTGCAAGTTGCCAGGTACCAACGTAGTGCAGTTTCATGGCATTATCGACAAAAAGCAAAGCTTTTACAAGTCGTTGCACGTATGAAGTAGCTCCAAAGTAGGGAAAAAATTGTGAAAAACAAATCCGACTTGCAATCTATTGTGAAAAACGTGGTTTTTAATTTCGTTGACAACCTGTATTGTTAGAATAAACCTCTCTTTCGAATAAAAATTTTTGCAACTCTGCGATTCTCCAGTGTTTAGAAGATGAAGGTTTCTGGTTTATAGTTGTGATTTTTAAGTTTTCTCGCTGCACTTCGATCAGAGATTGCGGCAGTAACGCCCAATGAACGATCGCGGTTAGTTTACCATGACAGCTCAATTATTTCCTTGCAAAGTTAGAAATGCCTAGTATCACTTAATCGGCGAGAACCACAACGCCAAGAAACGTCGCATTGTAACGTAAAACGAAGAATAAAAGTGGAACTTAATACCTTTCGACCACTGTTCCCCATATGCGACTGCGTATCGCGCCAGTCAGTTTGGACCGAAGTTGCCAAAAAGTCTCAAGCAATTTTACCTCTCTTCATATGCTTGATGTTTACCAGAAAATAAATAACCAAGGAAACCACCATATCTGATCTGCATGCAAAATTAAATATCTGTCTAACTGAAAGTGGTGATAGTCTTTTTTATAGCTTTGTTTCCGTTTAGCAATGGAAATTGTAGTGCATCCCCCATTTGAAAAGCAAGACCACCTTCCCAACAAATAGGCATACCTCTATGCTGGTAATGTTTTGAAGAACATAAAGAAGTTGCATTGAAGCGCTTGCAATTTTTAAGAGGCTCACCTGCTTTAATCCATCCAAACGTCAGTGAAGTAAAATATTTTCACCGGAGTTTTTTAATGACATTCCAATCAAATGCAACTTTTGATTTTGCCGTTGTACAAACAGTACAGGATGAATATTCCGAGCGTGACAACAATAGCATGAAAAAATGGTCGGCGGAAGGAGGGTGCAGGCGGGCCAAGGCCCCATAGGATTTTGAAATATGATATTTTCCTAATAACATTTAGTAGAAGAAATGTTTTTGTCTTAGTTTCGAGTTTATAAAACAAAATTTCGTTTTGTTACCCCATCTGGAAAAGTGCTTGTGGCCATCACCAGGAAAAAACACTATTGCCCAGCCGGGATAAAAACCTGCCGACGACGCGCATGCTTACATACATTGGGTTTGCATTACACTTTATAGTGGAAGGTAGCGGTTGAAAGCTGCAGGGGGCATTTATTCTTTATACCCTTTAACGTCCATAGCGGCCACTTTTTTGACCAAACTTTTTAATAACATAACAATCCACAACTGGCCAGTCGATTGAGCTAGACAGCTGTTCAAACCCTGTACGGATTGAGCAAGTCTTTCAGTTGAGATTGAAAAAAAAATTATTTTGCGGTCTGGTGACACCTGTGGGGTACGTCACAAGTTGGGGTGTTTTTGCATTTTTGTCAAACTTTATTCGGCCCTGGGCGCCAACCCAATGAGCCAATATATTGGATCAATTTCATTTATTCTAGGCTATCATCCGTGTCTTTAGAGTCCGTGATTGGCTTTCTAGCATATCTGGAGCAAAAATTACGGCTAAAAAACAATTTTGGGCAAAATTCAAAAAATTTCACAAAAGTCAAAATAGCCATTTCAGGCCAAACTTTCGGCAGCCATACCTCGGCAGCAGAATGAGCTAGAGAGCTATTCAAACCCTGTGGACTCGTGAAGTCTTGTAGTATAGAATGAAAAAAAAATTAGTTTTAGACTTGGGCTTCTTCGTTGATGACGTCATGAGTGGGGTATGTTTTGCTTTTTGGATGACGTCATCGCCGATACGATCGAGCCGATATAGTGTCTCGAAGCTTTATTGAATTCTAGGCTACAATCCAAGTCTTTAGAGCCCTTCATCGATTTTCTAGCGTTTCTGGTTTCAAAGTTACGGCCAAAAAAATCTAAATAGTTTACAAAAACCTGGGGGAATTCCCGGAATTTTCCCTAATTAATATTAGGTTGCTATGCCATAACTTTTCAACCAGAAACGCTACAAAATCAATTGAACCCTCTAAAGACTCGTATTACAGCTTAGAATCCAAAAAAACTGAGCCACAACATCAGCTCAATTGGTCGTCTCCCAGGGGATGATTACGTCATCCATATTTAAGCAAATGCATGAACATCCTCCATAATGTAAATATCAACAAAAAAACTGACATCCCAAGCTTAAAATTTTTGTTCAGTCTAAACTACAAAACTTCATGAGTCTTTAGAGGGCTTGACCAGCTCTCTAGCATAATCTGACGGCGAGTTATGGCTGGGGTGCAATATACCCCAGGTTAGCCTTTGTGAGAGCGCAATTTTTCACCAATTTTTGGTTTTGGGGCTATAAATTTCGCTCCAGATATGCTAGGAAGCCAACCAAGGGCTCTAAAGACTAGGATGATAATCTTGTTTTTTAAAAAAAAACTCGAGCCAAGAAATTAGCTCATTGGTTTGGCGCCCTGGGTCGGGTAAAGTTGGCCAAAAAGACAAAAAAACACCCCTTTTTTTGACGTCCCTCACAGAGAACCCCCATCCCAAAACGAAAATGTTTTTTTCAATTTTAAGAGAAGACTTGCTGAATCCGTAGATGGTCTGAACAGCTCTCTAAATTAATCAACTGGCAAGTTGTGGCGTTGCAAACTTGGGCAAAATGTGTTAGCCGTGGACGTTAAAGGGTGCAAAGCGATCTGCTTACAGCAGCTTTGCAAAGCACAAATTTTGAAACCCAAGGTAATATACGAAAAGAAAGTTGGTTGTCCAGAGGAAAATGGACTGCTTACACACAAAAATACACTCAATCTTCAGACGACACCTGTTCAAACATTTTGGTTTCTTCATTGGATCTGTAGCCCGAATCTTTCAAACAGAAAAAGATCACATGAAATAAGGCCGCGCACCACACCATGTTTATGGGAGCTCTGGCCTTATGAGATGTGTTTGCTGGTATTCTACTTTTTGGGCCTTCATACAATTTGCAATTTACTTCCGTAAAAAATGTTCTACAGACAGTTGCTACGTTTCAAATGCGAGCAGACTGAAAATAAAGAAATATAAGAAGTTTGCAAGAGATTTGAAAAACAGAAGTTTTTCGTATCAATTTTTGTCAGCAGATTTCCTTCCAAGTTGTTTCGCCATTGTGACAACCTGTTAAGTACTTCAAAGGAACACCGCTTCTTAGACCAGTGGTTCCCGAAGAATGGTTCAAAGAAGTGTCAAGAAATGGGTCGAACCAAGGCGGTGCCAACCTGATTTATATATTTTCAACGTTACCACTGCTTGTCTGCGTCTGTCTGTACATGAGAAAAGACTTTATTGCTGACATTCAAAACGAACGTAGCAACTTACTGCCAAAATCATACCCACAATCATTGTTTTTTCATGGTAACATACGCTGTTTGAGGCTTGGGTCGCGAGGTGTTCACCAAACTCATATTTGAGTTGCGCTCAAAATGTTTGGGAAGTGCTGACTTAGTAGTTAGGTATTTGCACTGATCTCGTGTCTTCGCACCCGTTCACATGTGCAACTGCTCCCTCAGTTGTTCGCATGCGCAACGTTTCCGCACTCGTTCAACCTCACACTCGTTTATATATCTAACTATTCCCACATGGACATATTTATGAAGAAGATAATAGTTATTGCTTTGGACTTTTGTACACCCTTGTCAAAAAAACAAAACAGTTGCAAGGAAGAAACGAGTTTGTTGTGTTTTTGCATATTTTTCAAGCCATTTCCACTTTTGCCAACCGCCTAAAAACATGAATTGGAAGACAAGCAACCTCGAATTCAGCATTGCAACTGAAGAGATTTTGCAGGTAGGAGTCTCTGATATGTGATACTAAACAAAGTGTTGGTGATTTCACACCAGCAAAATGTGGCTGCATCAATTCCAACATCAACTCTTCACAACATCCAGTTTCACTCAATACATAAGGACATACTTGAAAAGAAGGAAAAAATGTAATATGCTGTTTCGTATTCAAACCTCCGCAAAGTTTGACGAAAATCCGGCTTGACACTGATTTAGCTCGTTAGAGACGTTGACAGAAGAAGCTGGACCTAGAAACAACAAAAATGTAGAAAGAAAACACGTCAAAATATTTTTGAAAAAACGTGATGCTTTGGTTACAGGTCTATTGAGCTTTGCGTGCGTCAATCAAATAAGAGGAAATTTTGAAGACATCATGGAGATTTTCCGCAATACGAAATTGCAGTGCAACATCTACTGTAAAGCATTTCTTTCTTTGTATTGGAAACATTTGGTTTCTAGCAACTTGGACGCAGAGGTATAAAGTCTTCCAGTGGACGTTGCTTGACAGGGACACTAAACTGTTTTTGAATGTATACGCTTTTTTTCTCATTCACAATTGATGTAACTGGGAAATCATCAGCAAAAATTGATAGTTTGGTGTCATTTTACTTTGGTGTCATTAGTTAAGTTTCGGGAGAACTGCTGCAATTCGTTGTTATTTAGAAATTTGGAAATACTGACAAGACCGTAAACTTTTTGCGGACGATTTGGTACTTCTGCGCAGGGTTGCGAGTCGGAGCCGGAGTCGGAGTCATAAGGAGTCGGAGGTTTTTGGGTGGAATAGGAGTCGCACTTTTTGTCCGACTCCGGATGTCCGATTGGATCATTTTTACATCACACTCTTAAGTTGAGAATTTCTGTTGAAATAGTACAATTTCTTTTGAAACTGTTGTTGAAACATAGATTTCTTGCTGTTCACCACGATTTCCATTGATTTTAACAACCAAACGTCATTCTCTTTATGTTAAGGAGTCGGAGTCAGAAATTTTGAAAAGGTCGGGGTCGGAAATTTTAGAAAGGTCGGAGTTGGGCTCGGAGCCGGATATTTTACCTCCGACTTAGCAACCCTGCTTCTGCGTAAACTTTATTGCTCTGTGGTCACAAAATGGGAGTTTTCAAACACCGCAGAGCTGTCAGATTTTGTATTGGCGTTTGCTCCGATCGTCATCTATAGCCATAAATCTTGGGTAATGACTGAAAGAATACAATCTCAAATGCAAGGGTCAGCGATGGGATTTTTGTGAAGAGTTCACGGTGTGACACTTCGGGAAGAAGTACGCAGTTGTGAACTTAGTAAAGTAGTGAATGTTGAGTCGTTTCTTTGAATAGAGATATCTGAGCTACAATGGTTCGGCTATGTAACCTAAATTTCCCGGAATATTTTCGATGTGCACCTGCTGGCTACACCCACACGAAAGCGGCCCAGAGGTTGACCGAGGACCAAGTGGAGTGATTACATCTAAGACCTGGCTTGGTTCGGTCTTGGTGTGGAGTCAGCAAAACTATCTGAGATTGCTGTTGACTTTGAGGTATTTCGAGTCAGGGGCGGATCTAGGGGCGATTGTGTGATCGCCCCCCTGAAACCTACGAAAGTAACTTTTTTCACCATGATTTTGTACAATTCGAAAAACAGCATTCGCGATATAAGGCCGTTTAGATGTCCATTGTTTTGTCACAGCAGTGCTGTGAAGCATACTTCATGTTTCTTTCTGCAGTGCACTCATAATGAGACTTGACTCCCAAATATTACTGAAATCACCCCCTCTACACTTACTCACTGGATCCACCCCTGTTTCGAGTCCTCCTAGGGCTGTTGCTCCATTGACCCTCCACAAAGAAAAAGCGACTTTGAAAATAAACCAATAACTGGACGGAAGGCTGAACGTCTAAAAGTCAACGTTAATTCCAGTGCTATCAGACCGCGTACCGCTTGAAGCTTCAGTGCACCGCTATTGAAATATCAAAATGTGAAAAATGCGTTCTGGATTGTGATCAACTTACTAGACCTTATTACAGCACTAAGTCGCCTAAAGACATAGTTTTCAATGGCAGAAAGTAATCTGAAGAAGTTAGGAATCTACTTTTGGAAGATGACTCTTTTTGATCTGTATGATACAACAATTTAAACACAATGTTGTTACCAAACAGACTTTCAGCAAATGCGCTTCAGAATCGTGTCACTTGCCATGTTTATCTGCTCAATTTTACAGTTTAGACTAGGGTTCTCAAATTCAAACTGTTCCAGAGGATAAATGAGGTCTGATAAAGTAACCCGAGGGTCGCATTATGACGCTGACGCAACAATTACTGTAGCTGAATCTCAATAGAAACAGCATTTACATCTTATTTCCTGCCAAAGGTATCTTGAGTTATAGGCAAATCGTTTCTAGCTTTCTCTGCATTTGTCTAACTAAAAGAAACTTGTTCACTCGCTTGGCAGGGAGTAAAAATTGGGAATCATTGAAGTAAATATTTCTCGGTTGGTCTTTCACAAACATTATCGATTTTTATCGATATTGTTTGATCAAACTACTAACTTCATCATTCTCCCTTCAAGCACTTCATTATTCTCCCATTCTTTCTAAATGTTCGCGCATTACCTTCTTTTCACTCCAATGAAGCAATACTTCAAACTTATTTCTTTATTTGCTTCTGGTTATCAAGAAATTGATTCCTTGATTAGTTTCAAAGGAAACACCAAACTGAAGTGTGCATTGATTGAATGTTAGAATATTATATCAAAACAAATACCTTTACGCTTGCAAAATTTTTAGTAATCTAGCTTCTCCAAGTCCTCGTTAAGTTTAGCAATGCATTTCAGTCATTTAATTTTCTTGTCGGGATGTATAAAAAGCTGTCAGGTGAAACACACGAAAGAATATTAAACATGGTAATTGTGGCATTTTGCGACTTTTCATAAATTTTCTCTTTCTCCACCTGTTCGTGTTTTAAAGTACATAGTTTCATGTACTTTCGTGAATATTGGTACTGCAATAGCACTATAAACAGACTTATGCAACAAACTTGCGTGGCTCAATTCATGGATACGCTATTCTAAAGTAGTTCGACCTTTATAACTTCATCAGTATTTAATAGCAGAGGAGCACAGGAGACATTGGAGCGGAAAGAATTCACTAGATATTTTAAAATTTGCTAGCTAAGTAATGCCGTCCAGGTCCGCGGAAGATGGAAAGAAAAGGACGTATAGAAAAGTTGTCACGGAATCTGCAAAACAATTGTTATGGCATCTTCAAGAATAATTGGACCAATTTGGCAAGTTGGGTCCGATATTTGGGTATACGGGGAATGATCATCATCGCGTCCCTCATCTACAGCTAGTAAAATGAAATGTTTCCAAAAATTCTAATGCAGCTGAAATTGTTCGTTGTGGCGAAACGTAGTAAGCAACTTGCAAATTTAGTTCACATGTGGACATGAAAACTGACACTGATTTGGTGTCGATCGACCTGGGTATAGAATCCTCAAGCAGCTGCAAGTTACATAACAAGCTTGTGTTTTTAATTTGGTTCTCAACACTTAAATGATGATGTGCGGAGTAAATCCATTTCCTACAAACGCATTTTGTGTCAAACACTGATGTTTTTTCGAAGTTTTGAACACTACAAAAGCATTTAAAAAACGGTGTTTTCCGATAGCGTTGACTATGTTAACATAAATGGGCTTTAAGTAACTTTGTGAATTGTTCCAGGTCTTAGAGCCAGTTTATGCAATGTTGATTCCTCTTTCAATGTTAGGACTTTCACAGTAAAGTGCGTTTAAACACCAACATGCTTTTAAGAACCAGCAACTAGTGAATATGTCATTGAAACACGCGTGCAGTGGGATGGCCTAACCAAAAATTTAAACATAAAAGTGTCCAACAAAAGAAATAGTTGCTTCAAAAACATTATATTCACTACCGATTTGCAAAAATTATTAGTAAGACTTTTAATAAAAGAACTACCGTATTGCCATTGTAAATAATTTTTATGGAACGATCGCAGCGACAGGTGCGAAACGACATGTCTACATCTTTGTCAACAAACGCTCCTAAAATTGTAATTCATACCAATTGCGTGTCTGCTTCTGATTCGCAATAATGAAATGATATATCTTTTGTGAATTTGTTAAACTCACGGTTGACACATTTACGCATTGCTTTAATTGTACTAAACTTGTGCGCTCATTAACACTTGAAAAAGCAAACTCTGTACCGGCTAAGTAAAAAATGAAAAATGGGTTCTAGGTTACAAAACGTTAACAGTATTATCGAAATATTTTAAAAACAAAAATAAGTTTTTGATATATTCGCAAATAAAACTGTACTTGACAAACAAGGCAGTTTAAATCCGGCAGCGATGCTTGTTATTTTGTCGCTCAGTGAAACAAACCTTTTCATCAAACCTTCTTGTCTTAAGATTCTGCCATTTCACACCCCAAAAAATTCATTTTTGTGTTGTCTTTACTCCAAAACATTAAGGCACCAACGTACTTTCTAAAATCTGGATATCTTGCTGCAGCTTGCTGACAATATCGTTCAGGCGATCAAACTTTTCCACTGTAAAAACCCGGTCTTTTGATCCTGCGATTTGAAGAAGCTCATCTCGGTTTATTGCTCCGACGCCAACCGCAAATGAAATCACATGATTTTCACGGGCGTAGGCCACAGCCCTGGGCAAGTCCCTGGGAAAAAGCACCAAGAGATAAGTCTACATTGTGCCACACATTAAGCAATGCAATGAAAAAACGTTTTCAGCGTCTTTTATTCACAAGAGTAAATCTTATGAAAAGCATATTTTGTCGTTTGTGAGAACGTAGTCACAGCGGAAATTAAAAATCAGCTTCGCCGAAACTACTGCAAAAAGCCAACTCCATATTACGCAGTCAAGATCTCTACCACGGTGTAAATGTGGATGTTTGCTTCATTTAGATATATACAGTAAGGATAGAGTTTCAAAGAAGCTTAAATGTAGGTAGTAGCATTAACACTAAACTGCGATTACAAGAATCAAAAAGAAGAGTGTGGGTGGCAATGTGAGAAACTTTCTTCGTAGTTCAGAACGATGCAGCCGTCTTCATATTGTACAGCATGATCACCCCTTACCATAAGGGATTATGTTAAACGCAGATCTGGAATCGAGAAATGACGAAAATGTGAAATTAATGAATTTCTTTTGCTTGTTCTTTGCGATTACATGGATGTCAGCCTCCAATGTAAAAAAGTATATAATCTTCCAATAAATATTTTCATCTCCTCCACAATGATAGCTTTAGCTTTTTGTGTTAAATGTTGATAACACAACAAATAAAATAAAGATACAAAGGAAAATCAAGATGGCATGTTAATCATCCAAGAAAAATTTTGCCCCATTTAACAAAAATTGCTTGTGTAATCGCAGAAAATGATGTAAAACCAGGGAAATCGAAAGATAAATGATTATAGTTCAAATCCGTTGTAACGTTATGACATGTCGCACTTCAACTTGCAAAGACAAGCGGGAGAATCTTTCACTTCATTCAAAAAACAATAGTTAGTGTCAAGACTTGCTTGCACAAAGTACAAAAAATCTAGCTTACAGAACTATTAGCAGCTGCGAATTCTAAGATACTCTTGAATCTGAGTTTTACAAGATAAGTTGGAGTTTATTGCAAGAAGTGTCGAGCAGGTATACTCACTATTGCAGTGCCATTTGGGGAAGATCGCGGGGTTCTATTTTGCGGAGTTTATACTCCTCGTCGGATAAACTCTCAAATCCTGTTGATTTTTATTTCGGATTGGTCGTACTCAGGGGAAAACCGATCAAGTGAATGATGAAGACCCTCTTCAGAAATATGCAAGTATAATACCAAATGGTCCGAAAAATGCAAGCCGTTGATCCTGCAACTTCCAACAGTGATACCTCGCCTACTCAACTCTGACCATCCATTCGATTCATATAGACTATGAAAAGGAGTGGTTACAGCACACACCCTTGTCGGAGTCCAACACCTAGGGTGAAATGAAAGTTTCTGATTTTTCAGACCAGGAATAAATTGACTTGACGGCCAATTACAAGCAGGCAACACGCTCTCCCGCAACATTCCTCAAAGTTTTTCACGAGGGACCCGGTCCTACGCTTTCCAGATATCGGCGGAACATGTGTAGATGTCTATGGCATACTCCCAAGATTTTTCGAAAATTTGCTCAAGAGTGAAGATTTGATCTGTAGTGCTATAAGCCAATATGATAACCGCCCTGGGCAGCCTCCAGCTTTGGTTCAAAAATTTCTCGGAATCTTTTCCAGGGTACTTTGCATACACTTTTCCAGGTAGGCTACGGAGAGAGAAACGTGGTCAGTGCATTCCCTCAGTAATTAGTGCATTCGTTACTGTCTCCCTCTTTGTGTACGTGGATGATCACCCAGTTTTCCAATCTTTCTGTACCATCCAGAAAACCAGTCCACTTGACTCACCCGAATTGGCCAAAGAACTCCATGATTCAAGACTTTGAGCATTTCATGACGGATTTCACCGTAGCCTGCTGCTTTCCTAGCTTTCATTGCTGTGACAGAGGACGTCTAGAGGCGTGTTAATGATATTTTCTTCCCCAAAATATACCTCCTGTGTATCCGGTGGTGCGTACTGATAGGGTTTAAACAAATATTTGAAGTAAGCTCTCCATCTATGAGGATGTCCTCGTCGTTGCTGAGTAAGACACAGGTTTGGTTATTGATGAATCTGGCAATATGAGATCATTTTCAGCGAAGACATGGGATGGTTTACCAGAACAGTTTGTTGGTTTGCCAGTAATTGGTATCCAGTTTTGTCAGAAATTCTTCCACAATTGCATTTTGGTCTTTTGCACCGTGACGTGTGCGGACTTTCGCGCCTCAGTGTGCCACGAATGCGAAAATGATCTGGAATTGTTCTGAAGCAGTGCCTTGCAGGTGCTTTCTTTGCTCGAATAGCAACTTTCACCTCATGGGTCCACCATGGAGTTACTCTCTTTACCATTATTCGCCACACCGACTTACTTTTTGTACGCATACTCGAGCAACTTTTGAATATAAAGTTCGTTTGAACAGCCACCACTCCACATCTTTGTGCGCTGTGCACTCCTTGAGGTCTCGGAACAAGGACGATAGGCTGTGCGTAAGACCTTTCTTACATCTTTGTCCGCTAGGAATTCCCACTTCATTCGATACGTTCCTCAGGTCCTACACGTTTGCGTAGGCCCTGTTGGTTTTTCAAGACGTAAGTTGTAGATCACCAGGTAGCGATCGGTAGACATTTCTGCACCTTTTTAACACGAACGTCGAACACAGAATGGAAATAGCCAGCCGAAAATACGCAGAAATCAATGCGAGACCGTTTACCCAATGAATCTCTGCACAAGGTGTACTTGTGCACATCCCTATCTTGGAAGAAAGTGTTCATGATGCACAGTGCGTTGTTACAGCACAGTTGCAACTGCAGCCTTCTGTTGCCATTAACATCAGCATCACCATGCTAGTCAACCACACTGCTACACACCCACGGATCGTTCCCAAAGTGTGCATTGAGGTCTCCCAAAAGGATCGTGGATTCATTAGTTTTAACGCTTCCCAGGGCATCACTAATTTCTTCCACGAATTGAAGCTGAGGTGCATGTGAGTTTGGGCTGTGTACCCGCATCGAATAAAAGGAGCAGTCCAACAACTTCAAGATGCATAGCCTTCCTCTAAGCGCAGTGGTGTTCAACCTGGGGGTTGTTTGCTATTTATCTGGGGTCACGCGAGCTTCTGATAAGATATTAATAATTACTTCTAGATTATTATATTTCGTACATGGAACCACTTTTTGTTTTAGCCAAAATAATAGGATCACCTGGCAAAAATTATAGCCTACTTATTCACTCAAAATTGTTTTAAGTGTGATTATTACCATTACAGTACTTTTGCGTTTGGCAACGCACGAATAACTGTGTGACGTTTGAATATGCTGCGTTTGCAAATTAGGCATCTGATTGCGGTAGCTAACTTGGGAGTTATTCTAATTTTCAATTAGTTGTGTTGTGGAGTGATTTGTATACGGCACGGGTCTCTCTGACTGATGCTGCCATATGCATCAATCCAATAAATGAGTTATTGTTCAACATTCTGTGTTGATATCGTAAGTTCTTTTTTAGTCACTGTGATTTTCTAGGAGCAGATCGTTGACCAGAGGAACAGATCGTTGACCATGTTGTCCTTCATTGTCCAATCCATCGAACTCCCCATGGAGTGCATGGCCTGACGGTGCTGGATGACGAGACAGTCAAATGGCTGCTCAACACTTGTCGCAAGATCTAGTGCGGCCTATCAGTAGATTAAAAGTCAATCAAATGATGAATCCAGCTGGGCAACGTTTGCTGGCTCAACCCCGGAATGAAAGAGTTCCCACCCATCGACCAGCTCAACAGTGTTGGGAATACGACGCTTAGTCGCAGAGATACCAACAGCATTCAGAAAATACCGTTTTCCTTTCCTAACCAAGGCGTGTTCTTTCCCTGTGAAGCCATGTTCCAGATTCCAAGTACTGGCTAATGTCCGATTGCTATATGCCCGTGAATTTCATATCTCCAAGATTAGAATAATTCTGCGCTGTCCTTTTCGCCTCCCCAGATGCGTAGCGTGCGCAACATGGGGCCTCCAGGTGTGGATAGCTGTTGGGGGGCACTTTTCAAACGGACCTCTCCGCCTATAAGCCCGTGTGCGGTCTATGGTCACGCACGCGACGACAGAAGCGCGATGGTTTGATTAGTTTTTCGCATTTAGTGGTAGCAACTGCCCAAATAATGCAGTACCGTTGGACAGATGGGTCGGGCCATTTATACAGCTGCTTTTGCGATATCATTGGCACCTCGGGGAGGCGTTGCTGTTGGCACATTTGTGAAGTAGAGGCCTAATATTGATGCTACTGCAAACGATGACATGCGGCAATCAATGCACATGAAAATGAGATGTTATGTATTGCACTATCACCTTCGTGGGACAGAGTGGATGACGTTTTTGGTCTCTTAAGCCACAAAGCTCCTAGTGTAAACGTAGCTTGAATAAACTGTGATCGTTAGAAATTTAGAAATTTTCTCGAACTTATCCCAACCTCGTGGGCCTGTTGCAACGCACAACTATGTAAGGAATAGTTTGAGAATCATTTATAGTATGCCAATACTTTCAGTTGCTTAAATACACTTTCACGGCGTTGTTTGCACTTGGGCCCATTCGTCTGCGGCTGGTCAGATCAGAAAAATCGTTGGTTGTAGGGAGGTCTGCTGCAGTTGCTGCAAATGTTCGCGAAATCGGCGGACATATCAAAAGCAATCGCCACGTTGTCACACAACGCGGCCGCTGATTGTCGCAAACACATCAAAGGCAGCTGAAGTCGCCGTAGTTTTGTCGACCACGTTCGCAAACGTTGATCCACATAGCCCGGTGTTTTTTGTTGTTTACACCAAACCCGTAGATCCGCATGACGCGAGTTACTCAAGTCAGTTACCTGCTATCTGATGCTGATCCATCTGTCAACAGTATCATAACCCGAGTGGCATTTGGATATCTGCTTGCGCTGCCTGTGAAGTCGTCGTCGATGGTCTTGATGATGGCATGTGCGGTGTATGTATTATAGCCTACATACTGCAAGACAAGTTTTTAAAAAGGCATTATGAAGAACCGTTGACAAAATGCCTGGATATATATTTGTTCATTAAGAATAATACTGGAGGCAACGCCAAACACAAACGTGCTATGATTTCTTTGTTTTTTCTGCTACTGTTTATACCTAAATGTACGACAGAATCATTTCATAGGTGTCGCAGTCATATTGTTTGATACTCCCGCGCGCTTCCCTTTGTACAACACGCTCTTATTTTTTTATGCAAAGCACGAAATACAAATCTACACATGAAGTTTAAGATGTATGCAGTACTACACATTCTTTTGAAAAGTGTGAGAAAGAGTTGCAGGAAATTGCTAGACGGGTACAATGCACTAAAGAGCACAAAGATGAAGCCTGCAAATATTGAAAATTAGAATCGTTTGAACTTCACAGTAGGAACCTATGCTGTGTTTTTTATACGAAGAGGCAGTGAACGTACTTTCCCTGTTCTAACTCAGTGAAAACATCAGTGTGTTGGAATTAGTAAACAGCACAACGCCCTACAAATAGTCTTAGTAGTCAAGTAGCGTGTTACAGTTGCGCATTATTTGCCAACCACCTCAAAACCCAGGTGATAAACGAAAATGCACGTGAAATGCAACCGGAATTACATAGACTCACAACAACCCCAAAATTAAAATGCTGAATTTGAAAAACAATTGACTGCGAGTTGTTGACCCACCAGCACGATATCATAAACCTTATTAAAACTTTATATTTTTTCAGAAGCAACAACGCGAAAACCACCGATTTACATGAAATCATGTTGAACGATTTGAAAAAAAGTATTTTCGTAGTCGAAAGGCTTCAATGAATGAAGCCCGAAACGTAGGTCCGTTATTATAGTTGGTACGTCCTTTTTATAATAGGTGTTGCATCGTAGAAATCGAATTTTTGTCGCAATTTGGTGGTTTACCGGATAATTCTTTTGAATTGGAGGAATTTAGTGTGCATAATTAAAGAAGAACGTTTGGTTCTCTCAGTCATTTTCCGAAAAAATGAAAAACAACGAGCAGGCACTAGGAACAAACCATCTCTCTCTGTTTGTTTCTCTTGTAAACTTTTTTTAGGACAACGGTTGATATCGCATTTACGAAAGTGACACCGGCGCTTGGTATATGCCCGTCCGATAATTAAAATCCTCGCAACGCGCCGACAGCGACGTTGAACCACACAACACGCAGAGGTGACTTATACAGGAAAGGGATAATTGAACACATAAAGCATACTTCGTGAAATGTCTGCCGTAATGATTACCGTGGCAGGTCGATCGGCCGCCAGGGATTTCGCAACCAACGTATGAACTCCACGCGTTGATATACACTAAATACAGTGGTAAAAAAGACGAATGCAAAGACGGCCTTCAGCTACGTAATTGAGCAGGTAAAATAAAAATGCAAATATAAATGACTGCCGTCACCAATCTGTTTCGTGGACTTAGTTGCTCACTTGAGTTTCAGTTTTAACATTCTGGACCCAAGAGTGATTTAAGGACCCGAAGATGGCTGTAAATCCTACTTATTTGGTGCTGAACCACAGTGCATGTCGAGACACCAGAATGAACTGTTACTCCAGCCCAGTTGTCAGAGTGCACTGATGAATAGTTGCGCATGCTGAGGCTGTGCAAGAAGTTTTCTGCCGGTTTTGCACGGCTGTAATTCCGATTCTTTCGTCAAGACTTCCCATACTTTTATGACTGAAGCCTATGATAATCAGGTTTTGTGTATGCAATGATGTTGGCAACCCACTGCAACATCTCGACATTTCCTTTGGATATTGCATTATAACTTGATTGTGTTAACTCGGACAGTAACTTGAAGTATTTAGTGTATTCAGAAAAAAGTGTACTGAACCGTGAAGGAAAATTGAGCCATTGCTAACAGAAATTACTAAAGCGTTTGTGGCATCCCAGTGTTTCTGCGCAGCTGGAAGGTGGCCGAGAAACACAGACAATAAACAGCAAACGTTTTTAAACTTACCTGAATCTTATCAACAGCATCGTCGAAAAGAGTCTTGTTTCTGTATTGACCTAGAGCTATTTCAGTTCGAGTGTGTATTTGTTCTTTTCTCTTCCTATTCCAGTACGAATATTGTACCTGGAAATTAATACCGGCGGTTCAACTGCACGTTATTCAAAAAGCACAAAAGCACGCGTCTTTAAATTTGAACTTCGATACAAGCAAACAGTCTACATAATATTAAATAAAAATATAGGCAAGCGTGATTGTATTCATCTGATAAAACCAATCTCAGGGAACGCACTATGAAAAAAGTATACGCAAATTTCTGTGGTGAATGTTCTAGCAATGCCACGAATCACCAACCAGCAGGAAAAGAGTGGATGAAGCATTTTTCCGAAAAAAACACGTCTGCCGTAAACGCACTTGGATTTGAAGCATGATACTAGCATTGATACAATATTATCTCAATGTATATTCGAAAAGTCTTACCAAGCCAACTTGATCGTTTCCAGCTAATTCAAAACCATTCACAACTTGCTTGGTCCAATTTTTCACTTTGTTGAAGTTATGCAGTTGTACTGATGCAGAACCGTCAATGACAAACATTAAATCGATGGCTCCGTTTGTGCATTCTGAAAGATCACACGTTAGTGTTGTTTTGTTTTCTGGATAATGCGTTTACCGTTTTTTATAAGTTTACTGAACAAAAAGTGAGAAATGCTATGAACTTTTCTGTCTGTGGATTCTGATATACCTTTCACCGATCATTGCAAAGCAGTAGTCGAAATTTAATTATTTTCCTCAAGTTTCAAAGTAAATGTTTGTTGCTAAGGAGCAAGAAACATTCAAAGTACATTATCAGCTCAGTCAAATAAGACTATATGCGTTATGTTGAGATCTCAAACTTACAAATAAAGATTGGTATGCAGGAGCGGCGGAGGCGTTATGGCTCTGGCCATGGCCCAGTCGTACCAAATAAGCATCCGAAGTAATTTTTTGACAAAAGAAAAATAAGTTACATGCTTTAACACTAAAATGCGCAATGGAGTCAAGATGACTCCTTCGGGTAATTTTCTTGTGCATATCTTAACACCTGCTTGCGTCCAGGGAAAATCCTTCGGTCACTTTTTATCATTCCTACGGCCGAATACCCTGCTGGGATGGCGTGCGTTTATGTCAACTTTTAATGTTATTTTTTTTAAATTTACCTCGAATTCCCGGAGGAGTCATTTTGACTCCCTGTATAGAAATCCTTATAAAATATTTCTTTAACTACAGGCAATGATAGTATTTTGTGCTTTGTAGCGTAAATTCAATTTACAAAGCCAATTGTTCTTTTGAAACAACTGGAAGTCTTTAATTGCTGTCAAGTGTCTTTTCAAAAGTTTATCATTTTCTTAAAAGTATCATATAATATTTTGTTTTGTTGACACATTTTGTGTCAACAATGCCCTAGATCAGTGGTATTGAATGGGGGCGAAATCGCTCACCGGGGGGCAATTTTATGCGTTATGGGGGCGATTTTGTGATTTACCAGATTGGGGGGCAATTTCAGTTTCCAGGGGAGCGATTTCTGCAGGTTGAAATATAATAAAATTCGAAATTGATTCCAAAAATATATGCTATATTTGCCACTTTGGACCCAAATCATTTGATACACTTTCGACTCCGTGGTTCGTGACAAAGGTTATAAAGCACAAATAGGACTGGTGATGACAGTAGGTAACAATCAAACTAACATCGTCCTGTGTAACGCTTCACTGCACTAACTATCCATTATCCCAGGCCACAGAGAGTGCTACTGGTTGGGAGCCAAGCACTGCGCTTCTGCGAATGCGATTCCATCTCCAGGATGTTTTCATCGACTTTCAAAGCTGTGATGAAGCCCGTGCCTTAATTTCATTATGCACGGATGGTCAGGCTTTTGGATCAAGTGCATGCAGTGAGCGTGTTCCGGAAGATTGGGGAAAAGTTAGGCGATTAGGCTACGACTGCTGGAGTTTCCCACGACGTACAGTATATTGCTGAGCAAGGTTTCAACCAAGTACTACACATGCGTAGTAAATGCCGCAGTCCTCTTGACATGAACAAAACCCGTGGAAACGCCATACGACTTAAGCTGCCCAACTTGCAACCTGCTTTTAAAAAGTTTACAGATAAAAAAACAGGGGCAATGTTCACAGTAGTTGGAACCAACTGTTTTTGGAAATGAATAACATTTTCTCTACAAATGCGATTGCATTCGTTTTGAAATCCTGCAAGCGCCTGGCATATATTATTGACAAGCTTATACTTGAACACATCCAGAAGTGCACCATCCCTGAAACCTCATTGCTGTTATGTACGCGAGCAGTAACAGAATCAAATGATATGCCATATCACACTTCCTGGACTGAAAATTCGGGCGTGTCATTGTGCAAACAAGCGATATCAAGGAACCATTTATGCGAAATTTTACGATTTCTCTGCTTTGACAAAAAGTCTGATTTATCTCAAAGTTTTGAAGAAGACAAAATTGCTCTTTTCTCGTTAATGTGCAAGAGGTTCATAGAGAACTGTATTTCATGTTACATACAGGGTGACCCAAAAAGATGCGTACCCATATTTTGTTCGATAAAAAACCCATTTTTTAACGAATGTCTTTTCTGTTGCAGGACGTGATAGGTG